>Ga0255049_10001808_pt1 | contig 11598 bp, 9 predicted proteins | sample JV7_2_3_MG_FD_183615 | JGI IMG/M metagenome (GOLD analysis project Ga0255049, IMG submission 183615) | Seawater microbial communities from Jervis Inlet, British Columbia, Canada - JV7_2_3 | ecosystem: Environmental > Aquatic > Marine > Inlet | place: Canada: British Columbia | collected 2016-10-06
CCAGCTGATACTGCGTTTGCGCGCCAACCAGGCCAGGTTCATCATGGCCAGCATCATGGCGGCGTACCCGGTGCTCACGAGGATGTTGGCGAGAAAGGTATAAGCGGTCCTCTCGAGCCCATCCGCGGGCGCCCAGGCGTCTTCGTCATGTTCGTGACTGTGATCGGAATGCCCATCGCCGCCTTTGTCAGCGGCCGTTTTACCGGCATCGAGTTGATAAGCTTCGGCGGCGAAAATTATCGGATTGAGACTGGCGATCTGCAGACTGCTCAACAGCACACCCGAGACCAGCCCGACCAGGATCGCGCTGTAGATAATTCTGGAGAAAATCATCGCTTATACCTTGCGGGGTCCGCTAAAGTCCGGCAACCACAGAATCCCGGGCGTAAACGCCAGGCGCTCAGGCAACTGATGCAATATGCAGGCTAGTGGCAGGGAAAGGCCACGCTGTGGCGGACATCGTGGGCGGCATTGTGCGCGACCCCGATGGGTGCGAAACCGACGACGAAGAGGATGATCACACCGAAGACAAGCGCCGCCAGACTCTGCGCGCACACCGAAGTGGATGCATTTACGCGCATCGTTTTCTGACTTGAAACTTGTAATGTCATTGTTTAATCCTCTTTGTGCCCGTCCGCGACATTATATTACGCCCCCGCGGTCATTCCCCGATGCGTCGGACCGGCGCAAGCAGGAATCTTATAACGGTGGCGCGCTGTAAGGCCGATACGTCGGACCGCCCTGCTTACGCAGAGACGACATCCCTGGAGTCATTCCTGACCGGCTCAGGACATAATGTACTGACGCAGCGCCTCGGCCTCGCCCTGGACCTCCATGATGCGGCACTTCACCAGGTCGCCTATGCTGATAAATCCGACCAGTTCGTCGTCGTCGCACACCGGCAGGTGGCGAATGCGGCGATCGGTCATCTTCGCCATGGCCTCGTTGACGGTATCCTGCGACGAACAATGAATCAGATCCTTCGTCATCAATTCAGACACCTCGACATCGTGCAGATCGGCGCCGTGCGGACCCATGCCGCGCACGATATCGCGCTCCGACAGGATACCCGCAATTGTTCCCTGGTCATCTTCCACCAGCAACGCGCCAATCTTGTTACTCGCCATCATGTTCGCCGCATCTGCGATATTGCTGTTGGCCCTGATTTTGACAATATCGTTTTGCTTGCCCTTGATCAATTCAGCTAGTTTCATATCACTCTCCCTCGCTTCGATGGGTTTTAGTTAACACCAGTCGCGCGGACGAATCAAGCCGCCGCTGCAAAAGTCGGGCCGACATTCCGTTACGGCATTGGCACCAATCAGCCATCACCGGCTGCTTTGACGCCCTTGCGCGCGAGCCGGCGCAGCCGTGAATCGCTGAAATCCACGGCAGACAAATCGACCGTTACCGCCCCGGGTGCGACCACCGGTAACACGGCCGCGCAGGTAGCCTGGAAGTCGTTGCGGAAGTGCACGCTGCTCTTGATCGAGATGATGCGTTGCCGGTCTGGTTCGATACCGAGATGACGAAACATGGATTGATCCATGGTTTGAATTGCCCTGGAACCAACGGCAATGCGGACCCCGCCGATTTCGAGCAAGGCGGTCGGGCCGAAGTCCATTTCAGCGCCGGCGAGCATCGGTCCGGTGGCCCGGAAACGCCCGTCGGACAGTGCCAGTACGCGAAACACGCCCAGCAGCGGCTGATTGCCCGGAAACCCGGACTTGCCGCCCAGGCTGATTTCAACTTCCGCGTCGACGCCTGCGCTGTGCGCGATCTGTGCCGCGGCGGCATCGTTAATCACACCGACCAATGCATCCTGCGCATCGGCTTCGACCAGCGCGCGCAAGATTTCGGTAGTATCGCCGGAACCACCGCCACCGGGATTATCCTGCGAGTCCGCGAGGATGACCGGTCCGGAGGCGGTGCTCGATAATCTTATCGCTTCGCTCACCGCTTCTTCGACGCCGTAGAGCCGGCCGCGAAACTCGGATTCACGACGCTCGATTTCGGCGAGCAAGGCATCGGCCGTGGCATCGACTGTCGCCTGCTCGAAGCCGTAGGCCACCAACAACGGTCCGGCTTCGACCACGTCGGACAACGGAAATCCACAAGCCAGCGACATGCCCACTACTTTCCCGCGGACCAGGTCTTCGAGACTGGCATAAATCGCCTTTGCCGGGTCCACCAGCGTGCAACCCCACACCGGTGGAATCAGGAAATCGGTACGCCGCGCCGCGCTTGCGGGGAACCGCGCCAGCCCGTTTTGCAGCAACAGCTGGACCAGGTCGGCAGCACGCCGGCCGGTGTCGCTCATGTCGACGTGCGGATAGGTGCGGAAAGCTTCGAGCACGCTCGCCTGCGCCAGCATCTGATCGCTGATATTGGCGTGCAGGTCGAGGCTGGCCGCGATCGGGACATCATCGCCCAAGACGGCACGGAACCGACGCAGTAATTCACCGTCACCGTCGGCGACATGCTCGCAGACCATGGCGCCGTGCAGATCCAGCACCACGCCGTCGACCGGACCCGCGGCTGTCAGCGTTTCCAGCATCATCGCCGAAATACGTTCGAAGGCATCCTCGGTGACCTGCGCGGATGGCGTCGCCGAACACCACAGCAGCGGAACGATTTCATGGCCGAGTTCGCGCAACCGGTCGATGGCGCCGGTCACCGGCAGATTGACGCCGCCGACTTCGTCCAGCATGCGCGCGCCGCGGCACAGCGGCGGCCATTCGTCGCGCACGGCGAAGACCTCGTATTTCGCCGGGTAGGGGCCGAAGACGTTGGTTTCGTGCTGGATTCCGCCGACTGCGATTCTTGCCATGATTCCGTTCCCCGCCCGTTAACTATTGACCGAATTCTTCGAAAGCATCGATCGCGCCGCGGTCATAACCGAGGCTCGCGGTCATCAATTGCTGAGTGTAAGGCATGCTCGAACTGTGCTCGCGCAGCTGCTGCACGCCCATGGTTTCGACGATTTCACCATTTTGCATCACCGACAGGGCTTCGCAGACGTGCGCGACCACGGCGAGATTATGGCTTACCAGCACGTAGGTCAGCCCGTGTTCGCGTTTCAGACGCATCAACAGGTTGAGCACTTCCGCCTGCACCGAGACGTCGAGCGCCGAGGTCGGTTCATCGAGCAGCACGATATCCGGGTCGGTGATGAGCGCGCGCGCGACCGAAACCCGCTGGCGCTGGCCGCCCGAAATCTGGTGCGGATAGCGGAAACGGAAGGATGCGTTCAAACCGACCTCCTCCAGCGCCGCAACCACGCGTTCCTCGATACGGTCGAGGCGATGCACACGCGCCGGCTCGCTGAGGATGGTATCGACAGTATGGCGCGGATGCAGCGAACCGTAGGGGTCCTGAAACACCATCTGCACGCGTCTGCGAAACGCCTGCGAACGCTGTTGTTGCAGGGTTTCACCAGCTACCGTCATGACCCCGCTAACTGTGGCGACACGATCGAGCAAACCCGCCAGAGCGCGCAGTACGGTCGTCTTGCCCGAGCCCGACTCGCCGACCAGGCCAAAAGACTGCCCCTTCTCGACCGCGAGCGAAACATTGCGCACCGCGTGGAATGCCTTGTGGCCATGGCCAAAAACTACGTCCAGTCCCTGGATATCGATCACGACGTTTCTCCGCGCGTTTCCAGCCAGGCCGGATCACGCCGCAATACCGAGAGCTCGTGCTGGGATCCGTCGAGGCGCGGCAGGCAGTCGAGCAGGCCGCGTGTGTAGGGATGTTGCGCTTGCTCAAGCTCGGCGGCATTGCATTCTTCCATGACCTGGCCGCCGTACATGATCAGGATGCGGTCACAAAACGATGCGATCAAATTGAGATCGTGGCTGATAAAGATAAGCCCCATACCGCGTTCGCTGATCATGTCGTCGAGCACCGCGAGCACCTGTAACTGCACGGTGACATCGAGCGCCGAAGTGGGTTCGTCGGCGATGATGATGGAGGGTTCGGGAATCATCATCATCGCGATCATGATGCGCTGCCCCATGCCCCCGGAGACTTCGTGCGGGTAGGCCCGGTAGACGCGCTCGGGTTCGCGAATCTTGACCGCGCGCAACATTTCCAGCGTGCGCCGGTAGGCTTCGCGCTTGCTGTCGTTGCTGTGAATCAGGAAGGCTTCCTCGATCTGTTTACCGACCGTCATGACCGGGTTCAACGAATACTTCGGGTCCTGCATGATCATCGAAATGCCGCCGCCGCGAATTCGGCGCATGGTGCGATTATCCGCGTGCAACAGGTCGGTACCCTCGAACTCGAGCCGCCTTGCGCGTACCTCGCCGCCCGGGGCGGTCAGGCCGAGTATGGCGCGCCCGGTCTGCGATTTACCGGAACCGGACTCGCCGACGATACCGAGTTTTTCGCGCCCGAGCTCGAAGCTCACGCCCTTGACGGCCTGCACCAGGCCGGTCGGGGTGTTGTAGGTAACGTGCAGGTCTTCGACCCTGAGCAAGGGAGAATCGGACATTTCTCAGCCTCCACTCTTGGGATCGAAGACATCGCGCAAGCCGTCGCCGAGCAAGTTAAAACCGAGGCTGACGACGAGGATGGCGATACCCGGCATGGTCGGCACCCACCACTGGTCGATCAGGTACTGGCGGCCGAGCGATATCATCGCACCCCATTCGGGCGTGGGCGGCTGCGCACCGAGGCCGAGAAAGCCGAGCCCTGCAGCGGTCAATATGATGCCAGCCATGTCCAGCGTCAGGCGCACGATGACCGAGGACATGCACAATGGCGCCACGTGCCGGCTCAGAATGCCGGCGGTGCTGACACCCTGCATGCGCGCGGCGAGAATGAAGTCGCTGTTACGAATGGTAAGCGCCTCGGCGCGGGCGATGCGCGCGAACGGCGACCAGGTGGTGAGCGCTATCGCGAGCACGGCATTTTCGAGGCCTGGCCCGAGCGCCGCCACCAGCGCCATCGCCAGGATCAGGCGCGGGAAAGCGAGAAAGATATCGGTCAGGCGCATCAGGAAGGTATCGACCCAGCCACCGATGTAACCCGCGACGATACCGATCACCAGCCCGATCGGGACGACGATAATCGACACCAGGCCGACGATGTAGAGGGTTATGCGCGAGCCCCAGATGATGCGATCGAGGATGTCGCGGCCGAGCTCGTCGGTGCCAAGCCAGTGCTCACTGCCGGGCGGCTGTAAACGATTGGCAAGATCGAGTTCGAGCGCGTCACTGGCGGTAATCCACGGTGCCAGCAAGGCAACGGCGATAAGGCTGATAATGATCAGCAAGCCAATCATGGCGACCGGGTTGCGCTTGAAGGCGAGCCAGCTGATGAAAATTCGCTGGCAGCGCGCCTGGGTTTTCGAGTGGGGCACCTCGGCCAGCAGCCAGTCGCGCACCGTCAGCGTCGTCATCGCACCCTCGGGTCGACCAGCTTGTACAGCAGGTCGGAGAGCATGTTGATGCCGACGAAACAGACACCGACGACGATAGTGCCGCCAAGCACCGCGTTCATGTCGTTGTTGAACAGCGAATTGGTGATGTAGAGGCCGATACCCGGCCATGAGAATATGGTTTCGGTCAACACCGACCCCTCCAGCAGCGAGGCATAGGTCAGGCCGATGATGGTAATGAGCTGCACCAGCACGTTGCGAAAGGCATGTCCCCAGATCACCCGCCATTCGGGAATCCCCTTGACGCGTGCGGTCAGAATATACTCCTGGCTGAGCTGGTCGAGCATGAAACTTCGCGTCATACGCGCGATGTAAGCCAGTGCAAAGGTGCCGAGGATAGAGGCGGGTAAAATCAGATGCGCAATGGCATTGTGGAAAATATCCCATTCGCCCGCAAGCGCCGCATCGAGGATTAAAATCCCGCTCACCGGATCGACAATGCTGTCGTAAAACACATCGAGTCGCCCGGGGCCTGCGACCCAGTCGAGTTTGAAGTAGAAAATCAGTATTGCGATCATGCCGAGCCAGAAGATCGGCGCCGAGTAGCCGATCAGGCCGATGATACGCACCACGTGATCAATCCAGCGGCCCTGATTCACCGCGGCCAAAACCCCCATCGGAATACCGACAAACACGCCCAGCAAGGTCGCCACCGTTGCCAGTTCAAGCGTCGCCGGGAAAAAACGTAGAATATCTTCAGCTACCGGTTGCGCAGTCATGATCGAGGTACCGAGATCGCCCTGCAGCAGTTGGCCGAGATATTTGAAGTACTGGACGTAGATTGGTTGGTCCAGACCAAGTTGAAAAAACACCTGGTCATAGACTTCCTGTGAGGCACGATCGCCGACGATGGCGAGCACCGGGTCGGCCGGCATCACCCGGCCGATAGTGAAGGTAATCGCGGTCAGTCCAATGAAGGTCAGGATCAGACTAGCAATAACGCCAGTGACCTTGACCAGTTTAGGCGGCAGGACCAGACCTGGTCCCACCGCCTCTGCTGATGCCACTACTGCTTGGTAACGTTGCGGTAAAACACCAGGTCAAAGTTAGAGCCGGAGACGAATCCCTTGATGTTCTTGCGTCTCGCGACCTGCTCGTTCTGCTGGAACATGATGACGAACGGACCTTTCTTCTGCAGCATCGCCTGCAACTCGAGGTATTGCTGCTTGCGCTTGTCGAGATCGAGTTCGTTACGCGCCATTATGGCAAGCTTGTTGCTAGCGTCATCTGACCATGCATTTCGCCAGGTAAGGTGACCGGTCTTCTTAGCTTCAAAACGATTATCCGGGTTATTCGCAAAAGCGTCGGCATTGGAGTGCGGGTCGACATAGTCGGGCGACCAGCGCGCCAGGATGATGTCGTGCTCACGCGCGCGATACTTCGGCCACAGCGTCTTGCCTTCCAGCGTGACGATATTTGCCTTGATGCCGCCCTTGGCCAGGTTCGCCTGTACCGACTGCGCAATCTCGGGGAAAGGCGAGTTGGTCAGGGTGTGAATGGTCAGCTCGAAACCGTCGGCATGACCGGCCGAAGCCATCAATGACTTGGCCTTGGCGATGTCTTGCTTGTAGGGAATGGTCTCCAGCGCACCCCACAGGCCGGCGGGCCAGAAGGCCTGGTGCACGACGAATTGTCCGGCGAGGAAAGAATTCGCCATGCTGTCGTAGTCGACCAGGTGGCGCATCGCCTGCACCACTTCCTGCTTGCCCAGGATCGGGTGCCCGGCATTGGCGGCCATGTACACGATCGTGCCTTTCGGATGACCGTCGACAGCGATGTCGGAATTTCCTGAAATACCCTTGACCTGATCCGGCGTCAGGTTACGCGCCATGTCGATATCGCCTTTTTCCAGCAACAGGCGCTGCGACGAAGGTTCCGCAACGTGGCGAAAAATGATCCGCTCCATACCGGGCTTGCCATGGCGATAACCGGCATTGGCCTGCAGCGTCACGATTTCGTTGGCCTTCCAGGTTTTCAGACTGAAGGCGCCGGAACCGGCGCTGTTCGACTTGAGCCATTCGTAACCGAGATCGCCATCTTTTTCGTGACTCATGACCAGCTCCTTGTCGACCACGGAAGCAATACCGGCAGACAATGCGTTCAACACCAGGCCCGGGGAAAACTCCTCGGTAATGGTGATCTGAACGTGACTGTCATCGGTGGCCTTGACCAGGCTATCGACATTGTCAGCGCTCCAGCCGAACTGCGTGACGATGAAGGCCGGGGTCTTGTTGAGCTTGACCACGCGCTGCAGCGACCAGGCGACATCCTCGGCGCGTACCGGGTTGCCCGAATGAAACTTCAGCCCGGAGCGTACCTTGAAGGTGATGGTTTTGCCATCCTTGCTGACTTCCCAGCTCTCGGCGACGCCGCCGACCAGGCTCTGCAAATCTTCCGGCTCGAACATCATGATGCGGTCGTAGATATTGGCGATGATTTCACCGGTGGTGAGCTCAAAAACCTCGGCCGGATCCATGGTGATGATATCGGCGATGTCCTTGGCGAGGACGAAGGTATTCTTCGGTGTAGCGGCCTGGGACGCGCCCGTAACGAGCATTAGCGCGGCGGCGAAACCCAATAGCATGATTTTAATTCTTTTCATTACTACCTCCTAAGGTGGTGGTATCGGCAGGTTTATTATTGTGCATCCGGCCCACGGGCCGGCAGCCGTAAAATAGTACCACAAAGCAATTCCGATCGAGTGACAAACCTTGCTGTCATTCCCGCGTAAACACACTCCAGCCCGGAATAATTTCGCCAGCCCTTTTGCAGGCCTCTGAGGCAACCATCAACATTAAGAGCAAAGCGGAAGTGTCCTATATTTGACGCTCAAGCACGCTGGTGATTTATCGGTTAACCCGTCTTTTTATCGCCATAGAGCAGTTGATCGACGGTTCGAATCAACTCTGAAATCTTGATCGGCTTGGTAATATAGGCATCGAACCCGGCTCGCAGACCCGCCGCTACATCTTGCGGCAGGCTGTTGGAAGTGACCGCGATAACCGGAATGTGGCGGGTTTCACGCGTATCCCGCAACCGCATGAGCGCCTGCACGCCACTCATGCCGGGCAGGTTGATATCCATCAGGATCAAGTCCGGCTTCTTGCTGGTCGAAAGATCGTAACCGATGATTGCGTTCGGCGCGGATAGCAACTCGACCTTTGAGAATTGCGCGATGATCGCTTCCACCAGGTGCAAATTGTCCGGGTTATCCTCGATGTACAATACCGTGCGCGCCGTACCATCGCCCTTGATGAGATTGTTATCCGTAACCACTACCGTCGGCGCCTCCTCTTTCTTTACCTGCCCCGACTGCTGGTTGCTCAACGCGATATCGACCCAGAAAGTACTGCCTTCACCCTGGGTACTCTCGAAACCGATGTGCCCATCCAGCATCTCCACGATCTGCCGCGTAATGCTCAGGCCGATACCGCTGCCATCGATCTGCCCGAGTTCGTGTCCGAGACGCTCGAAAGGCTCGAAAATCTGTCCCTGCAGCGCTTCCGGTATGCCAACGCCGTCATCGGCCACGCTGATGCGCAACATTTGTTCCTCAACCTCGTGACAACTGAGAGTCACCTTCCCACCCTTGCGGTTATACTTGATCGCGTTGGTCATCAGGTTGAGCAGCACCTGGATCAGTCGCGTGCTATCCGTCCATAACAGGGGCATCTCCTGGTCGACGGTCTCGTCGATAATCCTGATTTCTTCGTTATTGGCGCGCGCCCTTATCAAATAGATGCTTTCGTCAAACACATCGCGCGCGGGGATGTCCTCCATGTTCAGCGGCAGTGTGCCGGCTTCGATCTTGTTCAGTTCCAGCATCTGGTCGATCAATTCCAGCAGGTGGTTGCCATTGCGCAGTATGTGCTCGACCGCGGATTTCTGCTTATCGGTCAGCGGTTCCTGGGTATTGATTTCCAGCATTTGCGCGAAACCCAGAACGGCGTTCATTGGCGTACGCAGTTCATGGTTCATCGACGAGATGAAGGCAGATTTGTGATCACTCGATATCACGGCTTCGTGGGCAAGGTTTACCAACACGGTGTTCTTTCTGCCCAGTTCATCGATCATCTGGTTGAAAGAGTTCTCCAGCTTCAGAATTTCTATCGGGCGCAGTCGGGACGAGAGGTCGACCTTCACGGACAAATCGCCACGCGCAACCGACTGCGCGGCATCGGCCATCAACTGCATCGGCCTTGACAGGATTCCTGAAATCCACCAGCTCAGAAACGAGGCCACGAACATGCCCATAATCGCTATAGTCAGGGCTGCTTTCGAAAAACTTTCAGCCCGCTCGTATATCTCCGATTGCGGTTGCGGAACCATAACGCCCCAACCGACACCGGGCACGACATTGAAACCGGCCACCATGTCGGCCTTGACCGCGGGCGAGTAAAACCGGGTTACGCCATTTTCTCCGTTCAGCATTTGCTGCACCACGGAAACCCCGGACAGGTCTTTCAGGGATTCCATCCAGTCCTTGAGCGGATGCGCAATGACCCGCCCGCCTTGATCGACGATGGCGGCATGCCCTTTTTCCCCGAATGAAACCCCGCGCTGTAATTCGATGAAATATTTCGTCGAAACTTCACCGATGGCGGTGTTGCCATCGGCCAGCATTTTAACCAGGTAGATCGCGGGTCGCCCCTTCGGGTTGCGGGTAACCCGGCTAAAATGAATCGTTCCCCTGGCACTCCCCGCCGTCTGTATCGTCTCTTCTATCGACGACAGCACGGCCGGTGAAAACTGTTCGCCCGGTGGGCAGGCCATGGCGCACTGCAGGCGCTGGATGTTGCCCTCCGGGTCAATGGTGCAGAGGTGCTGGAAGTAGAGCTCGCCGAGATGCTGTTCCAGGCCCTGGATATTATGGGCGTGCTCAAAATTCTCGATCACCATTTGAAACGCCGAGTGCAGGTCGGTGGCATATCGTTCGAGTGCAATGGTCAGGTTTTTGGCGATGACCTTGTGCTGATTTTCAACGACCGAGAATTCATTGCTGAGCGTTTGCTGATGTTGCCAAAAGGCAAGAATGCCCACCGGCAGAACCGATACCAGGACCAGGGCAACGAAGATCAGGGTGCGTAGTTTCATTAAAAGCGGAAAATTACTTTGCGTGGTTGCACAGACAAACCATCAAATTTCAGAGACATTAACACCAATTTATAGAGCATATGCTGGTGTCCTGCTTTGTTTTTAAGCACAAGATGGGACGGGGCACTTTGTTCTCCGACCCTCTTTATTTCTCATAAAGTACCGAAAACTGCGCTCAGCCACGGGAGCCTGTTCGGCCCAGCTTAACATCATCTTTCCCACAGGTCGCATTAAGCGCGTTGAGCGACGCCTTGGGCACAGCGCCGCGCTTGTGCGCCATTTCTAATATGAGTACACTTTTTGCCCGCGCCAGTCGACCGCCTTCAGGAGAATATTCATGGCCCAGTTTCCAGAAAAAGCCAACGTCGTCATCATCGGTCTCGGTGGTATCGTCGGCTCTTCGGTGATGCATCACCTGGTCGAACGCGGCTGGGACGACATTGTCGGTATCGACAAGACATCGGTGCCGACCGACATCGGCTCGACTTCGCACGCCTCCGATTTCTGCTACGCCACCGATCACAGCAAGTTCGTCTGCTACACCACCCACTACAGCATCGAATTCTTCGACAAGATGGGCCATTACGCGCGCATCGGCGGTCTCGAGGTCGCGCGCGTGGGCGACGACGACCGCATGATGGAACTCAAGCGCAAGGTCGCCTCCGGCAAGGCATTCGGCACCAACGTGAAGATGATCAGCGCAGCCGAGGCCAAGGAAAAGTTTCCGCTCCTCGAAGAGGACATGATCCAGGGCGCGATGTGGGATCCCGACGCCGGCCTGGTGAAACCCCGCTCGCAAACCGTTGTCGGAATCCTGGTCGATGATGCGGTTAAAACCGGCAAGGCGCAGTCCTTCGCCAACACCAACGCGACCGGCCTGGACATCCAGGATGGCCGCATCGTCGGCGTCGAAACCAGCCGCGGCTACATCGCCGCCAACCACGTCATCGTCTGTACCGGACTGTGGGGCCGGACCGTCGCGGAAATGGCCTGCGAGGATCTCCCGGTCATGCCGGTCGATCACCCGCTCTCCTTCTTCGCCCCCTTCAATGAATTCGAAG
>Ga0255049_10001810_pt1 | contig 11585 bp, 10 predicted proteins | sample JV7_2_3_MG_FD_183615 | JGI IMG/M metagenome (GOLD analysis project Ga0255049, IMG submission 183615) | Seawater microbial communities from Jervis Inlet, British Columbia, Canada - JV7_2_3 | ecosystem: Environmental > Aquatic > Marine > Inlet | place: Canada: British Columbia | collected 2016-10-06
GGAAGCGCGGCGATGGCTCGAAAGGCGTCTCCCAGGACGAGATCGCCGAGCTCATGCTGCGCAAGGCGCGCGAGGGGCGCCACGTGGTGCGGCTCAAGGGCGGCGACCCCTTCGTCTTTGGCCGCGGCGGCGAAGAGGCCAGCGCGCTCGTCGACGCGGGCATCCATTTCGAGGTGGTTCCCGGGGTCAGCTCGTTCGTGGCGGCGCCCGCCTACGCCGGAATTCCCCTGACCGACCGCCGCTTCTCATCGTCGGTGGCGCTGGTCACGGGCCATCGCGGCAAGGACGCCGAAGACCGGCGCATCGACTGGGAGGGCCTGGCACGCAGTGCCGAGAGCCTGGTTATCTTAATGGGAACCGCCTGGATCGAGAACATCGTCGAGCGCGTGCTGAGGGCGGGACGCGACCCGGAGACGCCGGCTGCCGCCATCGCCAGCGGCACCACTGCCCGCCAGAGGGTCGTGACCGCCTCGCTCGCGGAGCTCCCGTCGCGGATACGCGAAGCCGAGCTGCGTCCGCCCACGGTGATCGTGATTGGCGAGATTGCTCGCTTTCGGGAGACCCTCGCCTGGTACGAGAAGCGCCCACTGTTCGGCCGCAGGGTGTTACTGCTGCGCGCCGAAGGACAGCACGCCGAGCTCTCGGAGCTCTTGAGTCGACGCGGGGCGGAGCCCGTCCACGTGCCCTTGCTCGGCTTCGATGGGCCGAGCGAGCCCGAACCGCTGGCGAGCGCGCTGGCTGCGCTGGAGCAGTTCGAGTGGCTCGTCTTCACCTCGGCCAACGCAGTTCGGTTCTGCTCGCGTTTGCTCGAGCGGCCGTTGCCGAGCTCGCTGCGGGTCGCGTGTATCGGACCAGCGACCGCCGCTGCGGCGCGCTCGGCCGGGTTTACGGTGCACGTCTGCCCCGAAGCACGCTCCCTCCCCGAGCAGCTGGTGTGCGCGATGGCGGCCCGCGGGCCGCTGCGGGGTGTGCGTGCGTTGTTCCCTCACGCGCAACAGGCGCGTGAGGACCTGCCGCGGGCGCTCGAGCGCGAGGGGGTGCGGGTGGAGTCGGTGGAAGCATATCGTACCTTCGTTCCGACCGGAGCCGGGGAGGCGCTCCGCGCGGCGGTCAAGGAGGGATTGGACGCGGTGCTGCTCACGAGTCCGTCGACGATCGATCACCTGGTTACGCTGCTGGGTGGGTGCGAGCTACGCGAGCTCGCGAAGGGCCTTGTGCTGGCTTGTATTGGACCCAGCACGGCCGGGCAGCTCTGTGAGCAGGGGATCGAGCCCGAGATCGTGTGCGAACGGCAGTCGAGCGCAGCCCTGGTGGAGGCCCTCGAGCGCTGGTTTTCGGAGCACGAGCATGGCGTTTCCTGAGCAGCGGCCGAGACGCCTGCGTCGCAGTGCGGCGTTGCGCCGCCTGGTGAGAGAGACGCGTGTCGAGCCAGGGGATCTGATCTACCCGCTTTTCTGTGTCAGCGGTCGCGGGGTCCGTGAGCCGGTGGTGTCGATGCCGGGCGTGGAGCGCTTGTCGGTGGACCAGCTCGCGCTGGAGGCCAAGGAGATCCAGTCACTGGGTCTGGCCGCGGTGATCCTGTTCGGCATTCCCGATCGCAAGGACGACCTGGGCTCCGGCGCCTACGATCCCGACGGGATCGTGCAACAAGCGATCCGGGCGATCAAGGAGGCCGTCCCCGATCTGGTGGTCATCGCCGATGTATGCCTCTGCGAGTACACGGATCACGGACACTGTGGAGTGTATGACGGCGTACACGTCAACAACGACGCGACCCTGCCCCTGCTTGCGCGCACCGCGCTAGCATCCGCGCAGGCGGGCGCCGACATCGTTGCGCCAAGCGATATGATGGATGGGCGCGTGGCCGCGATTCGCCGCGCCCTCGATCACGAAGGCCAGACCGATACCGCCATCCTGTCGTACGCGGCCAAGTACGCCTCGGCGTTCTACGGACCCTTTCGGGACGCCGCCGAATCGGCGCCGAGCAGCGGCGATCGCAGGGGCTATCAGATGGATCCTGCCAACGCACGCGAGGCGCTGAGCGAGATCGCCACCGACCTCGAGGAGGGGGCGGACATGATCATGGTCAAGCCCGCGCTGCCCTACCTGGACGTGATCCACGCCGCGCGCGCAGCCGTTCGGACTCCCCTGTTTGCTTATCAGGTCTCCGGTGAGTACAGCATGGTTCGGGCTGCCGCGGAACGCGGCTGGATCGATGAGGAGCGCGCGATCGAAGAGAGTCTCACCGCGATTCGGCGCGCGGGAGCCGATCGTGTGATCACCTACTTTGCCAAGCAGTTCGCGCACCGCTTCCGTGGCTGACCCGCAGTACAAGGTTGTCGAGACCTCGCTCGTGACCGATGCGGAGCTCCAACGGATCCTGAACGAGAGCGCCTGCGAGGGCTGGTGCTTCGACGGCATCCAGTTCGCAATGAGCGACTCTTCCCGGCGCCCGGCGATGGCCTTTCTGATCTTCAAACGTCCCGGTCCGCATGAGGCCGACTGAGCTCTGCCTCGGGGTGGCCTCGCGCCTGCTTCCGGGGCTTGTCTGGGTCTTCGTGACGGCCTGCGCGCTGCGCATCACACCCGCGCCCATCGAGCCTCATCTGGTGGCGGTCTCCGACCACGACTCGTCTCAGCGTTTGAGCCTGGGCGTGGGCCTGTTCGTCGACCAGCGGCCGCTCGAAGGGCGTGTGGAGGTTCACCCTCCGCTGCGTGTGCACGGAATCGGCTTCGCCCGTCGGGGCGAGGTTCGCACGGGCGACGCCTCGTTCGTGGGGGAGATTGTGGCAGGTGTCCGGCGCGATGCCGTCGCGACGCTCACGCGCGCGGCGATCTTCAGAGAGGTTCGTCCGGTGGAGATCGGCGACTCGGAGAGCCGCGCCTGGCCGGGGTCTCCGGGTGTGGATCTGATTCTCACCGCGAGCGTCAAAGATTTCGGCGCGTTTCAGCATCAGGACTCGACCCTCAGCCTGCTGCGCCCTGCCTGGCTGCGGAACCGCTTCGACGACTCTATCGGCTTCGCGAGCATCCACTACCGACTCTACGATGCCTCGGGCCTCCTGCACGCCTATGACGTGCGCGCGGACCACGTGAGCGGCGGCCAGCCGATCACGCGCGCCGCGCTGGACGCGATGGCGGTGGCGAACGAGACGCTAGCCCGACGGCTCTACGCGGATCTGGGTCGAGCGGCTGAGCCCGAGCCCGTGGTCGTCACTCTACGGGTTCTCGACGCCTGTGGGCTGGGCGCCGAGGGCGTTCGCACGCTGATGCGCGACGCTGGAGAGATCTTCGAGCGCGAGGCAGGCCTGCGCTTCCGGGTCGAGCACAGTCTCTGGCGGGAGCCAGTTCAGCGGGCGGGTATCGAGGCGGTGCTGGCGGAGCTTCGTCGCAACGTTCCCGGGGGAGATGGGGCCGTGCTTGCACTTGTTTCCCGCAGAGACTCACTCTCACCCAGCTTCGCCGGTGAGCCCTTCGGCCTCGCGGATCCCTTCGGTCAGCATGCAGTGGTCGGCTGTGTCGCCGATGCGAAGCCGCCCGTGGTGACCCTCGCTCACGAGCTCGCCCACCTGTTCGGCGCGGTTCACGTGCACGACCGTGGCTCCGTGATGTACGCCTCTATGGAGTTCGACGCGCGTTTCTTCGATCCTTTGAACCGCCGCATCCTGCGCGCGACGCGGGCGCGTCCCTGGGGAGCGCCGCTACCGAAAGAGATGGAGCGGCGCGTGCGCAGCATGTACGCGGCGGCCGCGCGCTTCCCCGGTTGCTGCGATGCGAAGAGTCTGGAGGCGGCGCTCGCGGCGCTGCCTAGGCGCTGAGCTTTTCCCCGAGCTCGGCCAGGAGCTGAACGGATCGCGTGAGCTCGGCCGGGCTCGCCCCTGGCACCTGGACCCGCGCGATCAGGTGCGTCAGTCCGATCGCCTCCCGGTAGCGTTCGATCCCGCTCACGACCTGCTCCGGCTCTCCCACGAGCGCCCAGTCCTCGAGCGTCGTTCCAGCCGCTCGCTGCAGAACGCCACTTGTTTGCTCCGAGAGCTCCCGGGCCTGCTGCGCGAGCGCGGCTTCAACTCGCAAAGCGCAGGCACGTTCGCGCGTGACGAACACGGTACGAATTACGGGCACGGGCAGCTGTTGCTCGCGCGCCTCTGCGGGGATCGCGTTGCGGTGTAGGGCGTGATTCTCGATCAAGCGGCCGAGCGGCTCGAGGGGCGAGGCGAGGTAGGGCAGATTCAGGCGTCCGGCCTGCGCCAGGGCCTTGGGGCCGAAGGCGGCCACCCAGATCGGGGGATGCGGCCGCTGCCGCGGTGTGGGGGTGAGGTGGACCGGAGCGCGCTCCCCCTCTGCATCGACGATGGGCTCGCCACGCCAGGCGCGCAAAATGGTTTCGAGCGCCGCCTCGAAGCGGTCGCGCTTCTCGGCGGGTGGGATGTTGAAGGCCTCGAACAGCGCGCGTCGAAAGCCCCGCCCCACGCCCAGGATCACCCGTCCGCCGGAGAGCTGGTCCAGCACGCCCACCTCCTCCGCCACGTGGAGTGGGTGCCGGACCGGCAGCAGGTACGAGGTCGTTCCGAGCCTCAGGCGCTGGGTCCGGACCGAGGCGGCGGCCAGCAGCAAGAGCGGCGCCGGGTAAGCGCCGCGCGGCGCGAAATGGCTCTCGGGCAGCCAGAACGAGTGAAAGCCGAGCTGCTCGGCGAGCTCGACCTGCGACACGAACTGTGAGAAGGGCGCATCGGCGTCGGCGTCGTCAGCGATCCAGGGCGTTAGACCAAGGCAGAGTGTGTTATCGGCCGGCATGCTCATGCTCACCACAGCAGGGGAGGTGTGCTCTCGCAGCTCCAGCTTCCCCCGAGCTGCTCCCGATCCGGGTCTCCGTCGAGTAGAGGGGGGCCGCCCGCAACATCGCCCGGTTCCCCCCAGCCCTCCTCAGCCTCCGGCCCCCCGTTGTCGTCGGTATAGGGTGGGCTGTAGACGCACTGAACCCACTGCACACTGGCGAACTCGAGCGCGTAGGAGTCTCCGAAGTTGGAGTAAACGAACACTTCGTCCTCGTTCCGGATCAGACCCATCCGTACATCTGGAACCTCATCCAAGAAAACAGGTACCAGCTCGCGCAGCTGGTCAGGATAGCCACCGTTCGCCAAGCGGTACCGGCCGAGCGCCGCGATGAGCTCTTGTGAACGCTGGTTGCGGGCTGTGTCCAAGAACGAGATCGCCACGCGGTTGGAGACGAAGATGAAGCTCGCCATGAGCAATCCGGCGACGAGGCGCATCGCTGCCGAGCGCGCGGCGGCGCTCGGCTGACGTCCCGCGTGTGCGCCGGCGAACCCGGCGTAGAGCGCAGCGCTCGCTCCCAGTGCCAAGAACGCGAGGGTGCCCGGCCGTTCGAAGATCAGATAGCAGAGACCCGCGGCGAGGAGCGCGGGAACGACTACGCCTGTGGTCGTTCCGATGGCGCCGCGGAGACGCGAGCGGAGCCAGATGCCCGAGGCGGCCGCCACATGCAGAGCAGCGAGGCAGTAGCCCGCGAGCACGAAACCGAAGAGTGTCAGTACGGGCCAGGGGCTCAGGTTGGCGCGCAGGGAGGTGTTGGTGCCTGTGATCTCAGTGCTGAGTAGAAACACACCCGCGAAGGCTGCGAGCAGAGCGGCTGCGGCGACAGGACGCGCCTGGGCGAGCAGGGCGCGCAGCAGGGATGGCGCAAGAGCCAGGCCCGCGATGATGGTACCGAGACCCAACGCCGTGGCGGGGAGGCGCCAGGAGAAGAAGCGCCACACGGCTCCCTGGGCCAGGTAGCCATACACGACGAAGAGGCTGAACGAGAGTCCGAGCGCCAGTATCGCCGAGCGCATCGGGGCGCTTCGGAAGAGTGAAAACCCAAGTGCCGCCAAGCCGAGTGGCGGGATCCAGAACACCAGGATCGGAACTACGCTGGCAGGCCAACCCGCCCGGGCCAGCGCCGCCAGCCCGCCGACCCCATCCCAGCGCAGCGCCCAGCCCGCCGGACGCCACCACGGGAGGTCCAGCGAGAGCTCGGCGGCCGTCGGGCCAGGACCAAAGAAGAAGTAGTATCCCACACCGAGCCCGATGAAGAGCGCGACGTAGAGCGTGCGCAGAAGAGCCCCTCGCATTAGATGTGCGCGTTCCGTATCGCCCGCAGCCGGCGCACGACGAGCTACTTCCGGTGCCGTGCGACCTTGAGGGAGACCGCCGGGTCCGAGCGCTTGCGGTCAGCCGAGATATCGATCTTCGCCGAGATCTCGTAATCTTCGAGGACGACTCGGAGCACCTCGGCCAGATCCAGCGTGGCCAGCCAGCTTCCGAACTCGTGCGCGAGCCGATCCACCAGGTCGCTCCGGACGTCCTCGCCCTGTCGACTGACGTATTCGACCCACTCCTGGGGAACCGTGTCGCTCAGCGCTCGTCGCACGGCCTCCTCCGTCAGGAAGAAGCCGCTCAGGCCGAGCGCCGTAGCGCGCCGAATCGCCTCCTGAAACAGCGCTTCGAGCGGACCGGGAGGGCGCTCCTGCCTGGCCTGCGAGGGCTCGGGATCCTCGCCCCGCGCTGTGGAATCCGTCGCTTTTGGGCCCGAATCTTTGGGTCGGCTCATGCGCGCATTCTAGCAGGGGGCCGCGGCTGCAGCCCCATTGTCACCACCCCGGCGCGCATGGTAGATCAAGTGTGTGAAGGTCAAGGACATCATGAGCCGGAAGGTTGTGAGCATTAGCGCGGACGACAACCTCCGGATCGTAGACGAAATCATGCAGCTGGGACGCGTGCGGCACTTGCCGGTGGTGCGGCGTGGAAGGCTCGTGGGCGTGGTCTCGCAGCGGGACCTGCTACACGCCTCGCTCTCGAACGTGATGGGCCTGGCGAGCGAGGAGCAGACCCTCTTTCTGGAGGGCGTCCACATCTCCCAGGTCATGTCCGCCCCGCCCATCTCGATCGACTCGGAGGCGCAGATCCGCGAAGCGGCCCGCCTAATGGCCGAGCACAAGATTGGCTGCCTGCCGGTGCTCGAGGAGGGCAAGCTAGGCGGTATCGTGACCGAGACGGACCTGCTGCGCTACTTCGCCGGGCTCCCCAGCACGCCCGACGACGAGCCTTGAGCGGGGTTCATACCGCGATCCGTTTCCAACGTCCGCGCTGAAAACGGACGGCGAGCAGAACGGCTTTGATCGCGTAGTCGAGCACGAGGGAGCTCCAGACCACCTGGATCGATGCCGCATAGACGAACGCTGCCACGTGGGCGGGAACGAGTCGGCACACGAACAGCCCAACGAAGATTGTGAACAGTGGAAAGCGCGTATCGCCCGCGCCGCGGAGCGCGCCCCCCAGCGCGAACTCGATCGCCATCAATGGCTGCACCACACCCAGGATCCAGATGAAGTCGACGATCAAGGGCACCACCGCGGGGTCGTCGATGAACCAGCTCGCGATCGGCTCAGCCAGCGCGATGATCGCGGCGCCGAGCCCGCTCATGGCTACGATGGCGCCGGCGGTCGAGCGCCAGCCCGCGTGTGCCGCCCGCTCGGGATGGCCGTCTCCGAGGTGCTGCCCCACCAGCGTGGCGGCCGCGGTCGTGAAGCCCAGCCCGGGCAGAAACGAGAGCGCGAGAATCTGCGCCCCGACCTGGTAGGCCGTGAATTCCGCGGTGCCGTACGTCGTGATGATCCGCATGAAGGCGAAGAGTCCGAGGTGGAACAGCACGCCTTCGAGGGCCGCGGGATAGCCGATGTGCAGGATACGCCGCCACAGGAACGTGTCTGGTCGGAAGCGCGCGTCCGTGGGTCGCAGCCGGATGCGTCGCCCCATCCAGAGCGGCCAGAACACCAGCACTTGAAAACCCATGGCGAGGCTCGAGGCCAGACCCGCGCCCGCCACGCCCAGGGCCGGCATGCCCAGATGACCATAGATCAGAACCCAATTCAGGAATACGTTGAGGATGTTCGCGATAAACCCGATCCAGAGCGGCGTGCGTGAGTCACCCGCGGCGCGCAGTGCCGCGCCGAAGATGAAGGTGAGCGTGAATGGCACGTTTCCGAGGAGCAGGAAGACGAGGTACTCGGAGCCGTAGCGAACGACGAGGGGGTCCACGCCGTAGATCGCGATCAGAAAACCGGTGAACGGCAGGAGCGCGACCAGGGTGCCGAGCCCGAAGAGCGTTCCGAGCACGATGCTCTGCTTGAGTGTCGCATCGGCAAGTCGCTCATCACGGGCGCCGACCGCTCGTGCCACCAGGGCCACGAGCCCCGTTGTGACCGCCATCACGGCCGATTGAAGTAGCCAGTACACGAGGCCCCCCGCGCTCACGCCCGCGACCGCTTCGACGCCCAGACCTCCCACCATCTTGAGGTCCGCCCAACGCACGAGCGTCTGCGTCGCGCTCGCTACGATGGTGGGCCAGGCCAGCTCCCATACGCCCAGGGCCTGCGGCGACGGGGCGAGCGGCTCCGGCGGCTTGTCCCGAAGATCCAGCAGCTCGGAAGCGAATTCCGGCGTGTCACGAGCTGGGAGGCCGGGTGGCGACTGCTCCTCCACGTCGCGCCTTATGTCACAGCTCCGGCGGCTGCGTCAAAAGCGAGCGCCGATTGACAGGCTGGGGGCGATCCTATAGGAAGAGAGCCAGGGGGACTCCCGTCAGCGAGGAGGCGGTTCTATGGCGCTTCTCCAGCCCGTGGAGGGCCCACGGGCGCTTCACGAACGGCGCAGACTCGAGGTTTTCGATCCGGCCACACTCGAGCGTGTGGGCGAGATCGAAGTGTCCACGGAAGAGGATGTGCGCGCGGCCGTGGAGCGTGCGCGCAAGTCGTGCGAGAGCTGGCAAGCGCTCAGCTTCCGAGAGCGTGGGCGCTACCTGCTCGCGGCGCGCGACGTAATCACGCAGCGGGTTGACGAGCTCGCGGCGACGATCTGTCGCGACACGGGGAAGCCCCGCCTCGAGGCCCTCAGCATGGAGATCCTGGGTGCCTGTGATGCGCTGACCTACTACGCCAAGCACGCCGAGCGACTGCTGCAAGACGAGAAGAAGCCTCTGCACCTCATGCGGCACAAGAAGCTCGTGCTCTCGTATCGTCCCATGGGCGTTGTGGGAATCATCACGCCCTGGAACTTTCCATTCCTGCTGTCGCTCAACCCGAGCGTCCAGGCGCTCATGGCGGGGAACACGGTCGTCCTGAAGCCCTCCGAGGTCACGCCTTTCGTGGGCGTGGCATTGGCAGAGGTCTTCGAGGCGGCCGGACTCCCCGACGGCGTCTTCCAGGCTCTCACAGGCGATGGCACGACGGGTGCGGCGCTGGTCGATGCGGGCTGCGACAAGATCTCATTCACCGGGTCGGTCCGAACCGGACGCAAGATTGCCGAGTCCTGTGGCGCGCGTCTCACCCCGTGCACGCTTGAGCTCGGGGGGAAAGACCCGATGATCGTCTGCGATGACGCCGAGCTCGAGCGGGCGGCGCGGGGCGCGGTGTGGGGGGCGTTCTGCAACTCGGGACAGATCTGCATCTCCACCGAACGCGTCTACGTCACTGAGAAGGTCGCCGAGCCGTTTATCGCGCGCGTGGTGGAGCTCACTCAGGAGCTGCGCCAGGGACCGGAGTCGGAGGGCGAGGTGGACGTGGGCGCGATCACCTTTCCGCCCCAGCTCGAGATCATCGAGCGCCACGTGAAGGACGCCACCGAGAAGGGAGCTACGGCCGTGACGGGCGGGCGTCGCAACCCTCGCTACCGCGGCTACTTTTATGAGCCGACCGTGCTCGTGGATGTGAACCATACGATGCAGATCATGTGTGAGGAGACCTTCGGTCCGGTACTCCCGATCCAGGTCGTGCGCGATGAGAGCGAGGCCCTGCAGCTCGCAAACGACACGACGTACGGGCTCAACGCCAACGTCTGGACCCGCGACCGTCACAAGGGCAAGAAGATCGCGAACCAGCTCAATTCGGGGGCCGTGGTGGTCGACGATTGTCTGGTGACCTATGGGATTGCCGAGAGCCCGTTCGGTGGGGTCAACGAGAGTGGCATCGGACGCGTGAACGGGGAGATGGGCCTAAAGAGCTACTGCCACGTCCAATCCGTGACCGTCCCTCGCTTCGCGAGCAAACGCGAATACCTCTGGTACCCCTACAGCGCCAAGAAGCTCCGGCTGGTCCGGAAGGCGGTGGATTTCCTCTACCGCTCCCGGTTCGGGAAGCTCCTGGGGAACTGAGGCACGGTGCAGCTCGGCGACCTCGCGCGAGCCCTGGGCCTGCCGTTCGAGGGGGACCCCCACCTCGAGCTCCGTGGTCTCGCGGGCCTCGACGACGCCGGCCCCGACGACCTGAGCTTCGTTGCGGCCGACCGCTATCGCGCGGTGTTCGTGCGTTCCGGGGCGGGCGCGGTCCTGGTGCCGGCGGACTTCGACACCGAGAAGCGCCCGTGTCTCCGTTCCTCGGCTCCCTACGCGGACTTCGCCCGCGCGGTCGAGCTCTTGCTTCCACCCCCCGTGCGCCCCGAGTCGGGCGTGCACCCCACCGCCGTCGTGGCGCCCGATGTCGTCCTGGGCGAGAACGTTGCGCTGGGCGCTTACGTGGTCGTAGGGGACGGAGCGCGCATCGGCGACCGGACGATCATCCATCCGCACTGCACGCTCTACGCCAACGTGCGTGTGGGTGCCGACTGCGAGATCCACTCCGGCGTGCATCTGCGAGAAGGCGTTCGACTCGGAGATCGAGTCGTGATCCAGAACGGGGTGGTGATTGGGGCGGACGGCTTCGGGTTCGCGTTTCGTGCCGATGGCACGCGCGTGCGCATTCCGCATCGCTGTCCGGTCGAGGTGGGAGACGAGGCCGAGATAGGATCCAACTCCACCATCGATGCCTCCCATCCCGGTCATCGGCGCCACGGTCACGCCGAGACGCGCACGCGCATCGGCCGCGCTGTAAAGATCGATAATCTGGTGCAGGTGGCCCACGGCGTTGAGGTGGGCGACGGGAGCACGCTCTGCGCCCTTGTCGGCCTGGCCGGGGGAACCCTCGTGGGCAAGGGCGTGATCTTCGGCGGAGCCTCCGGCGCCAAGGGGAATATCGAGATCGGTGACGGCAGTCTGATCGGCGCCGGCAGCGGAGTTCTCGGAGACCTGCCGGCGGGATCCCAGGTGCTGGGCATGCCGCACATGGAGCGCCGCCTGTACGCGCGCGTGACTGCGGCGTGGAAGCGCCTGCCCGACCTGCTGCGGCGGGTACGGCGCATTGAGGAGCGAGTAGGGATCGAGCGCGAAGACTGAGGGGGGGGAGATGGAGCTTCGGGGCCTTCCGCTCGTGGAGATCCGACGCCGCTTCTTGCACGACAGCGGGCGCATGAACACAGCACTGGTGAAGGCGCTGCGGGAGGATCCCCGCGCCGGCGCGCGAGAGCTGGTGCGCAGACTGGAGAACCGAAGGCTGCGCGCCGCCGCGGAGCGGCGCCGGCTGCGGCGCCTGTTCGCCATGGAGCGCGACCTGTACCGGCAGGGCCGTGAGCACATCGCGGGGGTCGACGAGGTGGGGGTGGGACCTCTGGCGGGCCCGGTGGTCGCAGCATCGGTGGTGTTGCCGCTCGGGGTGCGGCTG
>Ga0255049_10001813_pt1 | contig 11574 bp, 8 predicted proteins | sample JV7_2_3_MG_FD_183615 | JGI IMG/M metagenome (GOLD analysis project Ga0255049, IMG submission 183615) | Seawater microbial communities from Jervis Inlet, British Columbia, Canada - JV7_2_3 | ecosystem: Environmental > Aquatic > Marine > Inlet | place: Canada: British Columbia | collected 2016-10-06
GGCCTCTGCGGGTCCCGTCTTCGCGGTCTCCGCACTCAAGGATCCTGGGACGGCGGGCCATCCGGGCACGCCGCTTCAGCGGATTCAGGTCATCAAGCTCTGGGCCGAGGATGGCGCGGCGCGCGAACGAGTCTACGAGGTGGCGGGCGATCCGAAGAATGGAGCGGGTGTCGATCTCGGCACTTGCCAACCACGAGGCCGTGGCTTCGACGGCCTGTGCCAGGTCTGGCGCGATCCCGACTTCGATCCCGAAGCACACGCGGCCTACTACGCGCGCGTCGTCGAAAACCCGAGCTGCCGCTGGAATACGTTTCTCTGTGTACAGAACGGCGTGAACTGCTCGGATCCCGGCAGCGTCCCCGACAGGCTCGCGTTCTGCTGCGATCCAGCGCTTCCCAAGACCATCCAGGAGCGCACCTGGACCTCCCCCATCTGGTATAGTCCTCGCAAGCAATGAGCCAGACCCCGGCGGCCCAAGCTGAGAGCGGGGCAAAGCGTTGAAACCCCTCGCCGTTGCGCTGGCGGTCTTGTTCCTCGCGGGACTGATCGTTCTCTTCGCGTCCTACACGCTCAAAGACGCTCGGGCTCCAGCGGACTCCCCCGCCCCCACTCCCGTGCCGCGGCTGGATTCGCCACAGGCGGCTAGGACCGTGCGGCCTTCCGGACGCCCAGACCTCACCCACGCCGACGAAGCTCGCAGCAGGCCGCGGCCAGGACAAGCCGAACCAGGCAGCGAAGGGGGGAAATCGCTCGAGCGACCGCCAGGGGTCGATCCGCGCGCTGAGGCGCGCGTCGAACCCGACCGAAAGCTGCGCATCTCTGGAACGATCACGAACGAGTACGGGGAGCCCATGGCCGGGGTTCGGGTCATACCCCGGGCCGGCTCGGCCCCGGAAGCCCTGTCCGGCCCCGAAGGAGACTACGAGGTCGAGGTCAGAGTGAGTGCGATGCCCTCCCCCACTCTCCGCTTCCTCGCAAAGGGGTACGAGGAGAAGCCGCTTCATATCAAGCCCGAGAACGTCCGGGGCGCGGTAGCAAGGCGGATCAATGTCCAGCTCGCACCTGCGGTCGGCCGGACGCTGGTGACTGGAAGCGTGCGTGGGAAAGATCGGAAGCCAATCGCGGGTGTGACGCTACTCATGCGCTCGGATCGCCTCAAAGCCGTCTACACAACAGTGAGCGATCCATCCGGAGACTTCTCAATCCCGGAGGTAAAGATCGCGTCGGACTACGTGCTTCTGATCAGGTCCCAGGGCGTGTACCGGGACTACTTCGAGAAGTTCCTGGCTCCGACCCCGGAGGGCCTCCAGATCAATATTGTTCTCGAGCGTCTGGAGACAGGCCGCCTGAGGGGACGCGTGGTCGATGCGGAGGGACGCCCCATCCCGCACGTCACTCTCTCCCTCCGGAGCAGCCAGGCAAGCCAGAACGTCCACGAGATTTCGGCGGATGAGCAAGGTTACTTCTTCCTGAAAGAAGCCCTGGCGGGTGCTTTAACTTTCACGACGACCGGTCACGCCGTACGCGGGGTCGTTCTTTCCCCGGACTCGGAAGAAGACGTCCGCCTGATTCTCGATCTGGGAGGTCACTCTCTACGAGGATGGGTCGTGGGCGACGACGGCAGCCCGGTGGCCGGCGCGCAGGTGGATCTCACCTGGCAGCGCACGAACGGGAAGCTGAGCAGCAGTTCCAGCCGCAGGACGGTATCGGACTCCGGCGGCCGCTTCGAGTTCGGGGCGTTCGGGCCCGATCCCCACATGCTGGAGGTCAGAGCCGACGGCTATCGCCCCGTGCAGGAAATGCACCAGGGCAGCAGGCAGGGCTCGGAGGTAGAGGTGCGGCTCCAGCGCTAGCGAAGGGCCCCGCGGCGCCGCCCGCTCCGGCGCGAAAGAATGCGCTGCGGGGTGAGCGCCCGTCGCGCTATGGTGGGGACATGTGGGACTACTTGCCCCTGCGCTCGGCTCGACCTGCCTCCGGTTGGTTCCGCACGCCGCTCGTCCAGCCTGACGGGGTGGAGCTGGCCGAGGGCAAGCGGCCTCGGATCTACATCGCCCCGCTAGAGTCGTCGGCCGATCTCCGCATCCTGCTTGCCAGCCTCGCCGCGGCCGGCCTCACCCCACCCCGCTGGGTCCCCGCCCGTCGCGCGCGGGTCACGCGAGAGGAGCTGGGAGGGGCTTTCCTGCGCGGGGAGCCCGTGCTCGTGCCCATCGTCCCTCCGCGCCGGGGCCCGGACCGACTCGCGCGTCTGCTGACCTGGGCGGAGCAGCATGACCAGGACGTGGACCTGGTCCCGGTGGAGGTGCTGTGGGGACCGGCCGGTCGAACCCCATCGCTCTGGAACCTGCCGCTCGGGAATCCCTACGACCCACCCGAGTGGGAACGATGGCTTCGCGTGCGCGGGAAGGATCGGGTGCGCGTGCTGCTCGGAGCGCCGGGAACCTACTTCGCACTCCGAGCGGACTCCCCCCATCCCAACGACGGGCTCGCCTTATCGGCCTTCGTACGGGAGCAAGCCGTCAAGGCGCTCTCACAGACGGAGCGACAGGTGCTGGGCGAACGCTACAAGGTGCCCCGCTTCGTGGTGGAGCAGATCCTGGGCGAGGCCGAGTTCCAAGACCGTGCGGCGGCCGCGGGCGCGTCGATTGGCCTGACACACCGCGAGTCGTTTCAGCGCGCGGAGCGCGGTCTGCGGGAGCTCGCCACCGGCCACAACCTCTTCTACATGGAGCTCTTCCATCGCTTTGCCCGCTGGCTCTACCGGCGCGTGTACGAGCCCGAGATCGTGGTGCAACGTCATGAGCTCGAGCGTCTGCAAGAGCTGGGCAAGCGCGCGGCTCTGGTTTTCGTTCCCTCCCACAAGAGCAACTTCGATCACCTGGTCATGTACCACCTGCTCTTCACGTCGGGCTTCCCGCCGCCGCACACCGCAGCCGGCATCAACATGTCCTTCTTTCCCATGAGCCGAATCCTCCCCCGCACCGGGGCCTATTTTATTCGGCGCTCCTCCCAGGACGATCCGATTTACACGGAGTGCCTGCGCGCCTTCATCCTCTATCTGGTACAGCGGCGCTTCCACCAGGAGTTCTTCATCGAGGGCGGCCGGACGCGTTCGGGCAAGCTGCTGCCGCCGCGCTACGGGATCCTGCGCTACATCGTGGAGGGAGGTCGCAAGACCGACGCTCAGGATGTCTACTTCATCCCCACCGCGATCTCCTATAGCCAGATCTTCGAGGTCGAGGGCTACGTTCGGGAGCAACTGGGAGAGGAGAAGGAAACCGAGAGCTTCATGTTCCTGGTGCGGATGATCCGCGCCCTGCGCGGCCGCAGGCTTGGGCGCATTCACATCCGCTTCGCCGAACCGATCGACCTACGCGGTCACATGGAACGTTCGGGCGACGAGCGACTGGTCATAGAGAAGCTTGCCTTCCAGATCTCGAATCAGATCAACGCGGTCACCACGCTCACGCCCGTATCGGTGCTGTGCACTGTGCTGCTCGGGGCGGGCCGCCGCGCGCTGACCTCGCCCGAACTCCACGCCAGGACGCAGCGCGTGCTGGACTACGCGCGTGAGCGGGGGATCGCCCTGGCCCAGGAGCTCGAGCGGGGCGCCGAAGCAGCCGTAGGGGTCGGCCTCGCAGCCATGCAGGCGGCTGGATTCCTCGAGACCTACGACCAGGGTATCGAGCCAGTCCACTCGGTGCCCGAGTCAAGCCGCCACATCGCCTCCTACTATCGCAACACGATCATCCACTTCTTCCTGGTCCGAGCCATCACCTCGCTCGCGCGCGAAGCCGCCAAGGAACGGGACAGCGTGGAAAGCTGGGCATTGCGACTGCGCGAGCTGCTTAAGTTCGACTTCTTCTTCGCCGAGCGTGATGCCTTCCGCGCTCAGATGGAGCGGGAAGAGGTGAGCCTCCGGAAGGAGGAAGAAGCTGGCCTAGACCCCATGGCTGCGGCGGGCTCCCGCATCCTGATGGACTACCTCGAGAGCTACTTCGTGGTTACGCAGACGCTCCAGTCGATGGCCGACGATCAGCCGCTCACGGAGTCCGATCTGCTGAGACGCTGTCTGGCAGTCGGGCGTCAGCTCCTCTACCAGGATCGCGTGCATGCACCCGAGCTGCTGTCGAGAGTCAACTTCCGCAACGCGCTCCAGTTGGCCCTGAACCTCGGCGCTGCGGAGCGCTGTACTGAAGGCTATCGCCCGGGTGACCGAGATGCGCTGAGCGAGCTCGCGCGCGACCTGGATCACCTGGCGCGCCTGGCACGGGTTGGCCCCGAGAACGCACCAGCTCCCGGAACAGAACGCTAGGCCGAGAAGACAAGAGCGGGAACGCGGGCAAGAGATCCCCCCCAGCACTTCTCACCTGCGCTCCCGCTCTCCCCTGACTATTTCCCGGAAAGCGTTTGGGGGCCGGTCTTTCTATCGGCAACTGCCCTTCATGCTTGAGCAACTTTTGCGCACCCGCGTGCAACGCGCGTCGTACCTGTCGCCCGGTACCCGCGGCCGGGCACGACGATCCGCTGCCTCAGGCGCGCGGGGAGCCGAAGGGATACGCAGCGAGCCGCGTGAGGACGCCGCGAAGCGCCCGCTCGAACACCCAGCGCAGCAGTCGCCCGGTCCCGGGGATTAGGGGGCGAAACTCCACCGTCCAGTCGATCCGCGTTCCCCCGCTACTCGGCTCGAAGCGCACCTCGCCCCGATGCTCCCGGATGGGCACTCCGGCGGTCAGCCGGTACTCCATATACTTGGGGGGATCAAACGCAGTGACCTCCTCCTCGACCGCCACCCCGGCGCTACGAATGACCCGAATGGCTCCCAGGCCGTTGGGGGGGGGGTGTCCCTGCTGCCGTAGGACCACTTCGCCCATACCCGCCCAGCGCTGCCAGCCCTCATGGTCCGTATAGACGGCCCACACGACATCCGGCGGGGCCGGGATTTCCTGGCGGAGCTCGATCCGCTGCATGGCCGAAATGATACCCTCTCTCACGCGAATCCCATCGCGGGAGGAGGAGCCAATGGCGCCTTTGCAACGCGGGTGGCGCCGCTACACGCTGGCCTGGATCCTGGTCACCCTCTGGGCCCTGCCCCACACCTCTGGAGCCGCTCCGGATCCGGATGGCGGAGTCGCCAGCCTGATCGGCGGCCCACTCCAGGCCGCTGGAGCCGTGGTCGGGGGAACCGGTCTGATCGCAGCGGCCGGCGTCGGTCTCGCAGGGGACATCGTCTCGCTGGTCGACCGCAACCCACTGACGCGCCCGCTGCTGCGTGGCGCCGTGAGCCGCACGCTCCAGCGCGTGGCGTTGGGCCTGTCATGGACCACGACCGGTGTGATGGAGGGTTTACGCGCCGTGAACATCGAGCGGCTCCCGGAGGCCTCGGCCACCTATCTTCTCGCGGGTCCGGGGGTGGGCCGCTTCGACACGTTGTTGGGAGGCCTCGGAGCACTACGACTCGGTCTGAGCGACGGCCTGATCGCCCTCCCGTTGGCCACACTGCGTGCGACCGGCGTGCAGGGGCTTGCGAAACGGCTTCTGCGGCGGCAGAACGACTTGCAGATCGACGTCCTCGGGCCGACGCCGCTCGCCGAAAAGTGACGGCGCGGGCCGCGGTGGGCTCGGCTGCTTTGTTCTATGCTTGACGGGCCGTGGTGACACACGCCCCGCAGCTACACATGCAGACGGCGCGCAAACGCGTCGAGGCCCTCGCCCGCGAGGCCGTGGCCACTCACGTGTTGCCCCACCTGGGCGCAAGAGGGCGCGACTTCGAGGTCACAATCCCGCTCTACGGCCGGAGCTCACTCGTCTACCTGGTGGACGTCGCTGGTGGAGCCTCGTTCGCCCTGCGCGTCGAGCCGAGCTGGCAGCGCTACCTCGCGTTTCGTCAGCGGCGCCGCGCGACGCTGTTTTGGACGCGACGCGGCCTGCCGACCCCGCGTCTTCTCTACGAAGACCTCTCGCCCCTGACGCGGCTCAAAACCGGCCTCTTCCTCCTGGCGGAGGAGAGGGTCGAGGGAGGGAATGTCGTCGACCAGGGGCCGGAGAGCGGCGCCTTCGAAGCGCTGGGACGTGCGCTCGCACGAGTGCATGCGCTCACGCGGAGCTGGCATCATGGCGCGCTGTTCCGACCCAAGCTCGGAGGCTACGCACATCACTTCCGGCGCCGAAACCGCGAGAGATCGCGCGAGCTCGAGCACGCGGGAGTGTTGACGAATACGCGGCGCCAGAAGCTCGACCGCTGGTTCGAGTCGTTCGAACCCGCTCTCCGCTCGCTCAAAGTCTATAGCCTGATTCACCGCCGCTGTACCGAGAGCGATGTGATGTTCGGTGTATCGGGCGAGGCCTCGATCCTCGAGCCGTACCGCTCGGGGTTCGGAGTCTTCGCAACGGATCTCGTACGCGCAGAGCAGCGCATCTGCCGCGGCGACCCGGACAGGATCGCGCGCCTTCACGAGGCCTACTTCGCCGCCGCACCCGCCGTGTTCACGACGATCTACGAACAGCTCGCGCCGGCGTTTCGCGCCGAGCTGCACCTGGGGCATGCTCGGCGCTGGGCGGGCAAGAACGCCGGCCTAGCGGCGGAGACGGAGAAGAAATGCAGCGCGGAGCTCGAGAGCTTGCAAAGGATTAGCGGTGTCTAGCGGCGCCCCAAAACCCATCACTCGAGCCGAGAACCACGAGCAGATCCTGGCGATGCTCTCCCCCCTACCGCGCGGCCGGATCCTCGACGCTCCATGCGGCGAGGGGGCGCTCGCCATCCGGCTGAAGGAGATGGGCTTCGACGTGGCCTGCTGCGACATCGATCCCGCGCTCTTCAAGCTCGAGGATCTGGCCGTCCAGTACGCGGAGCTCAACCTCGGCAAGGTTCCTTTCGAGGACGAGAGCTTCGACTACGTGGCCTCGGTGAACGGGCTACACCGTCTCTGGAACCCCGCCAACGCAATCAAGGAGTACGCGCGGGTGCTCAAGCCCGGAGGTACGCTCGTGTGCTCCATTCCGAACTACGCTCACATCTCGCGTCGCCTGCGCTTCCTGGTCACCGGGGGCATCGCCCGCAACGTGAGCCAGCTCAACGTACAGCAGGTCACCGACGATCCGGCCGCGCACTACCGCTCGACGCTGCTCTTCGCGCAGATCAAGCATCTCATGCACGGCTACGGCCTCTCCATCGTGGCGCTCGAAACCGCGCGCCGAAAGAAGAGCGGCCTCTTCTATTACCCTCTGGCCCTGCTAATCCGACTGGCGGCTCTGTTTTCATCGGGGCGCGACCGGGAGGCCTTCTGTATGGAGCGCTCCAACTCCAACGCGGTCCTGCTCGGAAGCAACCACCTCTATCTTCGCGCGCGCAAGGCCTAGTGTTCGGTTCTGGAAGCCTCCCGATCGACCAGCTGCGCGTTCGCGGCGCACGCAGCGAGGAGCGCCGCGAGCCGGTCGTGATCGAAGAGCCGCTGGAGATCCGCCTGAACGGGCGGCCCGTGGCGATCACGATGCGCACCCCGGGAAACGACATCGATCTCGTGCTGGGCTTCCTGGTGAGCGAGGGCATCATCGAGGATCCCTCGATCGTGCTCTCCATAGCGCACTGCGAGGAGAACCCCAACGTGAGCGAGGTCTGTACCAAGCCGAACGCGCCTGGCGTGCATCCTCCCGCGCCGCGCAACTTCTACGCGGCCTCGAGCTGCGGGATCTGCGGTAAGGCCAGCCTCGACGCCGTGCGAGCCCGGACGCCGGATGTGCACGCCGATACCTGCGGCATACCACGTGCCGTGCTCACGGCCCTGCCGGCAAAGATGCGGGCCAGGCAGACTCTGTTCGAGGCCACGGGCTCGCTGCACGCGGCGGGACTGTTCACGCTCGCGGGGGAGCTGCTCTGTCTGCGCGAGGACGTGGGACGGCACAACGCCGTCGACAAGGTGGTGGGCTGGGCGGCAGCGCGCGAGCGCCTGCCTCTGAGCGAGCACACCCTGGTCGTAAGTGGACGTGCCGGCTTCGAGATCGTTCAGAAGGCCCTCGTGGCCGGCATCCCGATTCTGGCGGCCGTCTCGGGACCGTCCAGCCTTGCGATCGAGCTCGCGCGTGAGAGCGGAATGACCCTGATCGGGTTCCTGCGGGGTGAGAACCTGAACGTCTACAGCGCCGCCAAACGCATCGAGCTCGGCTGATATAGAATGCGGAGCCCAGCAGAGGAGACTCCCGATGAAGCTGCATGAGTTCACAATGGCTCCCAATCCGCGCCGCGTGCGTATCTTCCTGGCCGAGAAAGGCATCCAGATGCCTTTTGAGCAGGTCGACATCGGTAAGGCCGAGAACCGCTCAGCCGAGTTCCTCGCCAAGAACCCCATGGGAAGAGTCCCCGTGTTGGAGCTCGACGACGGGACCTACCTGGCAGAGACCGTGGCCATCTGCCGCTACCTAGAGGATCAACAGCCCGAGCCTCCGCTCATGGGGACCGGCGCGAAGGACCGGGCCCTGGTCGAGATGTGGCAGCGCCGCATGGAGCTCGGACTCTTCGAGCTGACCACCGGCTGCTTCCGCAACACCCACGACTACTTCAAGGGACGCATCCCGCAGGTTCCCGAGTACGGGAACGTGTGCAAGGCGGCCGCGATCGAGCGCATCCAGTGGCTGGACGGCGAGCTGGCCGAGCGCGAGTTCATCGCCGGCGATTGCTACACGATCGCCGACATCACGGCCCTGGTCGCACTCGACTTCGGCCGCGTCAGCGACATCCGCATCGAGCCCGAGCAGAAGAACCTGGCACGCTGGTACCAGGCCATCTCGACCCGCCCCAGCGCAAAAGCCTAACGCTCGAAGCAGCTTTCACATCTCAGCGCGACGTGGGATGAGCTGTCAGTCGTCATCCTCGTCGCCGTCCCGATCGCTGTCATCCTCGTCGCTGTCCCGATCGCTGTCATCCTCGTCCCGGTCGTCGTCCTCATCCGGGCCGATTCGGGCAATCAGAGTCCCTGCGAGAGCGTCGATCTGGCCGGCCCCATCCAGGAGCAGTGCGGCCGCGTCCTCCGAAGCCTGGCCCCGCTCAACCTCGCGCCGCAGGCGCGACCGATAGCGCTCGAGCGACTTCTCCAGCTGCTCGAGCTCCTCGGCCACCTCGTCCGTTCGCCCGCGCGCTTGCTCCTCGCTCGCCTCATCCAGCGAGCGTAGGGTCTTGCGCAGAGCTCCGTGCCGCAGCCTGCGCTCGGTCCCCCTGGAGAAGCCGGCCGCGGCGGTGTCGGCGTCGAGCTTCTCAACGGCCGAGCGGAGCACAGCGAGGAAGAGCTCCGTTTCCGCCGGTGCACCGGCCGCCAGGACAAAATCTGGCGTGCCATCCCCTTCTACATCCATCCGGAGCTCCGGGGGCACGTCGCGATTCGGGTCGAGCAGGAACCTGATCTGGGAGCCCGCGCGAATGGGGATCAGAGGAACGAACAGAGTCTCCTCGTCCTCATCTCCCCTGAAACGATCTCCCTCGAGCGTGACGGTTCCGATCCCCGTTGCCTCAATCAGGACGTCGTAGGTCCCCACGCTGTCGACGATGGCCTCGCGCCCCTCACCAATGGAATGGTACTGGCTGTTCGGGATCTCCTCTTCGATGGCGAGAACCTTGCTGTTCGGCTCTTGCTCATCGCTGGGCCCGGTGTGAAGTCCATCCTGAAAGACGTGAATTTCTGCGGGCGAGCGGGTCCGCAGACGCATTCCATCGCAGCCCTTGGTCGGCTGGGTCCGACTGATGAACTCGATTCCGGTCGTGTCCCGGCCCTCGATGATGCGGGCAACCAGCTCCTGGACCGCGTCGGGCTCCAGCATATTCTTGTGTCTTCGATTTCTTCGCAAGAAACGGTTGTTCGCCGGGAAGTCGATGAAGAACGTGGTCGCACTCGAAATGGCCTGGGCGCTGGGGAGAACGACCGTTCCATCGCCATCGCACGTGTAGAGTTTCTTGTGCCCGATGTTCGCGAGAAGGGTCGGTCGATACTGGATCCCGCGCGCCGTCTCGACACCCCAGCCGACGATCTGGTAGACGGGCAGCGGGTCTTCGAACGCGCTCGGGTCGAAGAAGTCGATCTCGTCGTGAGACAACTCGGCATCGAGGAGGAGCTGCCGATCGATCACGTCCGGGGTTTTTACGTCGGACGGCTCCGGCGCAAACCGGCCGATCCCGAGGAGGAAGTCCTGACTGTCTGCGAACGTGGAGATGCCCTGGGGGAACTGGGCGTCCCAGCGGGAGACGCTGGGATGAAAGGTCCCCAGGCGACCGGTTGGGTTGAAGGTCACCACAGGCGAGAGCACGCGCTCAAAGTACTCGGGGCTCGGAAGTAAGAGATACGACATCGGCCAGGTGCGAGCCGCGGTCCGAGTCGCCACCTGCACATTGTCTTTCAACGTGACGATCGACATCAGCGGGTACTCCTCGCCATGCAGCGCCGGCGGGAGCGACTGGGGTGTTCCGAGCTGGGGAGAGCCCACCAGGATCAGACCTTCGATGTAATCGCGGAGAGATGGCTGCTGGGAGAGAAGCGTCTTGATCAGTAGCCCCCCGTTGCTGTGGGCAACAATCCAGACCTTCCGGTTCCTGTCCCCGTTGGGGTCGGCAAGCTCCACGATCTTCTCGTCGAGTCGGACACAGGCTCCGGGCCCCAGCGCGGCTTTACACTGCTCACATGTAGGTGCAAGCAGGCCGACGCAGTCGGATTGATACGCCGCGCCCTCTGCGAGGATGTCCTCGTACCTGAGCCGCCAGTCATAGGAGTACGCGTACCAGTCGCTCACCCGCCCCGCGTCCCTCAGCCCGTTCATGAAGTCCACGAAGTGGAGGTAGATGTTCACGCCGTTGAACTGCTCGAGCATGATGTCCTGCTCCTTCGGGACGATCCCGAAGTCGCGTGTTCCATCGGGTCGTAGCTTCAAAAGATCGAGGTCGAAAAACGCGGTGGCAACATCCGGAGGCCATACCCGGCTCTGCCGCAGATACATGTTGTTGGCGAGGATCCCATGCACAAACAGAACGGCGGGCGGCTCGGGTTCGGGCTCCGGGTCTGGGTCGAGCAGGAAGCCGGTATCCCTGCCGTTGAGTGTGCCCCACCCCGTGATCTGGCCGCGCTCGTTGATTCCGTTCGCAATTCTGAGAACCCAGCCGGAGTTGGCCGGCAGCAGGTCGTTCAGGTTCTCGAGCGTGTGCGTAGCGCCCCGCCAGCGAACCGCGAATTCCCTTACTGGGCCGCTGCCGAAATTCGCGCTGAAGCCGACGATTTCGAGGGGATCGCTCCGGACGCCTCGCGCTTGGCCCTGAACATCGCCAGGCAGCAGCGCCAGGCGCGTCGAGGCCGTGCCGCCGCTCCAGAGTGTCGGCACGTTGAAGCGGCCGTTGGACTCCCGGCCCACGATGACGTTGCCCCCTTCGGTGATGTCGTACGCCTTGCCGCCGGCTGTGCCGAGCTGGACCGCGGAGGGACCCCAGAACGTGGCCCCTCGGACGAAGTTCGGGGCATCGGATTCTCCAACAATCTGGTCCAGGTTGTTGATCCCTATGGCCCGGCTGATAAATTCGCTGAGGCCGCCGATCTGGACTCCGGGGCC
>Ga0255049_10001814_pt1 | contig 11571 bp, 9 predicted proteins | sample JV7_2_3_MG_FD_183615 | JGI IMG/M metagenome (GOLD analysis project Ga0255049, IMG submission 183615) | Seawater microbial communities from Jervis Inlet, British Columbia, Canada - JV7_2_3 | ecosystem: Environmental > Aquatic > Marine > Inlet | place: Canada: British Columbia | collected 2016-10-06
TCGAGCGCACGTGCATAGACCCGCGATGGCAGGGCCCATGCGCCGCCATCGAAACGGGAATTGATAATGTGGTTCAGGTAACCCAGGTAAACCGCAAAGGCCGCTAACAGCAGCAGCGCGGCAATACCGAGATAGCGCCGCTTTCTATGCGATCGGGTCGGCGACCGCGCGGCGACCGATCGCTTGCGGGGTTTGCTGGCGGCTGACTTGTTGCGCGCTGGTTTGCGTGGCATCGCTATGCCGCCCGGAAATCCGGATCAGACGAATTTACGTTTTGCCTTGACCGCTTCAGCCAGTTCGCGCAGCAGCGCTTCCGAATCGTCCCAGCCGATGCAGGCATCGGTAATACTCTGTCCATAAGTCAGTTCGGCCCCTTGCTTGTAATCCTGGCGACCTTCCACCAGGTGGGACTCGATCATGAGGCCAAAAATATTGTCCTGGCCGGTCTTGATCTGGTGAATGATATCCCGGCAAACTTCGACCTGCTTGTGATATTGCTTCTGGCTATTGGCGTGGCTGGTATCGATCATCAGTCGCGGGTTGAGCCCGCTAGCCTTGAGCTTTTCGGTAACCGCGTCGACGCTGACCCGATCGTAGTTCGGACGGTTGGAACCACCACGCAGAATGACGTGGGTGTACTCGTTGCCCGCGGTTGTAAAGATTGCCGAATGTCCCTGCAGGGTAATCGAAATGAAATGATGCGAACCCTGTGCCGCACCCATTGCGTCGATCGCCACCTGCGCGCCGCCATCGGTACCGTTCTTGAAACCGACCGGACAGGAGAGCCCGGACGCCAGCTCGCGATGACCCTGGCTTTCGGTGGTGCGTGCACCAATCGCGCCCCAGCACACCAGGTCAGAAATATACTGCGGGCTGATCAGGTCGAGGTACTCGTGGCCGGCGGGAATGCCCATCTCGGCGAGGTTGAGTAACAGTTCGCGCGCCTTGCGCACCCCCTGGTTGATACGAAAACTGCCGTCGAGGTTGGGATCGTTGATCAGACCCTTCCAGCCGACGGTGGTGCGCGGTTTTTCGAAATAGACGCGCATGACGATGACCAGTTCCTGTTTGAGTTCATCAGCCAGCTTGTGTAAACGGCCGGCGTATTCCAGCGCCGCTTTGGTGTCGTGAATGGAACAGGGTCCGATGATGACGACCAGCCGATCATCCTTGCCGTCGAGCACGTCGTAAATCTGCTGCCGAGTTTCGGTAACCGTGTTGGCGGCTTTCTCGGAGAGCGGCAATTCGTGCATCAGGGCTTCGGGTGTCTGTATCTCCTTGGTGCCGATGATGCGCAGGTCTTTGGTCTGTTGCATAGTCATTTGATTTCTTCGGGGTCCGCTCTGGCGGTTGTAAAAAGCCGGCTATTTTTAACTATCGAGCCCCTAATTACCAGTGCTAACCCGGAAATTTCACGAATCTGCGCGAACTTGCACGATTTATGAATTTTCCGGGTTGAATGAGGACAACAGTTCTCGCGTCTGTTCGCCGCGCAGGCGTGGCCCGAACTGGGTGACGATCTTGCCGGAGGCCAGCGACGCCAGATCACCCGACTGGTGGAAACTCATGCCCTGCGACAACCCGTACAACATGGCGCCGGCAAACATATCGCCCGCGCCGAGCGTATCGATCGCCTTAACCGGGTTCGGCCTGATTTCGATCGGCATGATGCCATCGAACAGCAGCGCTCCCTCGCTACCCCGCGTTATCGCAAATTTGCGCGCAATCTTCTTGAACATCTGCACTGCTTCGTCAAAATTATCGGTACCGGCTAGCTCCCTGGCTTCGTCCTCGTTGGCGAATAACAGATCGACACCGTCACCGATCATGGCTTCGATCGAATCACGGAAAAACCTGACCACGTTCGGATCGGACAGCGTCAACGACGTCTTGATGTTGCGCGCCTCGGCAATCTGGCGCGCCTCGATAGCCGCGTCCCGGGTGTTATCCGCGCTCGCCAGGTAGCCCTCGATATAGACTGTATCCGATTGCTTGACAGCTTCGACATCGATATCGCTACTGTCGAGATCCGCACTGACACCGAGGAAGGTGTTCATGGTGCGATCGGCGTCCGGCGTAACGAATACCAGGCATTTGCCGGTAACACCGTCCACCATCGGCTTGCTATCCAGGCTCGAGTGTACGCCGGCGTCGTGCAGGTCGCGCGCAAATATCTGCCCCGTCATGTCATTGGATACGCGGCAATCGAGGTGAGTTGTGGCGCCCATTTGCGCCAGCGCGATAATGGTATTCGCGGCCGAACCGCCGCAGGCCATGCTCTCATGCGAATCAACCAGTTGCGCCACCAGGCTGTTCTGGCGCTGTTCATCGATCAACGTCATGACGCCCTTTTCGATATTGAGTTCCGACAGCCTGGCCGGGGTCGCGTGATACTCGATATCGACCAGCGCACTGCCGACCGCATAGACATCATATTTCTTCATAACCATCCTTCAATCAGTAACTTAATCGGCGCATTTTAACCGCATTATCAGCAAGACAGGATAATCTTTTGATTCTTTTGTAAAAAAAAATTTAACTCTTCGATATCACCAGATTATGCTTTAAATGATGTCGAAAAACGTCTATAAGAGAGGTTCACTACATTTCAAAACGGGGGTATTGAAGATGTATCGAATTGAAACTACCGACCCGATTACCGGCAAAACACTGCAGCAGTTAGTCAACATGCCCTATGTCATCGAAGACGATGAGGACGACAGCCTCGTTATTTACTTCGAGACCGAGCAAAACCGCGAACTGTACCTGCAGAATCAAGGCGGACACCGACTCCGGCACCAAAAATAGGTCAACGGAGGGGTTAAAACCGCGTACGTTTTCTGGCCACCTCCGCGGTCGCTTTTGTTTCACCAACCCCATAGCGAATCTATATTAAATATATAAATAAAATTAACTTCATTTATATTTCGCAATTGCTACCATACGGCCTCCAACAGCATAACCCTGTCAATAACTGGAGGCATCAATGTCCCTGAAAGGATCAAAAACTGAACAAAACCTGAAAGACGCTTTCGCCGGAGAATCACAGGCCAATCGTCGTTATCTGTATTTCGCCGCCAAGGCCGACGTCGAAGGTTTCAACGATGTATCGGCAGTATTCCGTTCGACCGCGGAAGGTGAAACCGGCCATGCGCACGGCCATCTAGAGTACCTGGAAGAAGTCGGCGATCCGGCGACAGGACTCCCGATCGGCAGTACCGAAAATAATCTCAAGGCGTCGATTGCGGGTGAAACCCACGAGTACACCGACATGTACCCGGGCATGGCAAAATCCGCCCGTGAAGAAGGTTTCGACGAAATCGCCGACTGGTTTGAAACCCTGGCGAAAGCCGAGCGTTCACACGCGAACCGGTTTCAGAAAGCGCTCGACAATCTCGACGCTTAATCCATGCCGTTACCGGGCCCCCGGGCCCGGTAACTTTTACCCAGGCAACACACATGTCCACTGCATCACGTGAAGGCAGCCTCGAGGCGCCCACGCGCCACCCGCTCGGACAAAACGAGCCGGGTTTTTACGACGAAAGCGCACTGTTTGAAGAACTCGAGCGCGTTTACGACATTTGCCACGGATGTCGCCGTTGCGTCAGCCTGTGCAAGTCGTTTCCTACCCTTTTCGACCTGGTCGATGAATCCGCTACCATGGAGGTCGACGGTGTCGATAAAAAGGACTACTGGAAGGTTATCGACCACTGCTATCTCTGCGATCTGTGTTACCTGACCAAATGCCCTTACGTTCCGCCGCACGAGTGGAATGTCGACTTCCCGCACCTGATGTTACGCGCCAAGGCGCTGGGTTACCGCAACGGACGCGCCAAATTTCGCGACAAGGTCATTACCTCTACCGACGCCATCGGCAAGCTCGCCAGCATTCCGATCGTCGCCAATGTCGTGAATGCGGCCAATAAAAACGAACACACCCGCGCGCTGCTGGAATCCTCACTGGAAATTCACCCCGAGGCGCGGCTACCGGAATATCACAGCAATACCCTGAGCAAGCGCAGCCGCTTCCACAAACCACTCGAAGTCGATGCCGTACCCACGAATAAAACCAGCGGCAAGGTCGCCATCTTCGCGACCTGCTACGGCCAGTACAACGAACCGTTGGTTGCAGAAGACCTGCTGGCGGTATTCGAACACAATCGTATCCCCACCATGATCGTGCGTAATAGCGTTTGCTGCGGCATGCCCAAGCTCGAGCTGGGTGACCTGGATTCGGTCGAGAAGTTAAAGAATCACAACATCCCGCTGCTTGCCAGGCTGGTTGATGAAGGCTGGGATATTATTGCGCCGGTACCCTCCTGCACGCTGCAGTTCAAACAGGAATTACCGTTGATGTATCCCGAGGATGCCGAGGTCGCGAAGGTGCAGCAGGCGTTCTTCGATCCATTCGAATACCTCGCCCTGCGTCACAAGGCCGGCTTGATGAACACCGATTTCAGCAACGCTATCGGCAAAATCGCCTATCACGTCGCCTGCCACCAGCGGGTGCAGCGCATTGGCCTGAAAACGCGCGATGTCCTCGCGCTTATCCCGCAAACCGAAATTGACGTTATCGAACGCTGCTCCGGGCACGATGGCACCTACGCTGTCAAGCAGGAGTTTCACGACGCATCGATGAAGATCGTGAAACCGGTCGTCAATCGCGTGAAGAAAGCACAAGCCGATGCCTACGCCAGCGATTGCCCGATGGCGGGCCACCACATTTCCGCCGGGCTCGACGACGGCACTGAAACCCGGCACCCGATCAGCTTGCTGCGACAGGCTTACGGCGTTTGAATGATGGAGTTACCCATGACGCAGTCGATAACCCGCGATGATTTGATGAGCCTGGAACAGTATGCGGAGCAGCGCGCCAGTTTCCGGCAGAAGGTACTGGCGCACAAAAAGCACCGCCAGGTGGCGCTTGGCCCCAATTCGACACTGTATTTCGAAGACCGGCTGACGCTGTTGTACCAGATCCAGGAAATGTTGCGCATCGAAAAGGTATTCGAAGCCGACGGCATCAACGAGGAACTCGAAGCCTACAACCCCCTCGTTCCCAGCGGTCGCAATTTCAAGGCGACCTTCATGATTGAGTACGCGGATGCGGTCGTGCGCGCGGCGCAGCTGGAAAAGCTGGTCGGCATCGAAGACCTGGTGTGGATGCAGATAGGCGACCATGACAAGACCTGGTCGATCGCCGATGAAGACCTGGAGCGATCCACCGCAACCAAGACCTCGGCGGTGCATTTCCTGCGTTTCGAGATCGACGAAGCTATGGCAGGGGAACTGAAAGCCGGCGCCGACTGGCGTATCGGCGTACAACACCCGGTCTACACCTACGACGTCACGATCAGCGGCGATACCCGCACCTCACTGATCAACGACCTCGACTGATTACAGTCGCCGTTCAACTCGGGAGACAGGTTCTCGCGGAGGGAGAAAGGACTGTCATTGCGAGGAGCGCCAGCGACGCGGCAATCTCCAGACGCTATGCCAAACTTCTGGAGATTGCTTCGCTACGCTCGCAATGACAGCCCTCTATCCCTCGGCGAGCCCTGCCCCTCTGCGCCTCTGCGAGAATCCCTTCGATCCGTTTAATTTACAGGAGAATTTTGTTCAAGCTTAATTTAAAATGGATCGCTTTCGCGGACGCCCTTGTCATCACACTCCAGGTCTTATGTTTGAATTAATCAGCAACGCTAGCGTTTTTGCGCCCGCCCCGCTGGGCATACGCCACCTGCTGGTATGCGCGGGCAAAATTGTCTATATCGGTGAGCAGATACCGCAACTGGACGATGCACTCGAGGTCAATGTCACCGACCTCGACGGCGCGCGCCTGGTACCGGGTTTTATCGATGCGCACACCCACCTGACCGGCGGCGGTGGCGAGGCCGGGCCTTCGACACGGGTGCCGCCGCTGGCGCTCAGCCAGATTACCAGCGCCGGCGTCACCTCGGTAATCGGCCTGCTCGGCACCGATGACCTCACCCGCAGCACGCAAAACCTGCTGAGCCAGGTCATGGGCCTGCGCGAAGAGGGTTTGTCCGCCTGGTGCTACACCGGCGGCTACCACGTGCCGCTGACCACGCTGACCGGATCCGTGCGTAGCGATATCGTCAACCTCGAGCCGGTGATCGGTGTCGGCGAAGTCGCCATCAGCGACCACCGTTCCAGCCAGCCGACGCGGGATGAAATCCTGCGCCTGGCAAGCGAAGCCCACGTCGCCGGCTTGATGACCGGCAAGGCCGGTATCGTCCACTTTCACCTCGGTGATGGCGAACGCGGCCTGTCGCTGCTGCGCGATTGCCTGAAGATCAGTGAAATCCCGGCGCGCGTTTTCAACCCGACCCACGTCAACCGCAACAAGCCCCTGTTCGAAGAGGCCTGTGACCTCAGCGCGCTTGGCTGCAATGTCGACCTGACCGCGTTTCCCGCAGATATTGGCGATCAGGGGGACGATCAGGGCGACAACCAGGGCTGGTCCGCCGAGGATGCCGTGGAACGCTATCTCGACAAGGGTTGCGAGCAGAGCAAATTAACCATCAGTTCCGATGGCGGTGGTTGCCTGCCGCAATTCGATGAGCAGGGCGAGTTACTGAAGATGGGATTTGCCAGTTGCGCTGCAATGGCGGACTGCATCAAAAACCTGCTCGACCGTGGCCTGCCCGAACAGACGGTGTTACCCTTTATGACCAGTAATGTTGCAAGCCTGCTCAGGTTGACGCGTAAAGGTCTGGTCGAGACCGGGTTCGACGCCGATCTCGTGGTGCTGGGCCAGGACAACCGGGTCGACAGCGTCATGGCGCGAGGCGTCTGGCAGGTTAAGAATAACAAGCAGCTGGTAAGCGGTCTGTTCGAATCGTAACAGCACAGGAAATTTTATGAGTCCATCTCCACCCAATGGCGGCCAGGTTCGCGGTTATGTCATACCAATCGGCGGCGCCGAAGAGCGCACCGGATCGATGCGCGTACTGAGACGATTCGCCAAACTTTGCGGCGGCCGCAGGGCGCGTATTGTCATCATCCCGACCGCTTCCAACCTGCCCGATACCGGCGATCGTTACATCGAAATCTTCAACAAGATCGGCGTCGTCGACGCGGTTTCATTACCGATTAGCGAACGCGCCGATGCCGATCGCGCCGAATACATCGAAAAACTCGACAGCGCAACCGGCATATTCATCACCGGGGGCAATCAATTACGCCTGTCGACGATACTGGGCGGCACCCTGATGGCGCAGAAGGTGCGTCGCCTGAACGCCGCCGGTGTGCACGTTGCCGGCACCTCAGCCGGCGCCGCTATCATGCCCGAACACATGATCGCTGGCGGTTCCATGGGACTGTCACCGCAGGCGGACGGTGTCAACCTGGCGCCGGGACTGGGACTGACCAACGCGATCATCATCGACCAGCACTTCAGCCAGCGCGACCGGCTCGGACGCCTGTTGACCGCGGTTTCCTACAATCCATTCATGTTGGGCGTCGGCATCGACGAGGATACCGCGATCTTCATCGCTCCCGACCGGGTATTCGAAGTCGAGGGCAGCGGTTCGGTCACCATTATCGACCCGGAACATCTGAGTTATTCATCGATGGACCGCGCCAAGAAGAACGAATCCCTCAGCCTGCTCGATCTGAAACTCCACATTCTCTCGAAGGGTTGTCATTTCGACATACACGAACGCAAGCCCTATCCACCGAAAAAAAGAGGCCGTAAATGAAAATCACCGCAACCAATGTCTACGTAGGTCCGAGCATTTACGCTAATTTTCCGGTCATTCGCATGGTCCTCGATATTGGCGTACTGGTCGACTGGCCTTCGGTCAAATGTGGCCGTGAATTTATCGACGGCCTGCAGCAGGCGCTACCTACGCTCGCCGAACACGGCTGTTCCTACCGTACCGCGGGCGGCTTTATTCGCCGCCTGACCGAAGACGAAGGCACCTGGATGGGCCACATCATGGAGCACGTCGCACTCGAGATTCAGAACATCGCGGGTTCGGGTGTCTCCTTCGGGCGCACCCGCACGACCGGCGAAAAAGGCATGTACAACATGATATACGCCTACAAGCAACGCGATGCGGGCATCGAGGCCGGTCACCTGGCCTTGCGCCTGTTGATGCACCTGTTGCCCGAGCACCTGCAACAGCAGATCGATTGCCCCATCGACCCGGAATTTGATTTCGAAGCAGAGCTCGAAGCTTTCGTACGCCGCGCACAGCGCCGCGAATTCGGCCCCAGCACGCAGTCACTGGTCGATGCCGCGGTGGAGCGCAACATACCCTGGTTGCGTCTCAATGAATACAGCCTGGTGCAGTTCGGACACGGCAAGTACCAGAAACGCATCCAGGCGACCGTCACCAGCGACACCGGCACCATCGCGACCTCGCTCGCGAGCGACAAGGAAGGTACCCACAGCCTGCTGCGCGACATGGGCCTGCCGGTACCCAAGCAATCCATGTTCAGCAGCGAAGACGATGCGGTTTACAACGTCAATCGCATGGGTTACCCGGTCGTCATCAAACCGCTGGACGCCAATCACGGGCGCGGCATCAGCATCAACCTGACGACCGAAGACGAGGTTCGCGAAGCTTTCCACATCGCCAGGGCGCAGAGTCGTTCGCGCCACGTCATCGCCGAGAGTTTCATCAGCGGATACGATCATCGCATGCTGGTGGTCAACGACGAGCTGGTCGCGGTCGCCAAGCGCGTACCGGGGCACGTGGTCGGCGACGGAAAGTCGACGATTGCGCAACTGGTGGAAATCGTCAACTCGGACCCGCGCCGCGGTATCGGCCACGAAAAGGTTTTGACGCGACTCGAACTCGACGGGCAGGCAACAACCCTGATGAAGGCGGCTGACTACGACGAAACCTCCGTGCTTGAAAAGGACCAGGTCTTTTTCCTGCGCGCGACCGCGAACCTGTCGACCGGCGGCACCTCCATCGATTTGACCGATGTCGTGCACCCCGATAACCGTGAAATGGCGATTCGCGCGGTCCGCGCGGTCGGACTCGATATCGGCGGGGTCGATTTTATTACCGATGACATTACCTCTTCCTACAAGGACGTCGGCGGCGCCATCGTCGAAGTCAACGCCGGTCCCGGTTTCCGTATGCATGTCGCGCCGAGCGAAGGTCAACCGCGCGACGTTTCCGGCAAGGTGCTCGACATGCTCTACCCGCCGGGGACGCCAAGCCGCATTCCGGTCGCGGCGATCACCGGCACCAACGGCAAGACCACCACGACGCGGATGCTGACGCATATCATGAAAACCAGCGGGCACATCGTCGGCATGACATCGACCGGCGGCATCCAGGTCGATGGCCGCGTCACCGTCAAGGGCGATATGACCGGACCCCAGTCCGCCAAGATCGTACTGCGCGATCCGACTATCGATTTCGCGGTCCTGGAAACGGCGCGCGGCGGCATCTTGCGCGCTGGTCTGGGTTACAGCGAATGCGACGTCGCCGCCTGTATCAATATTTCCGCGGATCACATGGGACTCGGCGGTATCGAAACGCTGGCACAGCTGGCGCGAGTCAAGGAAACCGTGATGCGCATCGCCAATGACACCGCGGTTCTCAATGCCGACGACAAGCTTTGCCTCAAAATGGCGGACAATACGCGCGCACGCCACCTTTGCTACGTGACCATGGATCCGACTCACGGGCTGGTACGCGAGCACATCCGCGCCAATGGCCGCGCCGTGGTGCTGGAAAAAGGTATCAATGGCGACATGATTACGATTTACGACAACGGCGCCCATATCCCGTTGCTGTGGACGCACCTGATTCCGGCGACGATCGAGGGCAAGGCGATCCACAACGTGCAAAACGCGATGTTCGCGGCCGCCATGGCATACAGCTTCGGCAAGGACCTCGACGATATACGCAACGGCCTGCGCACCTTCGATACCTCTTTTTTCCAGAGCCCGGGACGCACCAACGTCTACAACGAACACCCGTTCAAGGTCATACTCGACTACGCCCACAACCCGGCCGGTTTCGCCGCCATGGCCGATCTGGCCGATCGTCTCGAACCGACCGGTCGGCGCAGCATCGTATTTTCCGCTCCGGGCGATCGCCGCGACGAAGATATCCGCGAATCGGTGCAGGCCTGTTTGCCGCAGTTTACGCACTTCATCTGCAAGGCTGACATCAACCGCCGCGGCCGTGGCCACGATGAACTACCGCAGCTGGTGCGCAAGTACCTGCTCGAACTTGGCGTCGATGAAGACAACATCAGCGTCATCCCCGAGGAAGAAGCCGCCGTCGACCACGCGCTCGAAGCCGCCGAGGAAGGTGACCTGCTGGTGATCACCGCGGACGACCTGACCCGTACCTGGAAGCAGATCATCAATTTCAATACCGACAAGATGGATACCAAGGCCACGATTCCCGGCACCAAGGTGTTCGTGCCGGAGAAAGCAAAGCGCTTTGTGCTCGACCAGGATGAAGAACTCATCATCGATGAGCGCGGTGTTCGTCTCGCCAGCAGTGAACCCGAAGATGCCGATTAAATTGCCGACCAGTTTGACGATCGGGGCGCGCCCCTGTGGGGTTACAGGCCGATGGATATCCCCGAGCTGGAATCCGATCAACTAGTTGTCGATAGCTGTCGGCGACTGACCGGTCCTTCACTGGTTTGGAGCGAGACTGGTGCGATTCTCGACCTGCTGGTCGCCGATATGGAACTGCAGCGAGTACTCGACTGCTGGCATCGGCAGCTCGAAAACCTGCTCCTCGAGATAAACTGGGTCGAGCCCAGGTTTACCCATCGTCGTTTCGAAAACGGTTACAACCTGTTGCTGGCGGCGCCCATCGACCAGCTCTATAGCGCGGTGCTGGTGCTGGAAACCACCTGGTACTTCTGTGCCTGTGAATTACTCGAACTCAAGGTCGAATCCCGCGAACAGTTGCTCGATGACATCCGCCTGCAAATGCAGCAGGAAAAGAACCCGGCCCTGATCGAAATGGAAGCTGCCGCCGCGGAACATGGCGTCGATTGCCTCGTAGACGATGAAACCATCAGCCTCGGCCTCGGCGCCGGTAGCCGCAGTTATCCCGTCGAAGCGATCCCGTCAGCGGGGCAACTCGACTGGGACTCGATTCACGATATCCCGGTCGCCCTGATCACCGGCACCAACGGTAAATCGACCAGCGTTCGCCTGCTCGACGGCATCGCGCGCGCGGCGGGTCACGTATCGGGGGTCACCTCGACCGATTTCGTGCGCGTCGGCGACGACGTACTCGACCAGGGTGATTACTCGGGCCCCGGCGGCGCCCGCCTGCTGCTACGTGACCCGCGCCTCGAAGTCGGTTTTCTCGAGGTTGCCCGCGGCGGCATACTGAGGCGCGGGTTGCCATTGCGACGCGCCCAGGTTGCGCTGGTAACCAACATCGCCAGTGACCATCTCGGCGAGTACGGTGTCAATACACTCACCGCGTTGACCGAGACCAAGTTTGCGGTGCGCAGGACACTGGCTGACGACGGCATACTGGTGGCCAACGCCGATGACGCCGAAACGGTCAAATACCTGGCGCAAAAATCGCAGCACAAGCTGTG
>Ga0255049_10001815_pt1 | contig 11569 bp, 12 predicted proteins | sample JV7_2_3_MG_FD_183615 | JGI IMG/M metagenome (GOLD analysis project Ga0255049, IMG submission 183615) | Seawater microbial communities from Jervis Inlet, British Columbia, Canada - JV7_2_3 | ecosystem: Environmental > Aquatic > Marine > Inlet | place: Canada: British Columbia | collected 2016-10-06
CAAACGTTACTTCGCGGCTGAGCGACTTATCCGGCCTGCTGGCCACGACCTCACGTTCGTCCTGACCACGCGCCAGGGCCAGGAAATGCCCCGCGCGTTTGCCGAATACCCTGACCAGGACCGCGGGGTCTGCCTTGCGCAACTGCCCAATGGTCAGAATGCCCTGTTTTTGAACTTTTGGCAGGGTCTGTTTGCCTATCCCCCAGATCCTGTTGACCGGCATCGGATCAAGGAAAGCACGGACACCGCGTGCCGGGACATGCACGAAACCACGTGGCTTGCCGACATCCGATGCAAGTTTTGCGAGGAATTTATTGTGCGCCATGCCCACCGAGGCGTGCAGCCCGGTACGGGCCAGTATCGCCGCGCGTAGCGCAGCGCCGATTGATTCAATACTGCCCAACAGGGCAAGGCTGCCGGTAACATCGAGAAAGGCCTCATCCAGGGACAATCCCTCCACCTGGGGCGTTACTTCATGAAACACCTTGAATACATCCGCCGAGACTTCCCGGTAGCGTGTCATCCTCACCGGCAATACCACGGCCCCCGGACACAGGCTGCGGGCACGGGTCATCGGCATGGCAGAGCGCACACCGTATTTGCGGACTTCGTAGCTGGCCGCGGCCACGACGCCACGGTTTCCCGTTCCACCCACGATGACCGGCTGGTCGCTATACTGCGGTTGGTCGTGTTGTTCCACGGACGCATAAAAGGCATCCATATCCACGTGTATTATGGCCCTGTCAGGAATACTTGTGGTTACGGCCGGGGACACGGATTGCTGCAAAGACCGGTGTGTTTTAGCCACGGACCAATCCGGTCCATACGGCTTGGGTATAATTTGCATGTCTGCATCGGGTAATTCTACATCTGTGACACATGGTTGGGTGTATGGGTCCTGAGAAATATGGATTAATTATATCGATATGAACATCAATACGGCACCAGACGATCAAATGGATCAATTTCCCATCCTGCGACATGGCCTGTTCGCCAACCACGCAGCAATTGCGCCCTGGCCCCGTGCTGCAAGCCAGGCGGTCGCGGCTTTTGCCGAAGAGAATTGCCGCCTGGGTCCGGAGAAATACAGCCAGTGGTTGCTGCGTGAAATGAAATTACGCCGCAGGCTTGCGGCTTTGCTGAATGCCGCATCGGCGGGGGACATCGCGCTGCTCAAGAATACCACCGAAGGCATCTGTACCGTCGCCAACGGTATTGATTGGCGCAGCGGTGACAACCTGGTGTTGCCGGCGGGTGAATTCCCTTCAAACCGCCTGCCCTGGCTGGCGTTAAAGGATTTGGGCGTGGAAATTCGGGAAGTTGCGATCCGCTCTGTCGAGGACCCGGAAAAAGCACTGTTGAATCAAATGGATGCCCGCACTCGCCTGTTGTCGGTAAGCGCCGTGCAATGGACCGACGGTCTGCGTCTGGAGCTGGAGACCCTGGGTGCAGCGTGCCGGCAAAACGGGGTTTTGTTCTTTGTAGATGCGATCCAGCAATTGGGCGCCATGCAGATGGACGTGCAGGCCTGTAGTATCGATTTCCTGGCTGCTGATGGTCACAAGTGGATGCTGGCCCCCGAGGGTATCGCCGTGTTTTATTGCCGCGAAAGTGCGCGGTATGCATTACGGCTCAGCCAACGGGGATGGCGGATGGTGGATGAACCCTACCAATTCAACCGCAGTGAGTGGACGCCGAGCGACAGCGCGACCCGTTTTGAAGCCGGCAGTCCGAATACACTCGGACAGGCAGCCCTGCACGCGTCGGTCGGTCTGTTGCAGGATTTTGGCATGGACCGGGTAGCATCCTGTATCACGGCAAATTCAAAGGTGCTGGCCGATGGCCTGGCGTGCATCCACGGTGTTGAATTGGTACAACCGTTTGATCAGCAACGGGTATCGGGTATCGTCAGTTTCAGAATACCGGGTCGTGACCCGCATGAAATCTACCGGGAATTGAAGCGCCGGCATCTGGTTTGTGCGTTACGTGAAAACGCCATTCGCCTGTCGCCACATTTTTACCAGGCGGGCAGACCTGTACAGGATATGCTCGAAGTTATTGAGAATTCTATTTAATAATTAACATCAATTATATCTTATATACAGTTGATATATATTACATTGTATGAGTTCTCTTCTGACCTTTTATCAATTGTGCCAGGTGCGACTCGATAATGGTCCGCGCATGTGCGCCATCCGGCGTGTCGGCGAACTGTACGCCAATACCCGGGCGCCGGTTACCCTGCGCGCCCGGTGGGGTCACCCAAACGACCTTACCGGGTATCGGCAGGCGCTCTTCCAGTTCCATGATGGTCAGTAGCAGGAATACCTCATCTCCCAGCGCGTAACGCTTGGTGCTTTGCACAAACAGTCCGCCGCCCTGGATAAATGGCATGTACGCACTGTAGAGTGTTTGGCGGTCTTTGATCGATAATGAAAGTATGCCTTGTTGCGTCATGTCACTGCCTCGTGTCCTATCTTGTTCAATATGCGGGCGAGCCGCCTTTGACCCGTCATCAGCTCGCCCGGTATCCAAACCAGGCGTGCGGTTTTCAGACAGCCTGCTCCGCCCATCTTATCAGCCAATCGTGCAGAAGTAAGTCTCCCCGAACCGGCGTGGTCGATAATTTGCGGTTTATGTCCGCCTGTGTTTGCAATTCAAGCAGGTGCGTTGCCTGTAATACCGGCTTCGGCGGCAACCAATTTATGGAACCACCCGCCATAACGCAACGGATCGCTTCAGCCGTACAGATGGATAACCAGCGCCACAAATCATCCGGTTTCAGTGCACCGAGCCCGTTGCTGACGGGCGATACCGACGCCGGACGGCCAAGCAGGCTGGCGAGCGCGTCCCGTACCTGGCCAAATGCGTTCAGTTCAGGGGACTCGAGATAATGCATCGCCCTCAACGGACTGCCGCCGGCCGCCTCCAGTGCCAAATGCACCTTTTCCAGGGGCATATCGGCGGTTTCGCCAAGCCATGCCATGGCAGCTTCACGCTCCGGTTGGTTGACCATGATGGTTTGGCACCGGCTGCGGATCGTCACCGGTACCCGTGCAGGGTCGTTGCAAACCAGGATCAACACGGTGTCACCGACGGGCTCTTCCAGGCTTTTCAGCAAGGCATTGGCAGATGACAGGTTCATGTTTTCAGCTGGGTGTATGCACGCGGTCTTACGGGTACTGATCGAGGTGGTCAGATTCAGCGTGGCAATCAATGCTCGAACCTGGTCGACCTTGATGACTTCACTACCCTCTTCGGGTTGGATATCAAAGCCGTCCGGATGTGCTCCACCGGCCAGCAACTGGCAGGATCTGCATTGTCCACAGGCATACTCCAGGTCCTTGTTACACAGGAGTTTCGCGACCATTGCATTGGCCAGCGCCAGCTTGCCGGTACCGGCCGGACCCATCACCATCAATGCGTGTGCAAGCCTGTCCTGCTCCAGACGCCGAATGAAGAATGCCCAATGCTCAAGCAGCCACGGATACATCACAGCATCAACCTGGCTTTCAGGGCCGTTTCTACCTGCTTCCAGACCAGTTCCTGATCCATGCTCGCGTCGATGACCACAAACCTGTGCGGGTGCGCCTGTGCGCGCGCCAGGTACGCGTTCCTGACACGTTCAAAAAAATTCAACGATTCAACCTCGAAACGATCGGCTTTGCCGCGCCCGGCAACCCGCAACATCCCCTGCTCCAACGGTACATCAAACAACAGGGTCAAATCCGGTTGCAGATCCCCGTGTACAAATTGCTCCAGCACCCCAACCCGTTCGGCGCCCAGTTGCCGGCCGCCACCCTGGTAGGCGTAACTGGCATCGGTAAAACGATCGCTGACCACTATTTTGCCGGCTGCCAGCGCCGGCCGTATTACTTGTTTCAACAGTTGCGCGCGGGCCGCAAACAACAGCAATAGTTCGGTATGGGCATCGAGCCCTGAATTGGCTGTGTCCAGCAATAATTGTCGAATCTGTTCTGAAACAGGGGTCCCGCCCGGCTCCCGGGATTCCACCACCTCTTTACCGTGCGCGCACAGCCACTCGACGATACGCGCGTGCTGCGTGCTCTTACCGGCGCCTTCCCCCCCTTCCAGGGTGATAAAAAAACCCGTTTGCAATGAAACTACTCCCTGCTGTCCTGTTTGCGGGCGTTACGCTCCAGTAACTGTTTGACCGCCTTGCCGTGCGCCTCCAGTGTACTGGAAAATGTGTGGCCGCCTTGCCCGTCAGCGACAAAAAACATTGCCTCGCCTGCGGCCGGGTGCGCGGCAGCTACGAGCGAAGCCAAGCCCGGCAGGGCGATCGGTGTCGGCGGTAATCCGTGCCGGGTGTAGGTGTTATAGGCCGTGTCGTGATTCAGATCCCGGCGCCGTATGTTACCCCGGTAGGATTCACCCATACCATAAATAACCGTGGGATCGGTCTCAAGACGCCATTTCTTCAGCAACCGTCTTACAAATACACCGGCAATGGCCGCACGTTCGCTTTTCCTTGAGGTCTCTTTTTCGACGATGGAGGCCATGATCAGGAGTTCATAAGACGTTTCATAGGGAAGCCCCATGGCACGCCCGGACCAGGCCTGCGCCAGGGCTTCCTGCATGGCCCCGTGCGCCCGTTTCAGGATCTGCAGGTCTGAATCACCACGCTCAAATACATAGGTTTCCGGCAAAAACCAGCCTTCCGGATTGCTGTCCTGAAAACCGGCCAGACCTGTCAACCCTGAGGTCGGGGCAACCGTGTGCTGGAGCACCGGGTCTTTGCCGAGTGCGATGATCAACTGCGCTGCGGTCCAGCCTTCAATAATGGTAAACCGGTAATTGATGACCTTACCGGATGCAAGCATATCCATCAGGTCCGGTGGTGTCATGAAAGGCTTCAGGGCATATTCACCTGCCTTGATGGTCAGGGGTTGAAGCCGGTTCAACACCCGCCAGCGCCAATCCATACGGGTGATGCCGCGCCGCTCCAGTTCCAGCACGACCGAACGGATACTGGCGCCCCGTTCCACAGTGAGTTCCAGACCGGATTGCTCAATTTCCAGGGGCAGTTGCAAAAAACGCTGATAGTGCTGCCACGCACCGGCCACGACCGTCAAAAACAGCAATACCAGGATCGAAGCGAGCGGCAGCCATCGCTTCATGTCGTTTCTCTTTCCCTCAGCCAGGCCTGGATTTCGCGGGTTACCGGGCCGATTTGGTAGTTCTGCTCATCGATTGCCACCACCGGTATGATGCCGCGGACCGAATTGCAGATAAAAATCTCGTCAGCTTCCCTGACCATGTCCACCAGCATGCGACGCAGCTCACACCGCGCCCCAAACGCGGCAAGGATCTGGCTCCGCATTACACCACGTATACCGCAACGGTCCAGCCTGGGCGTCAGCAGGCGATCCTCCATGACCAGGAAAATATTGGCGGATATCGCACTGATGACGTGATCTTCGCGGTCAAACAGGATTCCCTCGGTCACGCCAGCCGCAAAGGTTTCGGCGCTGGCCAGAACCTGCTCAAGCCGGTTCAGGTGCTTTATGCCCCCGAGTGCCGGTTGTATCGCCAGCTTGAGATCACAGACCCGCGCCCTGACGCCGCGGGCAGCCATTGCAGCGACATCATCGGGGTATGCGTGTGCACTGACGATCCTTGTGCAAGCGTTGCCATCCGGCGGCCGGTAGCCCCGTCCCGGGCCATCACGGACGAGGACAATTTTGACCACCGCCGTGGGCAGGCCCGCACTGACCGTTTGTACTTCCCGCAATAACAGGGCCTGCGGCGGCATGGGAATCCCAAGCCGTTCACAACCCGCGCCAAGACGATCCATATGGGCTTGCCACCTGCGTGGACGGCTGCCCTGCACCGCTACGGTTTCAAACAGGCCATCACCGTAATTCAGGCCACGGTTGGCGGTGTCTACAAAGTTTGAAATCTCTCCATTGACCAGGCATTCAATCATGTCTGTACCTCAGGTTGGATTAACAAAAACGCCATGCTATTCCTGCCATTCTTTGTTTGCACACGGCCGGTAATCCCTGGCTGGAACAGGCAGTCTAGCCCGACCCCAGTGCCCGTAATAATCCGCGTGCCTTGTCCTGTGTTTCAGCGACCTCCCCTTCCGGGTCAGAGTCCACCACGATACCTGCGCCGGTGCGAAAACTGATCCGGTCTCCATGCAACAACATGGAACGTATCAGGATATTCAGATCCATGCTGCCATCAAGCCCCAGGTAACCAAAAGAACCGGTATAAAAACTGCGGCCGCGCTGTTCCAGTTCGGCAATGATTTCCATGCAACGGACTTTTGGGCAACCGGTGATGGTACCACCCGGGAAAACGGCACGGATGACATCCACCGGGGTCACGTCGTCACGCAAACGGCCACGTACGTTCGAAACAATATGATGAACATGTTCGTAGGTCTCGACAACCATCAATTCGTCGACCTCCACGCTGCCGGTCTCACAGACCCGTCCAAGATCATTTCGCTCAAGGTCAATCAACATGATATGTTCTGCACGCTCCTTTGGATGCTCAAGCAGTTCACGGCTCAGGGCCCGGTCGGATTTGAGGTCGGAACCCCGGGGACGTGTGCCGGCAATTGGCCGGGATTGAACTTGACCATGTCTGCTGTTGACCAGCCTTTCGGGTGATGAACTCATCAGGGCATAACCATGCCAGTTCACCAATCCGGCAAACGGTGCGGGATTGTGCTGACGCAGTGACCGGTAAAGTGCCGTGGCATCGACGGGCTGGCGGAAGTTGCCCCGCCACTGACGCGACAGATTCACCTGGAAAACGTCGCCATCCAGGATATATTCATGAATTTGCTCAATGGCCTGTTTAAACGCGTCTGGTGGCTCCTTTAACAGACCGGTCAAGGCGATATTTTCCACCCTGTGGGCAGTGGACAGGTTTTCTAGCTCCTGCCGCATCTGTTCGAGCAGGGTTGCTGATTCTGCGACCAGGTGCAGCTTCCCGGGATCTCCGGGAAGGGTAATAATGGCGGCCGGGCAGCGTGCCGCAAAGGCAATGGGGAAACCATCGTTGGCCGCCGGAAACGTTACTACCGGCTCGATTTCTGCGGCCAGTTCGTAGCCCAGATAGACGAACCAACCACCGTTAAACGGCCACCCGGGCGCACCACCCGGCCTTATATTTTCCTGCAAGTACCAGTCGTTCAGCCGTGCCAGGAAGCTATCGCCACGGCCCGGACCGGAAATGTCACCGCCGGCATGCTTACACAGTTGTTCGTCACTGCTACGTAACAGCAGGCTGTACTCGCCCAGCGGACCGGGTGCCGCGCTGTCGAGCAAATAGGGATAGTGTTGTGGCAGGGTAGCAGCGATCCCGAGGAGATCATGCGGACATTCCAGTGTACAGCAATGACTAGCCCGCATATTGCACCAGCCGGTTTACTCTGTGAACTTGCGGAAGATCAGGCTGCCGTTGGTCCCGCCAAAGCCAAAAGAATTGGATATCACGATATTCACGTCCTGTTCACGTGACGAATTCGGTACATAATCCAGGTCGCAGCCTGCGCTCGGGTTTTCCAGGTTGATCGTCGGAGGGATGATACTGTCCCGGATGCTGAGCAGACTGAAGATAGCCTCAACACCACCGGCAGCGCCCAGCAAATGCCCGGTCATTGACTTGGTCGAACTGACAGCCAGTTTGTACGCATGGTCGCCAAAAGTGGTCTTGACGGCAGTAGTCTCGGCAAGATCACCCAACAGCGTTGATGTTCCGTGGGCATTGATGTAATCAATATCCTGCGGGTTCAGACCCGCGTCATTGATGGCAGTGCGCATACAGCGGGCCGCACCCTCACCGTCTTCTGGCGGAGCCGTCATGTGAAATGCGTCACCACTCATGCCATAACCGATGACCTCACCATAGATCTTCGCGCCCCTGCGTTTGGCGTGCTCCAGTTCTTCAAGAACCGCAACACCAGCGCCATTGGATAGCACGAAACCGTCACGCCCTTCATCCCATGGGCGGCTGGCCGCCTGTGGCTCCTCGTTGTGGGTGGACATGGCACGTGCCGAAACAAAACCGCTGATCGACGTCGGTGTTGTGGCGTACTCGGCTCCGCCGGCGACCATGACATCCGCTTCACCGTACTGGATCATGCGGGCTGCTGTGCCCATGTTGTGGGTCGCTGTGCTGCAGGCGGTGACGATCGCGATATTGGGGCCCTTGATGTTATTTTTGAGCGACAGGTAGCCGCCGATCATATTGATAATCGCACCCGGGATAAAAAACGGGCTGACTTTGCGCGGGCCACCTTTTAAATAGGCTTCAGTGGTATCCTCAATGGTTGCAATACCGCCGATGCCTGACCCCAGTGCACAGCCGATACGTTCAGGGTCGTGTGCAGAGTCTTCCTGCAGCAAACCTGCATCTTCCAATGCGTCGACGGCCGCCGCGTAACCGTAGTGGACGAATTTGTCCATGCGTTTGGTTTCGCGTGGAGCGAGATATTGGGTTACGTCAAAATCGATAACTTCGCCGGCAATGCGGGTTTTCATCTGCGACACGTCAAACTCGGTAATCAAATCGATACCACTGCGGCCGTTGCAAATGGCACTCCAGGCAGAATCAATGCTGCTCCCGACGGGTGACACGATACCCATACCTGTCACTACAACACGACGTTGCGTCATTTAAAACCTCAAAATATTCTGATACTGAAACGAATAACGGCCGGCAATTTGCCGGCCGCATGTACTCATTTCATGAGTTCAGCTTCAGCTGTTGGTGGAATTGATGTAATCAATAGCCTGCTGAACACTGGTGATCTTTTCCGCTTCTTCATCGGGAATTTCACACTCAAACTCTTCCTCGAGTGCCATAACCAGTTCAACGGTGTCCAGAGAATCCGCACCGAGGTCATCAACAAAAGAGGCGTTTGCGGTTACCTCCTCTTCCTTAACACCCAACTGCTCTACAACGATTTTCTGAACGCGTTCTTCAATGCTGCTCATGTCTTAATGATTCCTTATGTGTGGCACAGAACCGCTATTTTAATAAAACTGCGGCTACTGCGCCAGTATTGCACTCTTTCAGAGTGATTTGGTTAAAAAATTGTTATCTCAAACTGTAAATAAAACCCGCTCAGGACATGTACATGCCACCGTTAACATGGATGGTTTGTCCGGTAACATACGCCGCGGCAGATGATGCCAGGTAACTGACTGCCGCGGCTATATCAGCGGATTCACCCAGCCGTTTTAGCGGGATGTCCTGCAACATGGCCCCGCGTTGGCTCTCACTCAGGCCGCGTGTCATATCCGTGTCAATGAACCCGGGCGCGACCACGTTGACCGTGATGCCTCGCGAGCCAACCTCGCGCGCCAGTGAACGGGAGAAACCCATCATACCGGCCTTGGCCGCGGCATAATTTACCTGGCCGGCATTGCCTATTGAACCGATGACCGATGCGATACTGATGATCCGCCCGCTACGCGCTTTCATCATGCCGCGCAAACATGCCTTGGAAAGCCGGTAGACAGAGCGCAGGTTGGTATTCAGCACGGTATCCCAGTCTTCTTCACTCATCCGCAACAGTAACTGATCCCGGGTAACCCCGGCGTTGTTCACCAGTATCGTCGGTGCCGAAGCCTGCTGGCTGATCTCACCCAGCAAGGCCGTGCTACCGTCCGCATCGTTAACGTCGAGCACCAGACCAGTCAAACCCCTGACCCCACGGACACTGATGGCTTCGGCGCCTGTGCCGCTGGTTGCCGTTCCAAAAACCCGTGCCCCGTCTGCGGCCAGAGCATCTGCAATGGCTGCACCGATTCCTCTGCTGGCGCCCGTCACCAGCGCCACCTGTCCTTGTAAGCTGTTATGCATTGCTTTTCTCTGTTTGCATGGCTTTTTTTTTCCATCCCGCCCGGTCAGGGCGATGACTGAAGACGCCTTCGAAATTTTCGGGTTCAGACCCGCCAGCACTTTGCCCGGCCCGCATTCTACAAAATGGCTGACATCCGAGGCCACCATCGACTGGATGGTCTCGGTCCAACGCACCGGCTGCCACAACCGCCGCGCCAGCGCTTCCCTGACCGGGAAATAAAAATGCAGTTTTAGCCCGCATATTGCACTAGTATCGTGGAAGCTGGCGCCGGACAGGTACGACTGGGCGCTGGGCTGGACTGAGACCAATAGCCGTAGCTATGGGTTGAGGGAAGCTCAAGTCCAGTCGTACATGGACAAGCCAGGGCCGGGATAGGACCCGGGCCGGTGACAAACTGTGTTTTTGAGATGATAGACAAATATGCCATATTAATCCTGTAATTGAGTTAATTGTATGGCGGCCTGAGGCCGACTGGTGCGATATGCGGGCTAGACATATTTTATCCTAAAAAAGCGAACAACAGCTTAATACCTGATCAGCGCGGACGCCCACGTAAACCCACCACCGAAGGCTTCCAGCAACAGCATGTCTCCGCGTTTGACTTTGCCGCTCTTGACCGCATCATCCAACGCCAGCGGTACCGAGCCGGCCGAGGTATTGCCGTGTTTATCAACGGTTACGATGACCTGGTCCATGGTCATTCCCAGCTTCTTGGCGGTGGCGGAGATAATGCGGAAATTGGCCTGATGCGGGATTAACCAGTCAAGATCAGATTTATCCATCTGGTTGTGTTCAAGGGTTTCATCGACGATACGCCCCAGCGTGCGCACGGCAACCTTGAACACCTCATTGCCTTTCATCTGGATACGTACGCCACCGCGCTTTTCCGCCTTGAACCCCGTGCTTACACCGACATCGACATTGAGCAGATCTGCGTGTCGTCCGGCGGCATGGATGTGGGTGGACAATATGCCGGCCTCATCCGAGGCTTCCAACACCACCGCGCCAGCTCCATCACCGAATAACACCGCGGTGCCACGATCATTCCAGTCCACCATCGCAGTCAGCTTATCCACGCCAATAACCAGGGCCTTTTTTACATCACCGCAACGGATATATTTATCCGCGACCGACAGGGCGTACATAAAACCGGAACAGGCGGCATTGACATCCATCGCACCACAATCCGGGAGACTTAACCTTGCTTGCAGCAGACAGGCGGTACTCGGGAATACCAGGTCGGGGGTGGTTGTTCCCACCACGATCAACCCGATCTCTTCAGGAAAGACGCCGGCAGCTTTCATGGCCCGCTGAGCCGCAATTTCCGCCATGTCACCGCTGGTTTCGTCTTCATGCGCGACGCGTCTTTCGGAAATACCCGTACGCCCCCGAATCCACTCATCGGAGGTATCCAGTATTTTTTCCAGGTCGTTATTGGTGACAATTTTTTCCGGTAAAAAGCTACCGGTACCTAAGATTTTTGAATATTTCACACGTCTACCTCGATGGAGTATTCCTGAATCATCGACTCAATCTGTTGAGGAACCTGTCGATGGGCTTCGAGTACCGCTTCTCTAAGTGCGTGGCCCAGGGCCTCACGACCGGCATTTCCGTGACTTTTGACCACCACACCCCGCAAACCCAGCAAAGGTGCTCCATTATGCTTGGTAGGCTTGAATCGTTCCAGCGTATGTTCCATTGCAGGCCCGGCAAGCAGCG
>Ga0255049_10001816_pt1 | contig 11565 bp, 7 predicted proteins | sample JV7_2_3_MG_FD_183615 | JGI IMG/M metagenome (GOLD analysis project Ga0255049, IMG submission 183615) | Seawater microbial communities from Jervis Inlet, British Columbia, Canada - JV7_2_3 | ecosystem: Environmental > Aquatic > Marine > Inlet | place: Canada: British Columbia | collected 2016-10-06
TCTTCGAGAATCCCGACGGCCTGCTCATCAAGCAGTGCGCCGGCCTCAATGACGACGTCTTTCGACGCCGGCGGGGTCACATCCTCTGCGACGACACGGCCGAGCACTCGCTCCCTAAGTGGTTCAACAATGTCGCCACCTTCCACGAGCGGGGTCATCAGAAGACCGAGGTCTGTCTCACAATCTGCCTCAGTAACGACAAGATCCTGCGCGACATCGACTAGGCGACGAGTCAAGTACCCCGAGTTCGCGGTCTTGAGCGCCGTATCAGCCAGGCCCTTACGCGCACCGTGCGTCGAAATGAAGTACTGCAGGACGTCGAGGCCTTCGCGAAAATTTGCTGTAATCGGCGTTTCGATGATCGAGCCATCCGGCTTCGCCATGAGACCGCGCATACCCGCGAGTTGACGAATCTGCGCCGCCGAGCCTCGGGCACCAGAGTCGGCCATCATGTAGATGGAGTTGAATGATTCCTGTTTGATGCCCGCACCCTCGGCCGTGGTCACATTTTCGACGCCGAGCTTATCCATCATCGCTTTGGCAACCTGGTCGTTAGTCCGCGACCAGATATCGACGACCTTATTATAGCGCTCACCATCCGTGACGAGACCAGCCGCATACTGATCCTGTATATCCTTGACCTCTTCTTCGGCGACATTAAGGATATCGGTCTTCTCGTCTGGCACGACCATGTCATCTACGCCGAAGGAAACACCGGCCTTGGTCGCGTAATGAAATCCTGTGTACATCAGCCGATCAGCAAAAACGACGGTGTCCTTAAGGCCCAGCTCGCGATAACACGCATTGATGACGCCCGAGATCGCTCGCTTATTCATCGGCTTGTTGATGACCTCGAACGAAAGCCCCTCCGGCAGAATCTCCGACAGCAGCGCCCGACCAACAGTCGTAGCAACCAGTTTCGTGCTGGCTTCGCCATCTTCATTTACCGAGACACGAACTTTGACTTTGGCTTGCAGATCGACGGCGCCGGCTTCATAGGCCCGATGCACTTCATCGAGCCCGGAAAACAGCATGCCTTCGCCGTTGGCATTGACGCGCTCGCGGGTCAGGTAATAGATACCGAGTACGACATCCTGTGACGGCACGATGATGGGTTCGCCGTTTGCCGGGGACAGAATATTGTTAGTCGACATCATCAGCGCACGAGCCTCAAGCTGTGCTTCGATCGACAGCGGCACGTGCACGGCCATCTGGTCGCCATCGAAGTCCGCATTGAACGCCGTGCAGACCAGCGGGTGCAACTGGATAGCCTTACCTTCGATGAGTACGGGCTCGAACGCCTGGATGCCGAGACGATGCAATGTCGGCGCCCGGTTGAGTAGGACCGGATGCTCGCGGATGACCTGCTCGAGAATGTCCCAGACCTCAGGTCCCTCGCGTTCGACCGTGCGCTTCGCGGCCTTGATCGTCGTCGCCTCACCACGAAGCTGGAGCTTGGAAAAGATGAATGGCTTGAAGAGCTCCAGTGCAAGCTTTTTCGGCAGTCCGCACTGATGCAGTTTCAGCGTCGGCCCGACGACGATGACCGAACGGCCTGAATAGTCGACACGCTTGCCGAGCAGATTCTGCCTGAAGCGTCCCTGCTTGCCCTTGATCATGTCGGCCAATGATTTGAGTGGTCGCTTGTTCGTACCCGTGATCGCGCGACCGCGGCGGCCGTTGTCGAGTAACGCATCGACCGACTCCTGCAGCATACGCTTCTCGTTGCGAACGATAATATCGGGTGCGTTCAGCTCCAGCAGGCGGCTCAGACGATTATTTCGGTTAATGACCCGGCGGTAGAGATCATTGAGATCAGAGGTCGCGAAACGACCGCCATCCAGCGGCACGAGCGGGCGCAGGTCGGGAGGCAACACCGGCAGAACCGTCATGACCATCCACTCCGGCTTGTTGGACGAATTGATGAAAGATTCGAGCAACTTGAGCCGCTTGGACAGACGCTTAATCTTGGTTTCTGAATTCGTGGCGGAGATATCCTCGCGTACCTGGGCAACCTCACTGTTCAGCTCCATGCTGATCAGGAGATCGCGCACGGCTTCCGCACCCATTCGGGCATCAAATTCGTCACCGTACTGCTCCATCGACTCGAGATAGGTCTCATCAGTCAGCAATTGTCCGCGTTCCAGCGGCGTCATACCCGGATCGACGACGACAAAAGCCTCGAAATATAGAATCCGCTCGATCTCCCGCAGCGTCATGTCGAGCATCAGGCCGATGCGTGACGGCAATGACTTGAGAAACCAGATGTGTGCAACGGGGCTTGCGAGCTCGATATGCCCCATGCGCTCTCGGCGGACCTTCGTTTGCGTGACTTCGACGCCGCACTTTTCGCAGACAACGCCACGGTGCTTCAGTCGCTTGTACTTTCCGCACAGGCACTCGTAGTCCTTTACCGGGCCAAAAATCTTGGCACAGAAGAGCCCGTCCCGCTCCGGCTTGAACGTTCGATAGTTGATCGTCTCGGGCTTCTTCACCTCACCGAAAGACCATGAGCGGATCATTTCCGGCGACGCGAGGCCGATTCGGATCAGATCGAAGTCTTCGACCACATTTTGCTGCTTAAACAATCTGAGCAGATCTTTCATCTCATCACCTATCTATATGCCCGCTTTCCTGAGACCTTCCTGATTTCGACATCAGGCCTTCAGATCGAGATCAATATTGATCCCAAGCGAACGAATTTCCTTGACCAGCACATTGAACGACTCGGGCATCCCGGCTTGCATTTCGTGCGTCCCGTCGACGATGTTCTTGTACATCTTGGTCCGTCCCTGCACATCGTCCGACTTAACCGTGAGCATTTCCTGCAGTGTGTAGGATGCGCCGTAGGCTTCCAGAGCCCAGACTTCCATCTCACCGAATCGCTGACCGCCGAACTGCGCTTTGCCGCCAAGTGGCTGCTGTGTGACCAGGCTATAAGGCCCGGTTGAACGCGCATGCATCTTGTCGTCAACGAGGTGATTAAGCTTCAACATGTACATGTAGCCGACCGTGATAGGGCGATCAAAGGCAACGCCCGTTCGCCCGTCAAAAAGAGTCGCCTGGCCCGAACGCGGCAAACCCGCGAGCTCGAGAAGGTTTTTGATCTCTTCCTCGTGTGCACCGTCGAATACAGGTGTCGCAATCGGTACTCCACCCTTGAGGTTTGATGCCAGCTCGGTGATTTCGTCATCATCCAGCGACCTGAGGTCCACCTTCTGCCCGCCGCTCTCGTTGTATATCTCCTTAAGCAGCCCTCTGATTTTCGTCAGGCTTTCATTTTGCTCAAGCATTTTCCTGATCTTCTCGCCCAGGCCCTTAGCTGCCCAGCCAAGATGCGTTTCAAGCACCTGACCGACATTCATGCGTGAAGGCACACCCAACGGATTCAGCACGATATCGACCGGCGTACCGTCTTCCATGTACGGCATGTCCTCGACCGGGACGATGGTCGAAATGACGCCCTTGTTACCGTGGCGTCCGGCCATCTTATCTCCGGGCTGGATTCGTCTCTTGACGGCCAGATACACCTTGACCATCTTCAGAACGCCCGGCGCGAGATCATCTCCAGCCGTGATCTTGTTCTTTTTCTCGTCGAACCTTCGCTCGAACTCTTCGTGCTGCTGGCGCAGGCGCTCAGCTGCACTTTCAAGCTGCGCGTTGGCCTCATCGTTCTTGACCCGAACCGAGAACCACTTTTCCTGTGGCAGCCCATCAAGGTAGGAGTGCGTCACCTTACTGCCGGCCTTGAGACCTTCCGGACCGCCGGAAGCCACCTTGTTGACTAGCAACTTCTCGATCCGCTGATAGATGTCATCTTCGAGAATACGGCGCTGATCGTCTAGGTCCTTGCGCACAGCCTCGAGTTCCTGTCGCTCGATTGCGAGCGCTCTGGAGTCCTTTTCGACGCCGTCGCGAGTGAAAACGCGAACATCGATGACCGTACCGTCCATGCCGGGCGGCACCCGCAACGACGTATCTTTGACGTCTGATGCTTTCTCGCCAAAGATTGCTCTGAGTAGCTTTTCTTCGGGTGTAAGCTGGGTCTCACCTTTCGGCGTAACCTTGCCGACGAGAATATCTCCCGCATTAACCTCAGCACCGATGAAGGCAATGCCTGATTCGTCGAGCTTGGTCAGCGCCGCATCACCGACATTCGGAATATCGCCGGAGACCTCCTCGGACCCGAGCTTGGTATCGCGAGCGATGCAAGTCAGCTCCTCAATATGGATCGTCGTAAACCGATCTTCCTCTACGACGCGCTCCGAGATCAGGATCGAATCCTCAAAGTTGTATCCGTTCCATGGCATGAAGGCAACAAGCAAATTCTGACCCAGAGCCAGCTCGCCCATGCTCGTGGACGGCCCGTCCGCAAGTACGTCGCCCTTCTCAATTCCATTTCCGGCCTTGACCAGCGGCCGCTGATTGATGCACGTATTTTGGTTCGACCGGGTGTACTTGGTCAGGTTGTAGATATCGACGCCCGCCTCACCGGCAACCGTCTCCTCATCTCTTACCCGGACAACAATGCGCGAGGCATCGACCGAGTCGACCGTGCCACCGCGACTCGCGACAACTGTGACGCCGGAATCAACGGCGACCGCGCGCTCCATCCCCGTGCCGACCAGCGGCGTCTCGGTGCGCAGCGTCGGCACCGCCTGACGCTGCATGTTGGAACCCATGAGAGCTCGGTTTGCATCGTCGTGCTCGAGGAACGGAATCAGTGATGCCGCGACCGATACGATCTGTTTCGGCGAAACGTCCATGTACTCGATGCGGTCAACAGGGAAAAGCGCAAACTCATTTTGAAAACGGCACGAGACCAGGTCATCAACGAAGGCCGACTTTGTGTCGAGATTTGCGTTGGCCTGAGCGATGACGTATTGCCCTTCCTCGATCGCCGAGAGGTAATCGATCTGCTGTGTCACCTTGCCTCTGGCCACCTTGCGATAAGGCGTCTCGAGGAAACCGTATTCGTTAGTACGTGCGTAAACAGCCAGCGAATTAATGAGGCCGATGTTTGGCCCTTCAGGCGTCTCAATCGGACAGACCCGCCCATAGTGGGTCGGATGCACGTCGCGTACTTCAAACCCGGCCCGCTCGCGGGTCAACCCACCCGGACCGAGTGCCGAGACGCGCCGCTTGTGCGTGACTTCGGACAGAGGGTTGTTCTGATCCATGAATTGCGACAACTGGCTTGAGCCGAAGAATTCCTTGACGGCCGCCGCCACCGGCTTGGCATTGATCATCTCCTGCGGCATCAGCCCTTCCGATTCGGCCAGAGTCAGCCGTTCCTTGACGGCTCGCTCGACTCTGACGAGACCAATGCGGAAAGCGTTTTCTGCCATCTCGCCGACGCTGCGAATGCGTCGGTTGCCGAGATGATCGATATCGTCGACGGAGCCATTGCCATTACGGATGTCAATCAGGGTTCGGAGCACATCGATGATGTCTGCCTTATCGAGCGTCCCCCCACCGATTATCTCGTCGCGTCCCACGCGGCGATTGAACTTCATCCGGCCAACAGCCGAGAGATCATAACGCTCGGAATTGAAGAACAGATTCTGGAAAAGATTCTCAGCCGCGTCCTTCGTCGGCGGTTCGCCTGGCCGCATCATGCGATAAATCTCGACCAACGCTTCGAGCTTTGACGTCGTCGCATCGATTCTGAGCGTGTTGGAAATGAATGGCCCGCGATCAAGATCGTTGACATAGAGCGTCTCGATTTTCTTGACGTTCGCCTCGATAAGCTTCTCGACCAGTTCCTCAGTTAGTTCCTCGTTGGCGCTCGCGAGCAACTCACCACTCTCGGTGTCGATGATGTCATGCGCCAGAATCTTGCCCAAAAGGTACTCGACTGGCACATCAAGTTGCTTGACCTTCGCCTTTTCAAGTTCTCGCACATGACGCAGCGTGATCCGGCGGTCTTTCTCAATGATGGTCTTGCGACCCACCTTGATGTCAAAGGAAGCTGTTTCACCACGAAGACGCTCGGGAATGAGCTTCAGGTTGATACCCTTCTTCGTCAGCGTAATTTCATTCTTTTCAAAAAATAGCCCGAGAATCTCCTCGTTCGTGTACTCCAGCGCACGCAACAGAATGCTCACCGGCAGCTTGCGTCGCCGATCGATGCGGACAAAGACACTGTCTTTCGGATCGAACTCGAAATCGAGCCATGACCCACGGTAGGGGATGACTCTTGCGGAGAAGAGCAGCTTGCCGGAAGAGTGCGTCTTTCCTTTGTCATGATCGAAGAAAACACCGGGTGATCGATGCAGCTGCGAAACGATGACTCGCTCGGTTCCGTTAATTACGAAGGTTCCATGATCAGTCATGAGGGGCATCTCGCCGAGATAGACCTCCTGCTCACGAATGTCCTTGACCTTCTTCTTCGGGCCTGTGGCTTCTTTGTCGTAGATCACGAGGCGCACGAGCACTCTCAGAGGTGCGGCGTAGGTCAACCCACGAAGCTGGCACTCCTTGACATCAAATACCGGGACGCCGAGGCGATATGAGACGTATTCGAGAGCCGCATTTCCCGAGTAACTAACGATTGGAAACACGCTCTGGAACGCGGCATGCAGCCCTCTGTCCTCACGCTGATCCGGCTCGATCCCGTCCTGAAGAAATTGTGCGTACGAACCAAGCTGTATCGACAACAGATAGGGCACATCCAGAACACTCGGGAGCTTGCCGAAGTTCTTCCGAATACGCTTCTTCTCGGTAAACGAATAGGCCATTGAGTGCTACTCCGAAACTTAAGCTGCAGAGATCGGCCGCAAAGCCGGTCTAACCGGGGCGAGCGTTACTCTCGCTCCCACGAAAAAAGAATCACAAGAGGCCTGCTCGTACTGGGCAGACCCGCGCTGCTTGTAAGCCTGCGCGGTAAGTCACTTAACTTCGACTTGCGCGCCGGCTTCCTCGAGCTGCTTCTTGATTTCCTCGGCCTCATCCTTGGGTACACCTTCCTTAACTGGGCCGGGCGCACCTTCGACGAGATCCTTGGCTTCCTTCAATCCGAGACCGGTTATGGTTCGGACGACCTTGATGACGGGGACCTTGCTTGCACCAAAAGAGGTCATGACGACATCAAATTCAGTCTGTTCCTCTGCTTCGGCTTCAGGTGCCGCGCCACCCGCTCCGGCTGCTGCAGCGACCGGTGCCGCAGCCGAGACACCCCACTTTTCTTCCAGAGCCTTGACGAGCTCCACGACTTCCATGATGGGCTTCTCGCTGAGCGCCTCAATCAATTCCTCATTGCTTAGTGCCATTTCCTAATTCTCCAAACGAATTGCTTCTGTTATCTGACTTGAGTCTGGTCAATCGGCCTGTTCGCCACGCCGAGCAAGTGTTCGTGCCAGCATCGCCCCCGGCTCGGCCAGCGTGCGTACCAACTGCGACATGGGCGCGATAAGCGTGCCAAGCAACTTGGCTCTGGCCTCGTCCAGTGTCGGCAGTGCGGCCACGCGATCCAGATCGCCGGCCGAATAGAGTTCGCCTGCCAGCACCAAGGCAACTGCCTTGAGCTTGTCATGATTTTTAGCGAAACCCTTGATGACCCTGGCAGCGGCACCTGGATCCTCACGCGAAAACGCAAGAATCAACGGGCCACTGAGGCTCGATTTTATGCACTCGAAATCCGTACCCTCGACGGCACGCTTGGCCAGCGTGTTCTTGACGACTTTCAGGTAAACGTCCGACTCACGCGCCTGAACTCGAAGCTCGGTCATCTCACGTACCGAAAGCCCACGATATTCCGCGGCGACAGCTGCCTGTGCGGAAGCCGCAACCTGACTGACCTCGTCCACTAGTTCTCGCTTTGCCTCGATACTAAGTGGCATCACACCTCCTGGTTAAGGCGTCACATTCCGCCTGCTCCTCCTGAGCCTGCGGTCCCAATCGATAGCGCGCCTCACCCGAAAAGTCGGAGTCAGGTAACACCATCTGCGAAGGCGGCTGGCGCCATTAACCCTTCGAGCCGAAACTCTCAGGGACCTACGGTCTTCGATGACGGCTGGTCATCGGTGGCTTCGCCGCCGATACCGGCCTGCCGGTCTTCCCTAACCGGCCACCAATTCTTGCTGCTTAACCGCCAGCCGCGGCGACGGAAGCCCGGTCGATCTGAAGCCCCGGGCCCATCGTCGTAGAAACAGATACCTTCTTCATGTAGACCCCTTTGGCCGATGCGGGTTTCGCCTTGTCGAGGTCTGCGAGCAGTGCAGCCAGGTTTTCCCTGAGCGCACCGGGCTCGAATTCTACACTGCCTATCGGGCAATGCACGGTTCCGGCCTTATCGGCACGATAACGTACCTGTCCGGACTTGGCATTCTTGACTGCTCCCGCAACGTCAGGGCTAACCGTCCCGACCTTGGGATTAGGCATCAGGCCGCGCGGACCGAGTATCTGGCCCAGCTTGCCAACGACTCTCATCGCATCGGGGCTCGCAATCACGACGTCGAAATCGAGCTTGCCACCCTGGATGTGCTCGGCGAGGTCATCCATCCCAACGATATCGGCGCCGGCTTCGGTCGCTGCCTCAGCGTTCGCCCCCTGAGCGAACACGGCCACTCGGACCGTCTTGCCCGTGCCGTGCGGCAAAATAGTCGAGCCACGAACCACCTGGTCGGACTTCTTCGGGTCGATGCCGAGGTTGATCGCAACGTCGATGGATTCAGTGAACTTAGCGCTCGCCATGCCCTTGATCAGCTGAAAAGCCTCGTCGGCACCGTATACCTTGTCCTCTTCGAGTGTCTCGATCTGGTTCTTTCTACTCTTGCTGAGTTTTGCCACCTCAAAGACCCTCCACATCCAGGCCCATGCTGCGGGCACTACCGGCTATGATCTTCACGGCGGCGTTGAGGTCTGCCGCATTCAAGTCCGGATCCTTGATTCTGGCAATCTCTTCCAGCTGCGTCCGCGTCACCTTGCCGACCTTTTCCGTGTTTGGTGTGCCGCTACCCTTCTTGATTCCCGCGGCCTTGCGCAAAAGAACCGATGCAGGCGGCGTCTTCGTGATGAAGGTGAAGCTGCGATCTGCGTACACGGTGATCACGACCGGGATCGGCATCCCCTGTTCTGCCCCCTGAGTCTGGGCGTTAAAGGCCTTGCAGAATTCCATGATGTTGACACCGTGCTGACCCAGCGCCGGGCCCACCGGAGGACTCGGATTGGCCTGTCCCGCCGGCACCTGCAACTTGATGTAGGTATCTATCTTTCTTGCCATCGCTTTTCCTTGGCCCCCTAAGCCTTCTCGACCTGCCCGAACTCCAGTTCGACCGGAGTCGATCGACCGAGAATCTGTACGGCGACCCTAACCTTGCTCTTTTCGTAATTAACCTGCTCGACGACACCATTGAAATCGTTGAACGGGCCGCTGATGACGCGGACCACCTCACCTGGCTCGAACAATACCTTGTGTCGCGGCTTATCGACTCCTTCCTTAACCCGGTTCAGAATCGCATCGGCTTCACGCTCGGTGATCGGCGCTGGCTTGTCGCTGCTGCCACCAATGAAGCCCAGCACTTTCGGTACTTCCTTGACCAGATGCCAGGTTTCGTCATCCATCTCCATCTTGACGAGGACGTATCCGGGGAAAAACTTGCGCTCGGACCTGAGCTTTTGTCCTTCCCGCATCTCGACAACCTCCTCAGTCGGTATCAGAATATCGCCGAACTTTTCCTCGAGGGCGAAGCGCTTGATTCTTTCCTCGAGCGAGCTCTTGACCTTGTGCTCGTAGTTCGAATAGGCGTGTACGACATACCACTGTTGCGCCATAGCCTAAGCTCCCTGCCCGGTAAAGAAGCGCGTGAACCAGAATAGAAAAGTATCCAGCAACCAAAAGAATGTGCTCATGATCGCCGCGAAAACCAGCACGACGAGCGTCGTCTGTAGAGTCTCTTCGCGCGTCGGCCATACGACTTTTCTGAGCTCTACGCGCGAACCTTGTACGAACGCCCAAAGCGTCTTGCCCTGCGCCGACTGCAACACGACCCAAACGGCGACGATGAAGGCGACCAGTACGCCAATGGATCGTAGCAATACCGACTCGTTAGTGTAGTAGTAGTAGGCCGCAATGCTGCCTACGAGTATTGCTACTGACAACAGCAGCAATACCGTATCTAAGACTCTCGGTTTGGAATCTACCTTTGCGTCCATTTTTCCCGGAATTCTATGAGCACCATTATCACTGCCAACGCCCCGCCAGGCTTGGCAGGCCAGGAGGGAATCGAACCCCCAACCTGCGGTTTTGGAGACCGCCGCTCTGCCAATTGAGCTACTGGCCTTCCGTTGAGTTATGGGGTCAGACCCCTTTTCTCGATCTTGGGGTCAGAGCCGTTTTTTCAATAAGGGCTCTGACTCCATGCTATTACTCGAACTACTCTAGTATCTTTGAGACGACGCCAGCACCGACAGTACGGCCGCCCTCGCGTATCGCGAACCTGAGACCATCCTCCATCGCGATCGGCGCAATCAAATCTACCTTCATCTGCACATTGTCGCCCGGCATCACCATCTCCGTCGCCTCAGGCAACTCCACCGCACCCGTTACATCCGTCGTCCGAAAATAAAACTGCGGCCGATAACCCTTGAAAAACGGCGTGTGACGACCACCTTCTTCCTTCGTCAGAATGTAAACCTCACACTCAAACTTCGTGTGCGGCGTGATACTCCCAGGCTTCGCCAATACCTGCCCGCGCTCTACATCCTCGCGCTTCGTCCCGCGAAGCAATACGCCAACATTGTCGCCCGCCTGACCATCATCCAAAAGCTTACGGAACATCTCAACGCCCGTACAGGTCGTCTTGCTCGTCTCCTTGATGCCCACAATCTCAATCTCATCGCCAACCTTGACGATGCCACGCTCAATACGGCCCGTTACCACCGTGCCCCGACCCGATATCGAGAAAACATCCTCAATCGGCATCAAATAGGCACCATCCACCGGCCGCTCCGGTATCGGCACATACTCGTCCAACGCATCAACCAGCTTCTCAATCGACGCCGTCCCAATCTCAGATGTGTCGCCCTCAAGCGCCTTCAAAGCACTGCCCGTGATGATCGGCGTGTCGTCGCCAGGAAACTCGTAGGTCGAAAGTAAATCCCTGACCTCAAGCTCAACCAGCTCCAATAACTCCTCATCATCAACCATGTCGGCTTTGTTCAAATACACCAGGATATAGGGCACACCCACCTGCCTCGCCAGCAAAATGTGCTCCCGCGTCTGCGGCATCGGACCGTCAGCCGCCGATACCACCAATATCGCACCGTCCATCTGCGCCGCACCCGTGATCATGTTCTTCACATAGTCAGCATGCCCCGGACAGTCCACGTGTGCGTAGTGGCGATTGTCGCTCTCATACTCAACGTGCGCCGTCGCAATCGTAATGCCACGCGCCTTCTCCTCCGGCGCATTGTCAATCTCGTCGAACGCCTTCGTGTCGCCTCCATGCTTCGCCGCCATCACCATAGTTAACGCCGCCGTTAACGTCGTCTTCCCATGGTCTACGTGACCAATCGTCCCAACATTTACATGCGGCTTCGTTCGCTCAAATTTTGACTTCGACA
>Ga0255049_10001817_pt1 | contig 11563 bp, 8 predicted proteins | sample JV7_2_3_MG_FD_183615 | JGI IMG/M metagenome (GOLD analysis project Ga0255049, IMG submission 183615) | Seawater microbial communities from Jervis Inlet, British Columbia, Canada - JV7_2_3 | ecosystem: Environmental > Aquatic > Marine > Inlet | place: Canada: British Columbia | collected 2016-10-06
TTTAAGAGCAACTCACGTGCCAAACACGTGAGAAACGCTAGAAAACGTGCTGAAAGTTAACCAAGCATAGACTGACACAGAGCCCATCGCCCCTATATTCCTGAATTCAAACGCTTTACATGACAGACTGACTAATGCTGTGTTTTAAAGTCTTTCCATACTTTTCGAGACGTTCATAAACTACACGGCGATTCGTGATGTGTTTCGACGACAAGAATTGTCGCCGTGACAATGAATGTCACTACGCGGGTGACACGAATTGTCACTTACGCCTCGCCCTGTTCGCCGATTCGGAACTTCTTGGCGTAGTAGCGAAACGACCGGAAGGACATCCCCAGGAGTTCGGCGGCCCGGGTCTGGACGCCCTCGCTGCGAGCCAAGGCCTCGAGCATGTACTGGCGCTTCACACCGTCGAGATACTCCTCGAGATCGAGGCCGGCGGTGGGCAGAGCGCTCGACGCCGCACCGGCCGCTGGTTCCGGCGAGCCGGCGACGGTACTCGGCGCCGCCATGGGCGCCGCCGAGGCACCGCCACTCACGAACGGCGGAAGACTGTTCAGCTGGATCACGTCGGCCGTTTCCATCGTCACGGCGTGCCGTACGGCATTGAACAGCTCGCGCACGTTGCCCGGCCAGGAATAGGCTTCCAGCGCAGCGATGGCAGGGCCGGCCAGGCCCTGGACCTCAGCGCCCGACTCCTCGCGCAGCTGCGCGAGAAAGTGCTCGGCAAGCAGCGGAACGTCCTCGAAACGATCCCGAAGCGGTGGCAAGTCTACCTGGATCACGTTGAGTCGGTAGAACAGGTCCTCGCGGAAACTGCCGTCTCCGACCGCGCCGCGGAGATTCTTGTTGGTCGAGGCCAACACGCGCACATCGACGCCGACACCCGACGTGGAGCCGACGCGCCGCACCATGCGATCCTCGAGGACGCGCAGGAGCTTCGGCTGCATCTCCAGCGGCATGTCGCCGATCTCATCGAGCAGGATGGTTCCGCCCGCTGCGGCTTCGAACAGCCCTTCTTTGTGCCGGTCGGCTCCGGTGAACGAACCTTTCACGTGCCCGAACAGCTCGCTCTCGAGCAGGTGCGCCGGCAGGGCCGCACAGTTGACCGCCACGAAGGGAGCCTTGCCGCGCGCCCCGTTGTAGTGGATCGCCCGGGCCACCAGTTCCTTGCCGGTGCCGCTCTCGCCGGCGATCAGGACCGTGGATGTAGAGTCGGTCACTCGGCGAATGAGCTCGAAGACGCGCTGCATGGCCGGTGAGCGCCCTACCAGATTGCCGAAACTGTTGCGGTCGGCAAGCTCCTGCCGCAGCATGACGTTGTCGCGGCGCAGCGCCTGCTGATCGAGCGCGCGCCGCACGGTGATCTTCAGCTCATCCAGGTCGAAGGGCTTGGTGATGTAGTCGTAGGCGCCCAGCCTCAACGCCTCGATGGCGCTGTCGGTGCTGGCGTGCGCCGTCATCAGAATGACGTCGGTGTCCGGCGCGCTGGCAGTGACGTGGCGCAGCAGGTCCAGCCCGTCCTTGCCAGGCATGCGGATGTCCGAGAGCACGATATCGACCGGCTCGGTCAGCAGCGCTGCGGCCGCGGCGTCGCCGTCGCTGGCAGTACCGACGTCCCAGCCCTCATCGCCCAGAGCGAGCGACAGCATGTCGCGGAGGCTCTGTTCGTCGTCGACGATCAGAATGCGGCTCACAGTGTGGGGCTCCTGGCAACGGGGCAGGGTCGTGTACTCCGCCACGCATCACAATATACGGAGGCGAACGCTAAACCGGCCAATCGATATGCATAGACGGGCGCCGAGTCCAGCGATTCCGGAGCGCCCCTCATGCGCCGCACAATCACTCCGATCGCACCGAGCGTGTCAGTTCGTCGAACTCACGGCTCGCCCGCTCCGTGCCGGCCTCGACGACCACTACGGGCTCGCCGTCGCGGGGTACGTTGGTATCGTCGAAGAGCAGCCGGAAGCGGGTGCCCTTGCCCGGCTCGGACTCCACCTCTACCCGCGCCCCGTGCAGCTCCATGATCCGGTACGCGACGGCGAGCCCCAGACCGGTGCCCTTCGCGGACACGAATGGCCGGAAGATCTTGTCGGTCTGCTCTGCCGACATGCCCACGCCTTCGTCCTCGAACACGACCTCCGCTCCGTTTCCCGTACGCGCCAACCGAATGGTCAGGTCTCCGCCATCCGGCATGGCTGCAACAGCGTTGCGCGCCAGGTTCCAGAAGACCTGCTTGATGCGGGCACCGTCGACCAGCGCCAGTACCAGTTCAGCGTCAGCTGCGACCACCAGCCCGTGCCCCTCGCCCAGCTCGGGTGAGTTCTCCAACAGCTCCGTGGTCTCGCGCGCCAGCGCCACCAGATCGGTCTCGGCCGCATCGACTTTCTCCGGTCGCGCGTAGTCGAGGAAGTCCTCGATGATTCGCGACAGCCGATCCGATTCCTTGGTGACGATGTCCATCAATCGATCGCCGCGGTCCCTGTTCGCGGCAACTCCATCACGACGCAGCATCTGCAACGAGCCGGAGATCGAGGCGAGCGGATTGCGAATCTCGTGAGCCAGCGAGCTGGCCATCTCGCCCAGGAGCGCCATGCGCTCACGCATCCAGAAGACCCGTTCGAGTCGCTTGATGTCGGTGAGATCCTGGAACACGAAGATGTAGCCACCGGCCATGGGACCTTCGCCCCGCACTGTCCACGGGCCGCCGGGAGGGTCGCTGGCGTCGCGGCCATCACCCGGTTCAGTGAGCGGCGCCGCCGCGGCGTCATCGACCCGAGTGATGCTCATACCGACGCTGCGCAGAGCCCCGTCGGGCAGCGTCACACGCCGTTCGGTGCGGTAGATCTGTCGATCGCGCAGCCGCACGTCCAACCCCGAGAAACTATCCTCGTCCAAGGCGAGAACCTCGCATACACTCGCCCCCAGCAACTCCAGCTCGGTCCGCGAGGTGATGCGCTGCGCGGCCCGGTTGCTGGCGATCACGTGACCCTTCGCATCCACGGCAATCAGCCCGCTGCTCATGCCCGCGAGCAATTGCTGATTCAGCCGTTCCATCGCCACCAGCGCCCCGCGCTCGTGCGCCAGCGCCGCGCGTGTCGTGCGCAGTCGTTCGATGTAGTTTTGGGTTATCGCGGCCACGAGGCAACTGGACAGCAACACCATGAAGATGCGCAGGTACATCTCGGGCGGGCTCACGGGATCCGCCACAGGCCGGAACGGGTTGCCGAGTGGTGGCAACCAGCCCGCCACCTCCAGGTGAGCGGCAAGCCCGAACATGACACCGCACAGGCACGCGATGGCCAGCGCGGTTTGACGCCCGGTCATCACGCCGGCAGCAAAAGCGATCAGCAGGTACAGCAACACGACCGGCGAGCGCACTCCGCCGATGACGTACACGAGCGCCGTGGCAAGCACGGTGTCGATGGTGATCTGGAACGTCACCTGGCCGCCCCAGCGCGGCAGACGTTCCTGCACCAGCACGTGCAGCAGGCCAACGCCGTACAGCCCGCCGATGAGTGCGTATACCGGCGCCAGCGATCCCTCGGATCCGACCAGCAACTGGTAGTACAGCACCGGCAGCAACAGTGCCGTTGCGGTGACCGTGCGGAACAGCAGCAACCGACGCAGGTTGCCAGCGTCGTCCGCGGCGACTTCGCGACTCATCACACCCCCATTGCCCCGACCAGGATTTTAGCAGGGTGCTGCTGAACGGGGCCGCGGTTTCCCGCGGCCCCGTTCAGCGCCTTCGCCCTCATGCGATCCGGGATTCCTTGCCGCGCCAAGGCCCGTCAGGCCGGCGCGCCGAAGCGTGACCGGCGGCTGATCGGGGACGTCCCCACTTCCTCGACCAGCCGTCGGCCGTTTTGACTCTCCAGCTACTAGATCTTGTTGATGAGGTCGAACATCGGCAGGTACATCGAAACGACGATGCCGCCGATGACCACGCCGAGAAAAACGATCATCACCGGCTCGAGCAGCGCCATGAGGCCCTCGACAGCGGTGTCCACCTCGTCCTCGTAAAACTGGGCGATCTTGCTGAGCATGGTGTCGAGCGCACCGGTCTCCTCGCCGACCGCGATCATCTGCACGACCATCGGGGGGAAGGCGGCCGAGGCCTTGAGCGGCGCAGCGATCGTGCGGCCTGCCTCGATGCTCTTGCGAGTCACCAGGACTGCGTCCTTGACCACGCGGTTGCCCGCCGTGTCGGCGGTAATCCCGAGCGCTTCCAGAATCGGTACGCCCGAGGCAATGAGGGTGCCCAGCGTGCGGCAGAAGCGCGCCACCGCGATCTTGCGAATCAGCATGCCTGCCACCGGCATCTTCAACATGAACCTGTCGATCACGAGCTCGCCACTGTTGGTCGCGTAGTAGCGCTTCAAGATGAACACGGTGGCGATTACGCCGATCACGATCATCGGCATGTAGGCCGCCACGAAGTTCGATGCAAACACGACGATCCGCGTCGGCAGCGGTAGTTGCGCGCCCAACCCAGCAAACAGTGTGGCGAAGGTCGGAATGACCTTCCAGAGAATGACCAGCACGACGCAACAGGCAACCGAGACGATAACGACCGGATAGATCGAGGCCGACTTCACCGCGCGCTTCAGCTTCACGGCCTTCTCGATGTACTGCGCGAGGCGCTGCAGGATTATGTCGAGAATACCGCCGGCCTCACCGGCCGCGATCATGTTGCAGTAGAGCGCGTTGAAGACCTTCGGATGCTGACCCATCGCGTCGGCCAGATTCGCGCCACCTTCCATCTCCTCGCGAATCTCGCCGAGGATCTCGCCAAACTGAGGGTTGTCGGCCTGTTTGGAAAGGATGTCGAGACATTGCACGAGCGGCAGACCCGCATCGATCATCACCGAGAACTGGCGCGTGAACACCGCGACCTCTTCCTGCGTGACCTTGGTGCGGTTGCCCAGACCGAACGGCAGGGCGAACTTCTTCTTCTCACCGACAACTTCAACGTTGGTGACACGGATACGCTGTTTGCGAAGAAGCCGTGCGACATCGTCGGCCGAGCCGGCGGCCAACTCCCCTGAGGTGATGCCGCCGTCGCGGGCCACGCCGGTGTATTGGTACTGAGCCATCCCTTATCTCCGTCCGCTAGTGCGCTTGAAGCGCCGTCCAGAATTGCTTGCCCTGGCGGCAGGTGCCTGGCCCCGGACTGGCCCGGAGCGCTCCAGTGTAGCGACAATCTCCTTCTTGTCAGGAGACGCGCTCATTGCCGTTTCCACGGTGATCTGCCGCTCCATCACCAGGCGCACGAGGTCCTGGTTGAAGGTCTTCATGCCGTGCTCGGCCTGACCGGACTGCATCGACGAGTAGATCTGATGGATCTTGTCCTCGCGGATGAGGTTCCGGATGGCGGCGTTGGGAACGAGGATCTCCTGCACGAGGACCCGGCCCTTCCCCGATCGGTGCGGCAGGAGCGTCTGTGAGACGGCGGCTTCGAGTACGAAGGAGAGCTGCGTCCGAATCTGCCCCTGCTGTCCCTCTGGGAACTGGTCGATGATTCGGTTGATCGTCTGCACTGCGCCATTGGTGTGCAGGGTGCCGAAGGTCAGGTGACCGGTCTCGGCCAACTTCAGCGCCAGCTCCGTCGACTCGAGGTCACGCATCTCACCGATGAGGACGACGTCTGGATCCTCGCGCAGCGCGGACCGCATGGCAGCTGAGAAAGCCCGTGTATCCTGCCCGAGTTCGCGCTGGTTGACGATCGATTTCTTGTGCGCGTGCAGGTACTCGATCGGATCCTCGATAGTGATGATGTGATCCGAGTGGGTCTCGTTGATGACGTCGACCATGGCGGCGAGCGTCGTGCTCTTACCCGAACCAGTCGGACCGGTGACCAGCACCATGCCTCGAGGCTTCTCGCAAAGGTCGCGCAGAATCGCCGGCAGCTTGAGCTCATCGAAACTGGGAATTCGCCACGGGATTACGCGCAGCGCCCCGGCAACGGACCCGCGCTGCATGAAGACGTTGGCACGAAATCGGGCCATGCCTTCCAGCCCAAAGGAGAAGTCGCATTCGAGGTTCTCCTCGAACTTCGCCTTCTGCTCATCGGTCATGACCGAGTACAGGAGCGACTGCGTGGTGCGCTCGTCCAGCGCCGCGTAGTCCATCCCCTGCAGGCTGCCATCGACACGTACCTGCGGCGGAACACCGGCCGTTATGTGCAGATCCGAAGCATCCGATTCGAGCATCTGCCGCAGCAGCTCCGCGAGGTCAGGGGGCAGCGAACCCTCTGGCTCGTGCATGGGCTGGGCAACCTGGCTCATCGATGCCTCCAACAGAGCATCTGGTGATCGGATATGATCTCGAAACAGCGCCCGCAGAGGTAGTTCTCTATCGATACATCCACAACCCTCTCAAACGCGCTCATCACAATCTATTGCACTGAATTAGAGTGTGTAAATCCCTTTCTGCCATTTATTTGGTCGAATGGTCAGTAATAGTCACCAGTAGTCAGTTTGACGTGCCTTCAGGACGTTGGACACACCCAGGCGCAACCCTCATGGTGCGGCCGTCTGACCGTGTGCGACGGCCGCTGGCACAGGAGTTCCGGCAGCTGCCCAGAGTGGGCCGAGCCGTCTCGCTGCCGCGCCGCGCCCTTACCGCGTGGCGAACCACTCGACGGTACGCTCCAATCCCGCCCGGAACGACACCTCCGGCTCGTAGCCCAGGTGCTCGCGCGCCGCATCGATGGCCGCTTGGGAGTGGCGAACGTCACCGACGCGTACCGGTTCGAAGACCGGTTCGATGACGGTACCGAGGATCTCGTTGAGCATGGCCACCAGGTCGAGCAGGGTGTAGCGTTCGCCGATGCCGATATTCAACGCCACGAAGCCGGGCTCCCGGGGCTGATCGATTACCTGCCCCGTCGACGGGTCCAAACCGGCGGCCAGCAGGTTGGCCGCCACGGCGTTGTCCACGAACGTGAAGTCGCGCGACTGCTTCCCGTCTCCGTAGATCGTCGGAGACTGTCCGGCGAGCATACGGGTGATGAACCTCGGGACAACGGCCGCGTACTCGGAGTTCGGGTCCTGGCGCGGGCCGAAGATGTTGAAGTACCGCAACCCGACGGTCCGCATGCCATAGGTGGCCGTCCACATTTCGAGCAACTGCTCATCGACCGCCTTGGACAAGGCGTAGGGCGACATCGGCCGGCGCGGCATCCCCTCGTGCTTGGGCAAGGTCGGCGTATCACCGTAGAGCGACGAGGAACTCGCCAGGACCACCGTTTTCATGCCGGCGGCGCGACAACACTCGAGCACCCGCACGGTGCCCTCGACATTGGCGCGCAAGCTCGCTGCCGGGTCGGCGAAAGAACGTGGCACCGAGGCCACCGCGGCCTGGTGAAAGACAGCCGTGCTCCCTTCCAGCGCTGCCGTCAGCGCGTCGGGGTCCAGGATGTCGGCCTCGAAGAATTCGAGCGACCCCACACCTTCGGGCAACTCGGCCCGGATCTGGTCGACGTTGCCGAGCTTGCCCGAGTAGAGGTTGTCGTAGACCACCACATCGTTCCCCTGGGAGGCCAACCGAAGCGCGACATGCGAGCCGATGAAGCCCGCGCCGCCGGTGACCACGAATTTCATAGAGCCGTTTCCTTGAGGACTTCGTCGACCGATGTGATGCCTTGCCAGATCTTGACCAGGCCGCTCTCACGCAGCGTGATCATACCTTCGCTGCGCGCCAGGTCGCGGAGTTCGGCATTGTTCCCACCGCCGACGATCATGTCGCGCACCTTGCGCGACACCTGCATGACCTCGTAGAGCGCGATTCGGCCCTTGTAGCCGGTATCGTTGCAGTAATCGCACCCGGTGGGGCGATACACCGTTACGGCCATCGCTTCTTCCGGCGCGAACCCGACCTCGACGAGCGCCTCCGGATCCACCGTCGCGGCCTCTTTGCACTTTTTGCAGAGACGCCGCACGAGGCGCTGGGCAACGATCAGCTGTACCGATGAGGACACCAGGAACCGCTCCACGCCCATGTCGACCATGCGGTTGATCGTCGATGGCGCGTCGTTGGTGTGGAGCGTCGACAGGACCAGGTGGCCCGTCATCGCGGCCTTGATGGCGATATTGGCGGTCTCACCATCGCGGATCTCACCGACGAGCACGACGTCGGGATCCTGTCGCAGGAACGACCTCAGCGCCGTCGCGAAGTTGAGGCCGACGGCCTCATTGATCTGAACCTGGTTGATGCCTTCCAGGTTGAACTCGACCGGATCCTCGGCGGTCATGATGTTGGTGTCGGCATCGTTGATGTTGGCAAGCGCGGAGTAAAGCGTGTTCGTCTTGCCTGACCCGGTCGGACCGGTAACCAGCACGATGCCGAACGGCATGCGGATAGCTTCGGCGAAGCGATCGAGCGACGGCTTCTCGAAACCCAGGTCGGCGAGATTGAGTTTCAGCCCCTCGGGGTCGAGCAGACGCATGACGATCTTCTCGCCCCAGATCGTGGGCAAGGTCGAAACACGCAGATCGAGTTCGCGCATGCGGTTGTCGAGGCGCATGCGGATCTTGATGCGACCGTCCTGCGGTCGGCGCCGCTCCGAGATGTCGAGTTCGGCCATGATCTTGACGCGCGAGGCTATCGCCTGCTGCATGTTCTTGGGCGGCTCCATCGTCTCGTAGAGCATGCCGTCGATGCGGAAGCGGACCCGTAGACGTTTCTCGTAGGGTTCGATGTGGATGTCCGAAGCGTCACGGCGCAGGGCATCCGTCAGGAGCAGGTTCACGAGCTTGATGACCGGTGCCTCGCCGCTCTCCTGCGACAGGGCCTCGAGATCGAAGTCTTCCTGTTCCTCGACGACCTCGAGTTCGCCAGGCCCACGGATCTCATCCTCGAGATCCGTCATCAGCTTGCGCATCTTGGCGTCGGCCCGGTCGCCGTAGAGACGACCGACGGCGTCGTTGATCGCGCGCTCGGCGGCGACCATCGGTTGCACCCGCAGGCCAGTGGCGAACTCGATATCGTCGATCGCGACGACGTCGCTCGGGTCGACCATCGCCAGGCTCAAGTTCTGTGAGTCGGCCGCCACCGGGACCGCGAGGTAGCGTCGCGCCATCTCCTGGGGTACGAGACTCAGGATGCTGTCCGACACCTTGAGGTCGTCGAGCGAGGCGGCAGAAACGCCGTACTGCTGGGCGAGCAATTCGACCAGGGTGTCCTCGGTGATGAATTCGAGGACGACGAGGAGGTTGCCAAGACGCTCGCCGGTTTCAGCCTGCATCTGGAGCGCTCGCTCGAGCTCCTGCTCCGACACTTTGCCGGAGTCGACGACGAGCTTGCCCAGGCGGGTCGTGTTCGCGCCTCGCCGATTGGCAACGCGGTCGTCCGTCCCGTTCAGGCTTGGCTTGCGTGCCGGTTCACCCAACGCTGATATCCATCCTCTTGCCGTGCCAACTGCGCACGCTCCACGATCCGCGAACTGTGGACCTCATACGGAATAGACGGCCGTCGGGCGGGGCAATCCCACATGCCCGGCGAGCGCCGTCCGTGCGCCTCGCCAAAGTGAATCATCCATCACAGCAAGAATACGTGGGATATCAATGCCCCCCAAAGACCAAAAGTGCACGCCCTCGCATAGAAAAAGACGCTTTTGGCCGCCGGAAGACCCTGACCGCGCGTTACGCGAATCGCCTAGGGTCCGTCCTGAACGCCCAGGAACAACCAGCGCTCGTATCTCTCCTGCGTGCGGTAGAGACGTGTGGCTGCGCCCGTCTTGTTCGACATGACACCGATGATGGTGTTGAGGCCGCCTGCACCCACCGTCGACAGGCCGGATGACAATCCGTCCTGCAGGCTCGGGCGATCGACGGTGACCATCTGGAGGCGGGACCCCGAGGTTCCGGGCGTTGCGGAGGTTTCGGTCGGCTCGGGGGTCCCGGGGACTCCCATCACCCCCCCGGTATCATCGGCCTCGGGCACGGGTTGCCCCTGCAAGGCGGCGATGGTGCCGTCGATGAGGTCGGACCGCCGCAGAATCCGCCACTTCCCGTCGGTGCTCATCGGGTCCGGATACAGACGACGCAGGCAGTTGCTCTCTACCAGTTGCTCGAGGCGCTCGAGCGGCTCGGCGGCCTCCGTGGCCCCGTGGCAGACGATCGCAAGCGCGATCGCCTGACCGCGCCAGATCAACTCGACCTCCCGCGCCCGCGTGTCGATCGACAGCCACGAGGTGACCGCGACGGACAGGCCGATGTTGACGATCGCGACGACGATGAGCAGGGCGACCAGCGTGTAGCCCGCCTCGCCGGGCAGGTCGTGGTCTGCTCTACGCGACTCCGGGAAGTTCATCTGCGACACGTCACCACTCTCTGTAAGGCATGCCGTCGAGGCTGTCTTCCTCGGCGCCCGACCGGACGTTCCAGATGCCGGCCGGCTGGCCCTGGTCGACCATCATCCACGGCGCGACTTCCGTCTCCCAGGTCTCGTCTGAGCGCGTGATCGGGTCGATCGGAATCTGGCGCAGGTAGCCAAGCTCGACGAGATCTTCGAGCGCCTCCGGGTAAGCGCCCTTGTCGGTCATGTACTGTTCGAGCGCCTCACGCATCCGCAGCAGGTCTTCCTTGAGGATGGCCTCGCGGGCACGTAGCGTGGCGTCCTGATACGCCGGCAACGCGAAGGCGACGAGGATCCCCAGCACTGCCATCACGACGATGAGCTCGAGCAGTGAGAAACCGTCCTGGCGATCCCGCAACCGCCGCAGGTCGCTTCTCATTCCGGACGCTCCTCGCCGGCCCAGCTGAGCACGGCGGTGCGAAAACCTGGCTCGCGGCCCGCGATCCGCTCGTAGATCCCGCCCACTTCGTGCCAGGGCACGACAGCCGAAACGAGTTCGGCGGCCGGCAGCTCTCCCGCCAGGATGAGTTCGACCAGGTAGGCGCAGTTGCGTCGAATCGTGAAACGGATATCCCTGGGATCTACGTCCACATCGGGCGTATAGCCACAGGCGATGATCGAGAGTTGCTTGCGATAGAACCAGCGCGGATCGAGCGGGTTGAAGGGGATGTCGTCCTCACGCCGCCCGGGGAACCCCAGGATGCAAACCCGACCTCCCGATCGCGCGATCTCCACGGCCAGCCGGTAGTCGTCCCATGCACTGCTAGTCAGTACGACGAGGTCGATCCCGGTGGCGGCAGTGCCCTGGCGAAACGAGGCGAGCGCTTCCTCCTGCTGGCTCTTGTCGAACACCTCACTGGCTCCAACCCGACAACCCGCCTCGCGCGACTCCGGTTGATCCGACAGTCCGAACACTCGGGCCCCGAAACGACTCGCAACGGCCACGGTACCCAGGCCCAGCGTTCCGAGTCCCACCACGGCGACGTATTGCCCCGGCTTGAGGTCGCCGGCGAGCAGCGCCGCGTACCCCTGGTGGAACAGATAGGTCGTGGCCGCGGCCTGCAGCTGCTCGTCCGTGTAGTCACCGTCCGGCAGCTTCAGGAGGATCTCGTCTTCGCCGCAGACGAAGTGACTTTGATGCGATTCCAGCGACAGGATCAGGTCACCGGGTCGGTAGCGCTGCACATAGTCTCCGCACCCGATC
>Ga0255049_10001818_pt1 | contig 11562 bp, 9 predicted proteins | sample JV7_2_3_MG_FD_183615 | JGI IMG/M metagenome (GOLD analysis project Ga0255049, IMG submission 183615) | Seawater microbial communities from Jervis Inlet, British Columbia, Canada - JV7_2_3 | ecosystem: Environmental > Aquatic > Marine > Inlet | place: Canada: British Columbia | collected 2016-10-06
CCGGAAGACCCGAAGGGGAGCGACGATCTGCCGTTCCGCGCAGGGCGAATTAGAGCCCTGGAGATCTCCCCACCAGCGGCCAAGCTTCATCAGGAAGTAGCGCAGCCGGACGCGCCGATCACACACTGTATACTTTTTCCAAAGACCATTCTGGATGGAAGCCAAGGAGAAAGGATGAGCTCTGCGCGAGAGATCCCCGTACTCGTCGGATCTGGACAGATTCTGCAACGCTCGGAAGACCCGCGGGAAGCGGCCGAGCCGTTGGAGATGATGATCGCCGCGCTGGAGCAGGCGGCGGATGATTCCGCTGCCCCGAGCCTGCTGCGGCGCGCGGATGCGATCTACGTGCTCCGAGGGATGTGGGGCTATGGAGATCCCGGGCGGGCGATCGCTCACAGAATAGGTGCAACGCCCAAGGAGACGGTCGGAACTCCGTACGGCGGGAACTTCTCCCAGGCCTCGGTGATTGACGCGGCGCGCCAGATCCAGGCGGGGCAACGAGACATCGTGCTGGTCACCGGCTCGGAGAACGGCCGCAGCTTGCGGCAAGCGCAGCGCCAGGGAATCGAGCTTCGCACCACCGAAGCACCCGGCGCCCCCGATCGTATGGTCGCGGAGGACAAGCCGATCTTCCATCCCGCCGAGCTCGCGCGCGGGATGAATAGCGCCAGCGATATGTATTCTGTTTTCGAGAGCGCGATTCGCTTTGCGAGAGGGGAGACCCTGCAGGCCCACGTGGAGCGGATATCCGAGCTCTGGGCGCGCTTCAACGCGGTCGCCTGCAGCAACCCCAATGCCTGGATCCGCAAGCCCTACTCCGCGCAGGAGATAGGCCGCCCTTCGCCCAACAACCCGATGATCTCGTTTCCCTATACCCGGCTGATGAATTCAAACGCTCGAGTGGATATGGCGGCGGGTCTCATCCTGTGCTCACTGGAGACCGCTCGGGGCGCAGGCGTGCCGGAGGACCGGCTCGTCTTCCTGCACGCCGCGACGGACGCCAACGATATCGGCTTCGCATCTACGCGCTGGGACTTCCACAGCTCGCCCGCGATGCGGATCGCGGGCGGGCGGGCGCTCGAGCTTGCGGAGAAGACGATTGAAGCGATTGACCATGTGGATCTGTACAGCTGCTTTCCCTCCGCGGTACAGATCGCCGCGACGGAGCTCGGCCTTCCCGAGAGCCGCCCGCTCACCGTCACCGGCGGGCTCACGTTTGGCGGCGGACCGCTCAACAGCTATGTGCTTCACGCGATCGCGCGCATGGCTGAAGTCGTGCGGGAAGATCGCGGCTCCACGGGTCTGGTCGCCGCCAACGGCGGCTGGCTCGCCAAACACGCCTTCGTGGTCTACTCCGCCGAGCCCCCGAGTCGGGGCTTTCGGTACGAAAACCTGCAGGAGCAGGTGGATGCCCTGCCCGAACGAGAAGCCCTGGTCGATTGGGAGGGGCCCGTTACCGTTGAAGCCTACACGGTGGCGTTTCGAAATGGGGAACCGCAGACCGGGTATGCCGCGTGTCTCACGGATGACGGTCATCGTACCTGGGCGACCGTAGAGGACCCCGCCGAATTGAACATGATGATGCGCGAGGAGTTCTGTGGCCGACGCGGGAGCGTCGATGGGCATGGCCATCTCACCCTGGGCTAGGGAGTTAAGTGGTTGCAGATCAAGGGGTTAGCGCGACTCAGCTACTGTTGGTCGCAACGCCTTCTCCAGGGGTGCACGTGCATGTAGAATCGTTGGGTTCGCACCGAGCAACCTTCTCGAGAGGGAGAGCCCCATGACCGAAACCACCACAACCGCGGCGCTCGCTGGAGCGGGTGCCGCGCAGGCAGCGGCATCGGGTGATGCAGCGGCGAATGCCTTCGCCGAGCTGGCCTCAACGCTCGCCAAGATCGAGGAGGGGTACATCGGTCCCGATCGTCGCATGCATACGTCCCAGGACCGGGCCGCCGGCCGTTACCTGGTTGCGAATGCGCTTCAGCACGGCTTCCAGTTCTGGTTCGAGTCGGATCCCAAGCGCCCGGTGTTCCATCGCTGGTTGAGTCAGACGAAGAAGCTTCTCGGCGACAACCCCGACGCCGTCTACTACGGCGCGATTACCGATCCCGCGGGCACGTACCGCATTCGCGGCAACATCCAAGGCGCCGCCTACACCTCCTTCTGCGTAGAGACCGGGGCCCAGGAGGGCCATCTCTCAAAGGGTGTGATTTCGACCCTGAATGACACGGAGTTTGACGTCGCTCCGGACGGCAGCTTCGAGGTCATTGCGAGCCCCGAGCCCCAGCCGCGCAACTGGCTGCGGCTCGAGCCCGGGGCCGGCAGCATCACCACCCGTCACTACTGGGAGTGGGAGCGCAGCGCCGCCGCAGACCCGACGCTACACGTCCCGCTCTGGATCGAACCGGTCGAGGATCCGGGGCCGGCGGCGCCGATGGACGACGCAGCGGTGGCCGCGGGAATCCGACGGGTGATCAACTTCGTTCGCGGCGCGACGATCGATTTCCCGGACCTGCCGCCCGAGATAATGCCCGCGTGGGTCTCCCGAGAGGTCAACCGCTTCTCCGGCTCCGAGCCCGACGAGAGCAACACGGAGATCGGCTATGCGGCGAAGGACATCGACTACCGGCAGACGATCTACGAGCTCGATGCCGACCAGGCGCTCATCATGCGCGGTCGCTTCCCGCGCTGCCGCTTCGCGAACGTGGTTCTGTGGAACCATCGCTTGCAGACACCCCCATATCGGTACCGCCAGGTCTCACTGAACCGCCGCCAGGTCCGCTACGAGAGGGACGGCAGCTTCAAGGTCGTGGTGGCCCATCGCGACCCGGGGGTGCCGAACTGGATCGACCCGGCCGGGGTGCGGTCCGGGATGATCTTCTGGCGCTTCCTGCTGCCCGAGGAGGAGGTTCCGCCGATCGAGACCGAACTCGTCAACGTAGGCTCGCTGAGCTAGCCAGCGCCGCTAGCACGCCAAACAGCCGCCGGAGCCACTTCACGGATCGTCCGCTGATGTCGCCAATCAAGAATCTGTCCGAGTACTACACCCGCCCCGACTGGGTGCGCCGCATCAACGGCATGGGCGACTCCGTGGGGGGCGCCGAGAAGTTGATCCCGCTCGAGGCCGACGTGCTCGTGCGCACGGCGATCGATTCGACCGGCGGGCTTAGCGACTTCGGTGCTTTCGACGGAGACTGGCGTACGCGCTTCAGCTCGCTCATCACCGAGCTCGAGGCGACCGGCAGGCTGCACACGCTGGGCCGCTTGATGACCCGGCAGGAGCTGCTGCGGGGTCTTCGCACGCGGCTGCTGCTCACTCACGCGCGCAACGAGACCGCGGCCATCGCGGACGAGAAGATCGAGGCGCCGCTCGTCATCACCGGCCCGCCGCGCTCGGGCACATCGATCCTGTTCGAGCTGCTCGCGCTCGACCCCAACGCCCGTGGACCCCTCGGCTGGGAGGCGTTGCACCCGGTGCCCTTCAACGGTGCGACCGAGGCCGCGCGCCTGGCCATGAGCGAGTGCGAGCAGGAGTTCTGGGCCGACGTACAGCCGGAGTTCGCGGCGATCCACGAGCTGCGCTCAGATCTGCCGGTCGAGTGCGTAACTCTCACGCTGCCGGGCTTCTCAGGCGGCCACTGGGGGATGATCGCCAACATTCCCAACTGGGAGGCGGACTACCTGGCCACGATGGACTACCACCGCGCGCTGCTTCAGACGCTCCAGTACGGCGGCCCGCCACGCAACTGGGTGTTGAAGACGCCCCTGTATCTTGCGTTCATCGACCTGCTCTTCGGCGCGTATCCCGATGCCTGGGTGGTGCACACTCACCGGGATCCACTGAAGACCGAGCCTTCGGGTCTGAGCACGCTCGCCACCGTGCGCTGGGAGCGCAGCGACGACGTGCTGCTCCCGGATCCCGACGGACCCGGCCTGGGCGATATGATGATCCACCTGGCAAAGCGGCGTGCCGCCGGGGAGCTCCCGGATCGCATCATCGATTCGCACTTCATGGAGCTGATGGCCGACCCTGTGGTGGCAGTGGAGAAGCTCTACGGCCAGATGAAGCGGCCGTTTCTCGGTGAGCACGCCGACGCGATCCGCCGCTATACCGAAGTAAAGCCCAAGGGCAAGTTCGGCAAGCACAAGTACTCGCCTGAAGAGTGGGGCTTTGATCCCGTCAAGCTACGAGAGAAGATGCTGCCGTACACCGACCACTACGGCGTAGCACTCGAAGACCCCGCTTGTCGCGCTGAGACAGCTCCGTCCGGCCTTCGTGAAGGGTAGACGAGACTCTTGACGCCTCATATCCCTGAGCGATGGTGAGGCGGTGAGCACCACCCGCACATCGGAGATCAGCAGCCGCACCCTGCGACACTACCAGGAGCGGGCACAGCGTTTCTTCGAAGGGACACGCGATCACGACGTCTCCCAGAACATCGACGCGCTCCTGGAGGCGATCGGAGGCGACGGGCCCAAGCGCATCCTCGATTTGGGATGTGGGCCGGGTAGGGACCTTCTCACCTTCAAGCAACGCGGACACGATCCCGTGGGCCTCGACGGAGCTGAAGCATTTGTCCGGATGGCTCGGGCTCACTCGGGCACCGAGGTGAGGCATCAGGATTTTCTGCGGCTGGAGCTCGCCGCCGCCGAGTTCGACGGCGTCTTCGCCAACGCATCCCTCTTCCACGTGCCTTGTAGCGAGCTGCCGCGTGTGCTCGGAGAGCTGCTCGAGTACCTGCGCCCGGGCGGCGTCCTCTTCAGCTCGAACCCCCACGGCGAGAATCAAGAGGGGTGGGAAGGCGGTCGCTACGGCGTTTTCCACGACTTCGACCAGTGGCGGGGCTTCGTCCTCGGGGTCGGGTTCGAAGAAATCGGTCACTATTATCGGCCAGAGGGGCTGCCGCGGAATCAACAGCGATGGCTCGCCACCCTCTGGCGAAAACCCGCCGTATCATGAACGTGGGCCGGGAACCGCTCGGACTGGCATGCCTCGACCTGTCCTCCGACTAAGAACTCCTCACTTGAGGGGTGAGGCGGTGCGCCTCGCGCAGCGCCACATGATCGCGTTGGGCTTCGGCCAGGTGGGGCGACCCGACGGAGATTTTGGTGGAAAGTCGGATCAAGCCGTGCGCGCCTTCCAACGCGAGCGCGGGTTGCCCGTGACGGGGATCGTGGGCGCGGCCACCTGGCAGGCATTCGACGAGGGGCGCGCGAGTCAGGCGGAGGGCTTTGCGCCGCCGCTTAGCCTCACCCAGCTCCGGGCGATCGTCCCGAGGATCTCTGACGTGAACGCACGGAGGTACGTCGGGGCCCTTGATCAGACCATGGCGCGCTGGACGATCACGACGCCCCTGCGCCGCGCCCACTTCCTGGCACAGATCGCCCACGAGAGCGCGAGCTTCACAGCCACTCGTGAAAACCTGAACTACAGTGCCGATGGGCTGCGGGCGGTCTTCTTCAGGTACTTCGCCCAGCCGGGCGAGCCCGAGGCCTTCGCCCGCCAACCCGAGCGGATCGCCAACCGCGTCTACGCCAGCCGCCTGGGCAACGGCTCAGAGTCAAGCGGAGACGGCTGGCGCTACCGGGGTCGCGGCCTCATTCAGCTCACGGGCAAAGCAAACTACCGTCTCTACTCGAACGAGACGGGTGTGGACTTCGTTGTGAACCCAGACGCCATCGCCACGAGCGTTTCCCGCTGTGCGGATGTAGCCGGTTGGTACTGGGACCGCAACGGCATTCACCTGTGGGCCGACCGGGACGACGTCCTCACGGTGACCAAACACATCAACGGCGGGACCCACGGTCTCAATGAACGGGAGCGCTTCCTTAGACGCGCCAAGCAGAGTTTGGGAATCTAGGACATCTCACCCAGGCTTCTGCTGCGGCCGCCAGCTGCACATCATCTCGGAGCGCGCGAAGGCGCGGGCCAGCTGGGCGCAGCTCCGAGCAGCGGGCACGGCTTCTACGACATCCCTCGGGGCGATGTAGCGGCGCGCCCTGCCCAGCACGAGCTGACAGAACTCCTGGGCCAGTTTCAGGTGCAGCGAGCCTGCTGCCGCGACGTCGATGCGTTTCGCTCCCGCGAGATCGGTGAGCAGCAGCGCGCCGCGAGTGTCGCGTGTGAAGCGCAGCGTCGAAGCGTCCGGGAGCTGAATCCCTGCCGCCGCCAGCGCCGCGATGATTTCAACGGCGTCGCGACAGAGTCTAAGTGCGTCTCCCGCCTCGAGGTCTCCCATCAACGCCGGCTCGAGCGTCCGGCCGGGGCGTGCTACGGCGAAATAGGGCTCGCCGGCCGGCGCCGTGCCCGACGCCAGCAGCGGCGCCACCCCTGGAATGCAGAGCTCGTCTAACAGGCGCACCGTCGCTTCGTGCGAATCCGCGTGCTCCGGGTTGCCGATCTGAACCCAAACCGCGCGCAAGGTCTTGAGATCAATCCCCGCGCGCCGCTCGTGATGCCCCAGCGCATCCTTCAAGCCGGCCGGCTCGTCAACCAGCGCCACTTCACCCAGACGCTCGGCATCCAAGAAGCCTTGCCAGCACGTGGGAACCGAGAAGTCGGGGTACTCACCGGCAAGGACCTGCAGAATCTTTCGCGCCTCGGCCTCCTGCTGGGCCGCCAGGAAATGCCGCGCCAGTCCTAGCGCGTGTTTGGCCTTGTGCCCATCCGACGCCGGGAAGCTCGTGAGCAGCATCCTCAGGCCGCGATGCAGTCGGTGCGCAGGGGCACAACACGCCTCGAGGCCGAAGCGAAAGAGTCGTTGCCGTACCTCAAGCGAGTGGCGTAACAGGATCTTGTCTTCGAGATCCAGTAGTAGATGTACGCCCTCGCGAAGCGTCTCGGAGTCGAACGGGTTCATCTTCCCATGCAGGACGGCCACCTGCGCCGCCCGCAGCGGGAGTACGAGGTGAGCGAGCGACTCGGGAAGGTCCGAAATCGAACTATCGAAGGCATCGCGGAAGCTGTGGCTCTCGAGCATGCCCAAGAGAAGAGCAGGCTGCTGGCGCTTGTTGAATAGCTCCGTAAACAGCTCCAACACGCGTCGCATCTGGGTGGCCGAGACCTTGTCGAAGTCGATGCGTTGCAAGCCCTGCGAGAGCGCCGCCGTCGCCTCGGTGGGAGAGGAGGAGAGCTTGATCTTCTCCAGAAAGAGCAGCACATACTCGATGTCTGCCGAGAAGCGGATCACCCCCGCCAGCAGCTTTGCCGCCGCCACCGGCGCGAGCCGTTCCGCCGCGGAGCGAACCGCCCCCCGTTCGACCTTGCCCAGCAAGTGCTGGCACACGCCCCGATGCGTCGGCTGCCTCACGCCATTCAGCAGCAGGTCTTCGGCAGCATTGACCTTGAGCCGCAGTTCCTTGCGATTCTCGCGCAAGAAGCGGAAGTGCTCGCTCAGCGCGGCCACCTCCTGGGGCGTGAGCGGTTCGTCTACAGCCTGCCCTTTTAAGTCAACCGGCTTCGGCGTTTTCGAAAGCACCTGCGCCGCGCTGTCAGGCGCCTTGGGGCCCCCTCGTCGCCGCCGACTCCGCTTACGCTTGCCTCCGCCGGTTCGGCCCTCGCTGGGCGAACTCTTCCCCTTCCGCGGGTCCATTCACCCATGCTACCAGAATGTTGGACTACCGATCCCAGCTCCCGGTTGAATTCGTGATGTTCTCGAGGAGTCGTCGATCGTCCGCGGGCGTGGCGGCTCCTTCGGCTACGTGTTCTACCTGATGCGGGAGCCGGGCTTGTCGCCCGCAGGGCGCAGCCGGCAACGGATCGGCATGTGCTTGACGCCGCCGAGAAAGCTCGAGCGCAGGCGTTCGACGGGGCCGGCGAGCTCGACCTCCACCAGGCGCTCGGCCAGCTGACGAAATAGGATCCGCAGCTCGAGACGCGCAACGTTGGCTCCGAGACAGAAATGCTCACCGATGCCGAAGCCCAGATGGCGGTTGGGCTGACGATCCACCCGGAATTCGAAAGGCTCATCGAAGACCTCTTCGTCGCGGTTGGCGGAAGGATAGAAGAGACACATCGATTCGCCCGCGCGGATCTTCTTCCCACGCAGCTCGAAGTCCTCGCTGGGCGTGCGGCAGAACTGGATCACCGGCGTGGTCCAGCGCACGATCTCCTCGACCGCACTGTGGATGAGCGCGGGGTTCCGACGTAGCTTCTCGAGCTCCCCGGGATTCTGGCTGAATGCCAGGAGCCCCCCACTTATCGCGTTGCGAGTGGTCTCGTTACCGGCCACCACCAGGAGGAAGTAATAGGAGAGCAGCTCGAAGGGCGGCACGTCCTTTCCTTCCAGCTTGGCGTTCGCCAGGACGCTCACGATATCGTCCCTCGGCTCTCTTCGCCGATCCTCAACCATCTTCCAGAAGTACTCGAAGAGCGCCTGGCGTGCAGTGCCCGGGGAATGCTCGGAAGTCTCCCCGTGCTGGTACTCCGGGTCCTGAGATCCCACGATCGCGTTAGTCCAGCGAAACATGAGCTGCCAGTCCTCGCGGGGCACGCCCAGCATGTCCGCGAGCACTGCCAGGGGCAGCGGGGCCGACACCGCCGTCACGAAGTCGAGATCAGAGGTCCGCCCGTCGTTGGTAATACCGTCGAGGATGTCGCGGGTGATCCGCTCGACATTCGACTCCAGCCGGCGAATCGAGCGCGGTGTTAAGTAGGGAGCGGCCAGCTTGCGGTATGCCGCGTGATCGGGCGCGTCCATGACCAGAAGGTGGCGAGCGATCCGCTCATCCTCCTCCGGAGGCGCAAACTCTGGAAAGACGGCCAGTCGCGGCGCATTGAGGAACCTGGCTGGCTGGCGCGAGATCTTGATGATGTCCGCGTGCTTGGTGATCGCCCAGAACGGGACCTTCACACCCCGGTCGTACCAGTAGACCGGCGCCTCGCGTCGCAGCAGCGCCCACTCCTGGTGTGGGTAGCCGTTCCTCACGTAGGTGTCGTGGCCGATGATGTCGATGGTGTCGAGCGAGAGACCGGTCATGGCAGACAGCTACTACTCCTGTTCCAATTGTAACGGAGGTTCCTTGATGATCTCCTCCATTGCTGTCGGGGTATCGACATGCTGGCGGATGGAACGGTCAGACCACTTCCCCCTAGGATCGTGAGGCCCGAAAGGGTGAGCATCGCTTCGGTATGCTTTCGGGTACAGGGCATCGAGGATTCTTCCAATCAACTCACGACGAGACCGCGCTGTGGGTCGCGTCTTGTCCAGCTCCAGCACGCGATCCAGGGCGCGAATGGCCACGTGAACGACCGGGTCTCTCACACTGGACTGATCCTGAGGCATCTCTTCACAGATCAGTCGGACCTCAGCTGACTCAACGTGTTGCTTCACAATGCTGTCAAGGTCATGCAGCTGAACGAGGTCGTTCGCAAGCTGGCGTAGCTGCGGCGGCCAGCCGAAAGCAATCCCCGGGAGGGGGACTCGGGGCGAGTTCTTGGGCACTGCCTCCATGGCACGACGCAGGTGCTCCACGGAGTCCAAGATCTGTCTCCGGCTCCGGTCGCTTACCAATCTGCGAGCACTCTGGCGGAAGGCGGCGACGGCCTCGCTGTGTCCCTGCCGGTCGACCAGGAACCGCACCGCCAACCAGACCCTGTATTGGGTTACGGTCTCCAGTCCGGTCCCCCGGATTGCTTGTTCCAGATCGCGGAATCGCCCGAGCAGCCTGCGATGAAGCCGCTTGACCGCGTCGCGCACATCCCGTGCCATCTCCCGCAGGTGTGTCCTGGTGAGAGCCTTGGGACCGGGTTCCTCGGGCCATACCTTACCGAAGATAAGGTCATAAACCCCCGGGTAAGTGGCACGTGGATCACTATCCTCCAGAACCCCACGCAGAGCGAATCCGACGCTTGGCCCGAGCGCATTGAAGATGGCCACCTGATCCGGCTGCGGCTCGCTCGGAAGGGGGCCGCTTGCATCGCGACGCCTCACCTGACGGCCCTTCGCGTCCTTCCTTGGCCGTCGTTTCTTAGCCGTCACAGGTAGTTTCTCCCACCTCGCTGGCTCAGTGCGCCCCGGCTCTTTTCGGTATTGATCCAGCGGGTAACCAGATCACCGATTGATGGTCGAGTAGTGAAAGCACGGGGCTCGAAGCTGCTCCGCGAGAATCCAGCGCGAAAACCTGAGCGCCGGTGCCGCTGCGCTCCGAGGCGATCAACACGTACCGCCCGTCAGCTGAGGTCGACAGGGTCAGATACTCGGACTCCATGGATTCGGCGATCTTGAGTGGCATGCCAACCACACACTCGCCACGGCACGCAACCACTGGTGCAACGATGTGAGGAGTATCTCCGTACAGCACACGAAAGAGCAGGCCTGACTCTCCCCTAGCAGCCATGTAACTCGCCTCGACTGAATCAGGGTCACCCAGCTCCCCGACTCCACCTAGTTTCTCCAGGGTACTGGGGGTTGCCCAAGGAGGCGGACTGCACCCCTTGTCCGCCTCGCGCAGCGCCCCACACGTACCAGCCCGCTTCTGGGACCGCAGATCCCACGTCGATTGGCCTGGATGCGCGTAGGCTGCAAGAACACCGAAGCCCGGCGTATCCCCGGCCTCATATCGTGTCGGCGAGATGGCTACCCGACGCCACTGAGTGCCCGGACCAAGCTCCAACATGACGGCAAGATGCGGTGCGCCGAATGAAGGGAGCACCCGCGCCTCCTCGCCCTCGCGCGCAGGGCGCGGCACGCCAGCCTCTATCACGAAAGCCTCCTCGGCGTGGCCTTCGCATCGCGTCTCGAAGGCTTGCCCCTGGTACTCATACCGGCAACGATCTCCCGTCCGAATGGGCGAGGTCCCAATCAGGTACCCCAATCGTAAGCGCCCACTGCGCTGGTCAATCCACAGATTCTTCCACGAAACGTCGCGCGAGAACGGGACGCCAACAAGGGCGTGCGCGCTGTTCGGTTCCCCCCACCTGGCCGAGCGCAGGATACGATCCTCGATGAAATAGACGCGGTTCGTCTCCTGCGCCCACACGACCTGTTCAGGACAACCATGCGTCCGCAGCACCGACCACTCACCACCGGCAGGTAGGTCGTAGAGCATCCAGAGGCACGACTCGCCTTGCGACTTGAAAGAGAGAAGCGAAGCAGTCGTGGGTCGCTGCGCCGATGTAGGCTGCACTCCCCTAGAATGGCAGCCGAAAAACACGATGAGGGCCAAAAGCAACTTCATTAGAACTGCAGGTGCCAGTGAGGAGGCGTCGTTTCGAGAATTGGATCTGACTTCGTAATGCCTTTGCACGCTTTTCTGAAGGCGCCCTTCTCCGTGCTGCTCATATCCCAGCTGCGGATGTCCACCGCGCCAGCCCTGAGGTGCTTCGAGATATACTTCCCCTTCTTAATTTGCGCCTCGATGACCTTCGTCATGTCCTTGACGATAACAGCCCGTGATTTCTTCGCCTTCTTCCCATCATCGTAGGCCTTCTTGATTTCCTTGGCAGAGGTCTGATCTTTGTAGACCATCAACTTATCGCCCCCGGAGAGCTTCCCGTACATTGCCGACGCTTGCCCCGAAGCCGTGCGCGTGCCGCTGGTGACGGTGATTGTTTTCTTGGTG
>Ga0255049_10001821_pt1 | contig 11539 bp, 10 predicted proteins | sample JV7_2_3_MG_FD_183615 | JGI IMG/M metagenome (GOLD analysis project Ga0255049, IMG submission 183615) | Seawater microbial communities from Jervis Inlet, British Columbia, Canada - JV7_2_3 | ecosystem: Environmental > Aquatic > Marine > Inlet | place: Canada: British Columbia | collected 2016-10-06
TTCCTCAGGAATGATGACCTCAAAGTTTGGCAGCATGTCGTAAAAATCGAAGCGATTTTTCTTCGGTTCGGCCTCCGCTGTTGCGGCTTCGCCATTGTTGTCCAGCGCGCTCCCGAGACTTGCGGGATCGCGAGCTGCGACTGCCTCGATTGGTTGGCCCCGACGATCGGTGACCCAGATCGCAGCCGCAACCGACAAACCGATCGCAAGGCCCCATACCCCCCAGGCCCAGCCCGGATACTCGTCTTTCTTTTTCGTGCGGGTTGAGCGGCGTTTGCGGCGTTTCGCCATTACATCGACTCCGGCGCAGAGACACCGATGATGGCAAGACCGTTGGCGATAACGGTTCGCGTTGCCGCGCACAGCGTGAGGCGCGCGTCACGAAGTCCGGCATCATCCACGATAAATACCTGCGCGTTGTACCAGCTGTGGAAATCGTTGGCGAGATCGCGAAGATAATGGACGAGGTGTTGTGGGGCGCGATTGTTCGCAGACAACTCTATTACTTCAGGGTAGCGGCTCAAGGACGTCATCAGCGCCTTCTCGTGCGATTCGCTGAGCAGACTTAAGTTGTCGGCACCGCCTTTTTCGTCCCACGTCAGGGACTTTTCGGCCAGCTGTCGAAATACGCTCGCGATGCGAGCGTGCGCGTATTGAATATAAAAAACAGGATTGTCGTTCGACTGCGATTTCGCGACATCGAGATCGAAGTCCAGATGCTGATCATTGGAGCGAGATACGTAGAAGAATCGCGCAGCGTCATTGCCGACGTCTGCTCGCAGCTGCCGCAGTGTGTCGAACTCGCCGCTGCGCGTGGACATTTGCATTTTCTTGCCATCGCGATACAGCGCGACGAACTGAACCAACTCGACCTCGAGGTCATCGCCCTTGTATCCCATCGCTTCGAGACCGGCGCGAACGCGTGCCGTGTAACCGTGATGGTCGGCGCCAAGAATATCGATGAGATGATCAAAGTCGCGCTCGCGCTTGTCGAAGTGATAAGCGATATCAGACGCGAAGTAAGTTTTGACTCCGTTGTCACGAACGACAACGCGATCCTTTTCGTCGCCGTATTTCATTGCCGGAAACCAGGTTGCACCATCTTTTTCGTACAGAATGTCAGCCTTCCGGAGGACATCGAGTGCGGCGTCGATGCGATTCAGCTTGGTCAGGCGCTGCTCCGAATACCAGGTGTCGAAGGTCACGCCAAATTCGGCAAGATCGTCCTCAATATCTGCCCTAATTGATTCGAGCGACTGCTGGCGGATGTGATCAAAGCCGTCGTCGTCGAGCAATTCCTTTGACCGCGCAATCAGTGCCTCGGCATAGGCCTCTTTGGCTTTCTTGTCTACCGGGTCGTCGCCGTCGCCATCGGCCGGGACGCCGTCAAGAACGACGTCGGGTGACGAAACGGCGATGCCTTTAGTATCGATCTCCGCCGCAATATCGCGAATGTAGTCGCCGCGATAACCGGCCTGCGGGAACGGAACCTCACTGCCGTTTGCCTCAAGCCAGCGTAGCCAGACACTGACGCCGAGGATGTCCATCTGCCGGCCCGCGTCGTTTACGTAGTATTCGCGACTTACCGGGTAGCCGACCGCCTCGAGAAGATTGCCGACCGTGGCGCCGAAAGCGGCGAGCCGACCGTGGCCGACGTGCAAAGGGCCGGTTGGGTTCGCCGAAACGAACTCAAGCAGTACTCGCGGGCGTTCCTTGGCGGCGTGTCGGCCGTAGCTTTCGCCCTCCTCGAGAATGTTTGCGATTTCTTCATGAAACGCGCTCGGACTCAGCGTGAAATTAATGAAGCCTGGGCCGGCAATCTCGACCTTGCTGATCGTTTCGTTGTTTGCCATGGCATCGATAATGCTCGCCGCTATTTCACGTGGGTTCTTGCGCGCAGGTTTCGCCAGCCGCATGGCCACGTTCGTCGCGAAGTCGCCGTGTGCAGCATCACGCGTGCGTTCAACCGTGCTCTCGAGAGACAGGTCTGCGGCGGCTTCCTTGAGATCGGGCAATGACGCCAGGGCGTCATTCACGAGGTTTGCGACTAAAGATTTCATTTATGGATTTGGCTCATAACCGGGTCGCGGGCGGGGACCCGCTCATACACGCGGAGCGGGGAATTCTACAGCGTATGCGACGAAAGTGGATACGCAATATAGAACTAGAATAATTCAATCGGATCGACGTCAATCGACCAGCGTACCTTGCGAGCCAGTGGTTCTGCCTCGAGCGCAGGCCGCAGCTGTCGCAGGACAGCGTGCAAGGCGCGGCGATCTGCTGTCTGCATCAGCAATTGGGCGCGGTAACGACCGGCGCGCCGCGCCATGACAGCGTCGACAGGTCCGAGGACACGAATCTCGTCGTCGGCAAGGCGGTCAACGTGACGTCGGGCGGCCTCCAGAAAAGCGTGCGCGTCGGCGCGATTGTGGGCAGCCGAACGAATCAGTGCGAGCCTGGAAAACGGGGGCCAATGTGTGCTCGCGCGCTCATCAAGCGCGTCACCCGCCACGCCTGCATAGCCACCATCAATCAGGCGTTGCCAGAAGGGATGCTCGGGAAAGGCTGTCTGCACAAGGACCTCGCCCGGCCGTTCCTCGCGGCCCGCACGTCCAGCCACCTGCACGATCGCCTGAGCCATGCGTTCGTCAGAGCGGAAGTCCGTTCCGAATAGCCCCTGGTCCGCGTTGATGATGCCGACGAGGCTGAGATTCGGAAAGTGATGCCCCTTGGACAGCATTTGCGTACCCACAAGTATGTCCGCGTCGCCCGAGGTCGCCGCTGACAAGGCCTCATGCATTGCACCCTTGCGCTGTGTGCTGTCGCTGTCGATTCGCGTGATCGTCTTGTCCGGGTAGCGACTTCGAAGCGCGTCTTCGAGGCGCTCGGTACCAGCTCCCAGGGGCCGCACCTCTGCGCCACACTCGGAACAGGCCTGGTCGAGCGCGCGGCTCGCCCCGCAATGATGACATTTCAGTTTTTGTTCGCGAGCATGCACGGTCATGCGTGAATCACAGCGCAGGCATTCGGCGATATGTCGGCAGGTTGGACAGATCAATGTCGGGGCATAGCCGCGTCGGTTCAGGAACAACAAGGCTTGCCCGCCGTTGGCGAGGTGACTGTCTATCGCTCCGGCGAGTATCTCGCTCAGGCCGTCGTCGCCTGGCGCTCGATTCAAATCAACCAGTCGAACTACCGGCGGAGTCGCGTTGCCGGCGCGTTCGGGCAATGGCACATGCACGTAATTGCCAGTGCGACAGTGCTGCAACATTTCCAGGGTCGGCGTTGCCGAACCCAGAACAACGGGGATTTTCGCGTGCTTGGCGCGGGCGATCGCGAGGTCGCGAGCGGAATAGCGCAGCCCTTCCTGCTGTTTGAAAGAGTGGTCGTGTTCTTCGTCGACGATAATCAGTCCGGGGTTCAGCAGCGGCGCAAAGATCGCGGAACGCGTCCCGACAAGCAGGCGCGCACCACCGGCGCGCCCGCTTCGCCATGTAGACAAACGCTCCAGGTCAGTCAGGCCCGAGTGCAACAATGCAGGCTCAATACCGAGCCGATCGCGAAATCGCGTAACGAGCTGCGGCGTCAGGCCGATCTCGGGAACCAGTACGAGCGACTGCTTTCCCTCACGCAGGGCATCGGCGATCAGGTTCAGGTAGACCTCGGTCTTACCGCTACCGGTCACGCCGTCAAGTAAAAACGCGCCGAAGCCCGTCGCACTCCGAATCGAATCCAGCGCGTTTTGTTGTTGCTCATTAAGTATCGGCCCTGCATTCGGTGCGACGTTCTTTGTTGCCTGCGACTCATTCGCGCGACTGTCGAAACGGGTGATCAGGCCTTTGTCAAAAAGCGATTTCGCAACGCGCCGCCAGTTAGGCAGGAGTTCGCTTAGCAAATCAGCCTCAACGCCGTTGCCGCCTGCGTCAATAAGCGTCGACAGCAACTCGGCTTGCTTCGGTGCGCGCCTGGTCAACGCATCGACGTCGACGCACTCGCCACTGTCACTGATGGCGATGAACTCCAACACAGGATGCAATGCCTTGCCTTTGCGAAGCAGTGCCGGCAATGCCGCCGCCGTAACTTCGCCAATCGGATGGTGGTAGTAGTCGCTAGTGAAGCGAATCAGCCACAGAGCCTCCTCGCTTAGCAACGGCTTGTCGTCTAGCGCCGCATCAGCGCGCTTCAAACGCGAATGGTCAAGGTCGCTGTCGCTGGAATGATCGACAACAAGGCCGACCTGCTGGCGGCGGCCGAAGGGCACGAGAACCCGCGTTCCCGCGACCGGTAGCGGACCGGCGGCGGGCGGCAGGTAATCAAATAGCCGTGACAGGGGCACATTGATGGCCACATTGAGGAGTGTTTCGTGCTTCACAAGTCTTTAAATATCAATGAGATAACGGCATATGATGGAACCTGTCAACCGCCTGTGTGTCCAGACGTTATTCAGGTGTGACAAAGTAGATTACATCGTGATGGAGTCAAGAGGGCGAAAGGAATGGATGCAATGAGCCCAATAACAGGGATGGTCGCTTCGTGAACGCCTGTGCAGGTGTTTTTGCGGTATCGTGCTCTGGCGAACAAACGACGGGAGCACAGACGCTGCAACGCGAACGGCAACTGAATCAGTTTCTGGCCGAGGTCGAACGACGTGCATTGCGTATCGCCGAGATTGGCGTGCGCGATCGCGATGAGGCGCTGGACCTTGTGCAAAATGCGATGATCAAACTCGCACGTAACTACGTCGACCGACCGACTGCCGAATGGACGCCTCTCTTTTACAGGATCTTGCAAAACGGGATTCGTGACTGGCATCGGCGACAAAACGTTCGCAAACGCGTCATGGTGTTTTTCGGACGCGGGTCGCACGAAGACTCGGATTATGATCCGATCGCCGCGGCACCTGATCCGGCAGGTAGAACGCCGGACGAACAGTTGCAAACGCAGCAGGCCATGGGCGAACTCGAGCTCGCGGTCGGTGTTTTGCCGACGCGGCAGCGCGAGGCATTTATGTTGCGAACATTTGAAGGGCTTGACGTTGCGGGTACTGCGGCTGCGATGGGCTGCAGCGCAGGTAGCGTCAAGACACATTATTTCCGAGCGGTGCATACGCTGAGGGAAAAATTGGGAGAGCATTGGCAATGAATACGCCAGACGAAGATAAAGGTTTTGAGGAAAACGCCAAGGCGATGTTCGACAACAGCGTTGAACGACTCGATGCGGCGACTTTATCGAAATTAAATCAGGGTCGGCAGGCTGCGCTCGCTGAAGTGGCAAGCACGGGTCCGTCCGGACAATGGTCAAGATGGATGCCCGTTACCGGAGTGGCCGCCGTCGCATTGGTCGCGGTTGTTGTTTTGCGTGGCCCGGCGACGGTCGATCCGCTGGACGGTACGAATTCGACCGTCACCGATTTCGAAATTTTAATGAGTGACGACGCCCTCGACATGATCGAGGAACTGGAATTTTATACCTGGATTGACGTTGCAGAATTTGAGTCAACGGACAATGCCGGTTAGTCGACACTCTCGACAGCTATTGCCGGGCTTGTTGCTCGGCGTCTGCGGAGTCGTACTCGCCGCAGATCATGAACTGCCAGAGGCAGAGTTTCTTGAGTACCTGGGTTCCTGGGAGGAATCGGATGAAGAATGGCTCATTTTCGATCTTGATGGTGATGCTTTAGTTGCAGATTCCGATACGCGGACCGATCCCGCGCCGCAAGGCGAAGAATCGGCGGAGGAAGACGATGAAAATTAGACTCGTAATGGCAATTGCTGCACTGCTCGCAGGCAGTATCGCTGTCGCGGACGACGAAGGATTGGAGAATTCGGTCGTTTGGGACGGTCTGTCTGCTGAGCAACGGGAAGTACTCGGCAGTTTTGAAGTGGACTGGACCGGCCTTTCGGTTGAGCGACAGGAGAGGCTCGCCAGTGGCGCCGAGCGCTGGATCAATATGTCACCTGATCAGCGCCAGCAGGCACAGGGCCGTTTCGATCGCTGGCGTAAGCTGCCGGCCGAGCGCCGCCAGGATATTCGTGAACGTTATGAAATCTATCGCAGGCTGCCGTCCGATGAGCAGCGCCGCATTCGCGAAAACCATCGTCGCTTCAAGCAGCTGCCATTGGACCGGCGCCAGGAACTTCGCGACCGCCTTCGCCATATGACGCCCGAGCAACGACAGCGAGCCCGCGATCGCATGATCAAGAGTCGTACCGACAGGGCGAATCGCGTCGATCAGCGCAAATAGGCGACGTCTGTAGGAGCCCGCCATGCGGGCGATCTTCTCGGCTAATCGCCCGCATGGCGGGCTCCTACACACGGCCCAACATTCTCTGCATTTCCCGCGCCGATGTTGATAGAGTACGTCGGTCCTAACGGAGGCGCATATGAGAATTGGTGTACCCAGAGAGATTCATGACGGTGAGAGGCGCGTCGCAACGACGCCCGATGTTGCCACCCAACTCATCAAACTTGGCTTCAGTGTCGCGATAGAAAAAGACGCTGGCGCGGCCGCGAGCTATTCCGATGCGGCTTACGCCGAGGCGGGTTGTGATACCGGACTTTCGGCAGGCGATATCTGGAATGACTCCGACATTATTTTCAAGGTTCGCGGCCCCGAGGGGGACGAAACCGGCAAGCTTAAAGCGAATCAAACACTGATTAGTTTTCTGTGGCCGGCACAGAATCCGGAACTGCTCGAAGAACTCACCAAGTCCGGCGCAACGGTCATGGCGATGGATAGCGTGCCGCGCATCTCGCGCGCACAGAAACTGGACGCCTTGAGCTCGATGGCGAATATCGCCGGTTATCGCGCGATCGTCGAAGCAGCGCAACACTTCGGACGCTTCTTTACAGGCCAGATAACGGCCGCGGGCAAGGTACCGCCCGCGAAAGTCATGGTCATTGGCGCAGGCGTCGCCGGATTGGCGGCCATCGGTGCCGCGAAGAGCATGGGCGCGATCGTCCGCGCTTTCGATACACGCCCCGAAGTGAAAGAGCAGGTCGAGAGCATGGACGCCGAGTTTTTGATGCTCGAATTCGAAGAGGACGAGGACGGATCCGGCGAAGGCGGTTATGCGAAGACAATGAGCGAAGAGTTCATCAAGGCCGAGATGGCACTGTTCGCGGAACAGGCCAAAGAGGTCGACATCATCATTACGACCGCATTGATACCGGGTCGGCCAGCGCCTGAATTGATTACCGCGGACATGGTTCGCTCAATGAAGGACGGTAGCGTCGTTGTCGATCTCGCGGCGGAGCAAGGCGGCAACTGCGAACTCACGGAACCTGAAAAAGTGGTGCAGACAGATAATGGCGTCACCATTATCGGTTATACCGATTTGCCGAGCCGGCTCGCGACACAGTCGAGCCAGCTATACGGAACAAACCTTCGTCACCTGTTGACTGATCTCACGCCGGAGAAAGACGGTCAGATTGTCGTCGACATGGAAGACGAGGCAATTCGAGGAGCGACTGTCTGCAAAGACGGCGAAACGACATGGCCGCCCCCACCGCCAAAACTTTCGGCGGCACCGAAGAAGGCCGAGCCCGAACCTGCACCTGTCGTCATTGCGGAAGTAAAATCCTCTGTTCGCGGCCCGATCATTACGGCCGTCGTTGGCGGCCTTGCCTTGCTGGGTCTCGGCTATGTCGCACCAGACTCGTTCATGGATCATTTCACGGTATTCGTTCTCGCATGCTTCGTTGGCTACATGGTGATCTGGAACGTGTCACCGGCATTGCATACGCCGTTGATGAGTGTGACCAACGCGATTTCGAGCATCATCGTAATAGGTGCATTGCTGCAAATCAGCTCGACCGATCAAATGATCATGTGGGTCGCTGCGCTGACCGTGTTGATAACCAGCATCAATATCGCGGGCGGCTTCGGCGTTACGCGTCGCATGCTCGAAATGTTCAGGAAGTGAGGGCGATATGATTAGCGAAGGCATAATTACCGCCTCTTACATCGCCGCGACGATACTTTTTATTCTCGCTCTCGGCGGCCTCTCCAATCAGGAGACGGCGCGGCGTGGCAACTGGTACGGCATCATCGGCATGACGATCGCATTGGTTGCGACAGTGCTCGGCAAGGTGGACCCAAGTGCCTACGCGATCCTGCTTACCGTGTTGGTTATTGGCGGCGCGATCGGCTTGTTGCTGGCACGACGCGTGCAGATGACGCAAATGCCGGAGCTTGTTGCGGTGTTACACAGCCTCGTCGGCATCGCCGCTGTCGCTGTTGGTTACGCGAACTTTATGGATATGGATCCGGCTTCACACCACGAGGGCGTGGAATTAACGATCCATGACATCGAGACCTATCTCGGTATCCTGATCGGTGCCGTTACGTTTTCTGGTTCGGTCATAGCGTTCGGAAAACTCAGCGGCCGGATTGGCGGAAAACCATTGACGTTGCCGGCGCGGCACTGGCTGAATCTTGGATTACTGCTTGGTGCGATCTGGTTTGGCCGCGAGTTCGTATTGCAATCTGCGGCAGGTGGCGGCATGGAGCCGCTCATCATCATGACGATTATCGCGCTGTTGTTCGGCATCCACATGGTGATGGCGATCGGCGGCGCCGACATGCCGGTCGTCGTTTCGATGTTGAACAGTTATTCGGGCTGGGCGGCGGCAGCAACCGGCTTCATGCTTGAAAACGACTTGCTCATCGTCACGGGAGCGCTCGTCGGTTCGTCAGGCGCGATCCTGAGTTACATCATGTGTCGCGCAATGAATCGCAAATTTATAGCGGTTATTGCCGGAGGTTTTGGTACGGGCGGTGGAACCACATCAACCGGTAGCGATGGTGAGGAGCAAGGCGAGGTTGTTCCGATCGAAGCCCAGGAAACGGCGGCGTTGTTGGCGGGCGCCAAGGAAGTCATGATCATTCCTGGCTACGGTATGGCCGTCGCTCAGGCACAGCACACCGTATTCGAAATCACGAAAGTGCTGCGAGCGAAAAAAGTGAATGTGCGTTTTGGCATTCACCCGGTCGCGGGTCGCATGCCGGGGCACATGAACGTGCTACTGGCCGAAGCCAGAGTACCGTACGACATCGTTTTCGAAATGGACGAAATAAATGATGACTTTCCCGACGTCGATGTGTCGGTAGTCATCGGCGCAAACGACATCGTGAATCCATCCGCGCAAACCGAACCGGACAGCCCGATTGCAGGTATGCCGGTTCTCGAATGCTGGAAGGGTGAAACAACGATCGTTTTAAAACGCAGCATGGCGACGGGCTACGCGGGGGTACAAAACCCCCTGTTTTTCAAGGAGAACACCCGAATGCTGTTCGGCGACGCGAAAGACACCCTCGATCAGGTACTAAAAGCCTTATAAGTGAACCCTGCTGTTGATTTTTTCGATGGGTACGGCACACTTGAAGCCGTCTGCAAACGGACGGCAATCAAGGTGCGCCAATGCTCGCTGGAATAGCTTCCGATATTTCGCAACAGGTGTTGCGAACTGATGTAGCCGGTATGCCACTCGAGTGGATCGACTACAGGGAGGCTGTGCGTCTTTATCATGCAGAACAGGTCGCCTACGATTGCGGCACGCTTCTTTACACGGTGTTCGGCGGCTACAGTTCGTTTGATGGCGAGCGCAGCAAGGTCGACGTCAATTCGATCATCGCTACGCACGGAACCAGCAAGAGCCTTTCACGCAATCGCGATCAATACGTTCCGCCGTTAAACAATCGCACGCTTTTCAAACGCGACGCAAATCTGTGTCTCTATTGCGCTATGCGCTTTCCGACACGCGACCTTACGCGTGATCACATCACGCCGATTTCGCAAGGCGGCCGGGACCGGTGGAGCAATGTCGCAACAGCTTGTCGTCGCTGCAACAATTACAAAGGCGGCCGCACGCCCGAGCAAGCCACGATGCAACTCATCGCCGTACCATTCATACCGACCTACGCCGAGTACATCTACCTGAAAGGTCGACGCGTCCTCGCCGACCAAATGCAATATCTGCTCGCGCATATTCCGCGCTCGAGTCCACTCCATGCCCGACTAACCGGACACTTGTTCTCCGGCGAAAACGTAATCGATACACACTTCCACGGGTGAATGGCTGAGGGGCGGACGGCGTACCGCTCTCCGTCATGGCTCGCTGCGCTGCGCTTTACTTCCATCGAACGGATACCCCATCCGCCCCTCAGCTATACTCTCGCCCATGCAATATCTCATTGACGCGAGTGTCTATATTTTTCGGGCTTATTACAGCATGCCCGATGACATGGTCGACGGTGACGGTTATCCCGTCAATGCGCTGTATGGTTTCTGTCGTTTTCTCGGCGACTTTATGGAGCAGGTGACGCCCGAGTACATTGCCGTCGCCTTTGATGAAAGCCTCACCACCTCGTATCGCACCGACATCTACGCCGAATATAAAGCCAATCGGGAACCTGCGCCCGAGGATCTCAAGCGCCAGTTCGAATTATGCAGGCGTTTCGCCAAATCACTTGGTCTCATGCACGTGTCTCATCCGAGATATGAAGCCGACGACATGATCGGCACGCTTGTTGAACACGGTCGCCGACAGGGCCGGCCATCGACGGTCGTAACTCGCGATAAGGATCTTGCGCAGCTGCTCGCACAGGACGACATCTTCTGGGACTACGCAGGCAAAGGAAAAATCGAGTACGGCCAGGTGCCGGACGTATTCGGTGTGTGGCCCGAGCAGATCGCGGACTTTCTCGCGCTGGCGGGCGATAGCGTTGACAACATTCCCGGAGTGCCGGGCGTCGGTAAGAAAACGGCGGGGGCACTGCTCAATCATTTCGGCAGCCTTGAGAAAATTTACGCGAACCTCGACAAAGTGCACGAAGTCGAAGTACGTGGTGCGAAAACCCTGGGCGCCAAGCTTGAAACGCACAAAGACGCAGCCGATCTGGCGCTGAAACTAACGGCCATCGCCTGTGATGCGCCGATCGAAAATGCTGAAGAAGCTTTGCAGCCGAACGCACCGGATTTGGGCGCAATAAACGCCTTGTACGACGAGGCAAACATCGGCATGGCGTTGCGCCGCCAGGCGGAACGCGTCTCCGACATCTACCGCCACTAGTAATGGGGCCCGACCCCAATCTGTTTGTAAAAAGAGGTCCCGCGTCGGCGTTCGATATGTTTGATGCCGAAGCCGAGGGTCTGCGTGAATTGGCGGCTGCAAAAGCGATTCGCGTGCCGAAGGTGCTTGATGTAGGTGTCGATGGCGATAAAGCTTTTATTGCGCTCGAAAAAATCATTTTCGAAAGAGTCAGTGATAAGAACAATCGTTTACTTGGGGAGCAACTGGCCAGCCTGCATCGTTGCACTGCAGAGGAATTTGGTTGGCATCGCGACAATACGATAGGGCTAACGCCACAAAAAAATACGCCCGCAGGCGACTGGATAGGCTTTTTTCGCGAGCAGCGCCTCGAGTTTCAACTGGAGCTGGCTTCATCGAATGGATTCTCCGGCGAGCTGCCAACGCTCGGGCGGAAGCTCTGCGGCAAGTTGCCAGCCCTATTTGAGGATTACGAGCCCGCTGCCTC
>Ga0255049_10001824_pt1 | contig 11531 bp, 8 predicted proteins | sample JV7_2_3_MG_FD_183615 | JGI IMG/M metagenome (GOLD analysis project Ga0255049, IMG submission 183615) | Seawater microbial communities from Jervis Inlet, British Columbia, Canada - JV7_2_3 | ecosystem: Environmental > Aquatic > Marine > Inlet | place: Canada: British Columbia | collected 2016-10-06
ACGAAATGACTCCCGAAGGCCTCAAACGTGAGTCCGAGATTGACCGGGCTCTGTCCATCACGTCTGGAACCGGGCGCAAGATCAACACGTTGATCGTTGTACTGTTAGTTCTGGCAATTGGTGGATTGATCGCCGATCGAATGGTTCCGGAGTCCTCGCTGGTGGCAGATGTCGCAGACGTTGAGAAAGGCGGCGCGAACATTGCGCCCGACGACAGGTCAATCGCGGTTCTGCCGTTTGCCGACATGAGTCCGGAGCAGGATCAGCAGTACTTTACTGACGGCCTGTCGGAAGAGCTTCTGAACTTGCTCGTTCGTGTTGATGATTTGCAAGTTGCCTCACGAACCTCGTCATTTGCGTATCGTGGCTCGACGCTGGGCATTCCCGAAATATCGCGAGCACTCAATGTCGGGCACATTCTCGAGGGCAGCGTTCGCAAAGATGGCGATCGCATCCGCATTACAGCCCAGCTCATCGAGACGGGTTCAGATCGTCACGTCTGGTCTGAGAATTTCGACCGCGAACTCAATGATATTTTCGCGATTCAGGACGAGATCGCCAATGCAATTGTGCAGGCTTTGACGGGCGAAATGGGCATCGGTGGGGACAAGGCTGTCACAGTTGAGGCTGCTACCGACAACCTCGACGCGTATGCGATGTATCTCGCGGCGAGAGAATTATTCATCAAACGTGAAACGATCGACGAGAGCATTCGCCTGTTTCGTGCAGCCATCGAGCTGGATCCGGAATTCGCACGCGCGTGGGAAGGTCTTGCCGCGGCCGAGGCGGTTGGCAACGCCTGGATATCAGGCGACGGAATTGATCACGGCCCGCGGGCCAAGGAAGCTGCGGAGCAGGCACTGGTACTGAACCCCGATTTGTCCATGCCCTTCGCGGTACTTGGCCTGCACGCGACGAATCGGCACGACATGCTCGGCGCACTCGACTTTTACAATTTGGCGATAGAGAAAGATGCAAAAAATACATCCGCGTGGCTGTGGAAAGGCCTTTTGCTGAAAGATGTAGGTTATTTGGATGACGCGATCCTGTCGCTCGAGCAGTGTCTCACAATAGATCCCGGTTACCAGAATTGCCGCCAGCACATGGCGGTCGCTTATCTGAACAAGGGCGACGTCACGCGAGCCGTCGCGCTCAATGACGAGACGTTAGAGCACATATTTCATTCGATCAGCGATGCATTCGTTTCGACGTATGTTCGCAGCGGGCATCGCATCCTGGCTGCGCACGTCGCGGACGCGAAGCTGCTCCACGGTAATGCGCCGGTGATGGAATGGATACGAGCAATCGAAAATCCGGAGGCTGACAACAGCGCGGGCCTGGTGCAACTACAGGACTGGGCCGAGCGCACGACGACCGGTATAGATTTGTATTGGATTCCGCACGTATTCCTGACATTTAGAGCCTACGATGAATTGCTCGAAAGACCCGTCGACGCGAGCTGGGTGCTGTGGCATCCGGATGCGGATGAGTTCCGTGGCACCCCGCAATTCAAACAAATCATCCGCGAGGTCGGTGCATTCGCGTACTGGCAGGTGCATGGATTTCCGCCGCAGTGCCGGGCGATCGGTGATGATGACTTTGACTGCAGCGGGCCATCATCCTGAGTCCGTCAGGCGTTAGCTGTCAGGACACTTTGGCTCGTAACATTTTTCGCAGGTTGGACAATAGCTGTAGGTTTTGCAGGTGGGACAATTTTCGCAGGGGCTCTTGTGTACCTCGCAGTAACGTAACTTCTCGGTTCCAGTTCCGGGGTTGACGGGTTCGTCGGACATCTGTTTCTCCTAATAGTCTGTTGCGCCGTCATCGCAGGGACGCCCAACAGGTTAAGATCGGACAATATTACCAGTATATTTATACCAAGTTTAAATGAGCTGATGACATTTTTTGCGAACAGACTGCGAGCATTGCCGCTCTGGGCGGCGGTAGTCCCGCTTGTGACGGTCAATGTCTGCTACCTGGTCGCCGTCAGTCTGGAACACCTGCCAGAGTGCATTCCGTACCTGACGGGCTGTACGAGCGTCAGTTCGACGGGACGAGCTGCGCCTGAGAGCCTGATATTTCGTGCAGGGATGTTGCCGACGGCCGTGATCCTGACCCTTTTCTGGCATCGTTGTGCCACGTTTGTCCAACTCGGCGGTCAATCCGGTTCCTGGGTCATAGTGTTGCGGGTGCTCGGTGTGGTTGCCGCACTATCGCTGGTTGTCTACGCTTTGACGCTGGGCTTCGAAGAGAACGTGTATCGACAGTTGCGCCGCGCCGGAATCATCGGATTCGCGCTGAGCACTTTTGCGGCCGAGGTATCGTTCATATTCCTGTATCGACCCATGCGTATCGCTGCTACGGAGAATCTCTGGCGATGGCTGGTTGTGCTCTGCGTGGCACTACCGCTGCTCGACATCGCGTCCGAAGTGGCGAAGTGGGCGGGCGCGCCTCGGAAACCTGCCAACAACACGGTGGCCTGGAATGCGTTCGTCGTCGCCAGCGCTTATTATGCCGTCATTGCCCGAATCTGGTGGCAGCACGGATTTTCCAGTCAGTTCGACATCACATCCGCGGGTCGCCCCGCGTCGCCAAGCGAGTAATCACACACACCTGTTGGAAACACGCGATTTAATTCGTCGCGGTGTGCCGATACATCGACCGGTGCGTACAAATCGTTGTCAATTGCATCGTCAACGGATTGCAGGTGGCACTTGAGAATGTCTCCGACGTAATTGTCACCGGCCTCGATGCGCGGATTGCTGTAGATCGGGTATTTGGCCATACACGCACCATCTCGTTTGCCGTTCCAGACGCCATCCCAGACTTCTTCGCCGCTTGCATGCAAGAGGCCGGTGTCGGTGTAGCATCGATCCGTCGCGTCTGTCGGCCTCGCATCAGCAATACTCAGATCCGCATCGGCGTGAATGTTCGCCAGCCATCGTTCTAACACGTCAAGCGCATCGCTGATCGGGGCGAAGGGGTGTTCTGCGAACCAGATGATCTGGTTATCGGAATGGCCTTGCGCACGCCTCATTCGCAAACGAGTGGCAAACGACTGCAGGGTGTGGTGCATGTCGAGGTCAGGCTCGAGGTAATGACGAAAATCGATGACCGGCATGGACAGCTCACCCAGGAACACCTGGCCGGATCGGTAGGCCGCCGCCATCGCGTCGACATCGCCTTCGTTGCGGTGTGCCGGACGAAAAGCCGACGCTGTGGCCGTCATATTCTGGTGGCTCCAGATCGAAATATCGGCGAGGCGCGATTGGCCGCCGCCGGATCGCCAGAAGCGTTCCGGTGCCATGTCGACCGCCGGAATCCAGCCGCCAATGTTGTCATTCAAATGCAGAAATTCCGCGACCGTGATTTGTCGTCGTTTGAGCGCCGCGAGTCCGTATTGAACGCCGACATTGTCGAAAGTACGGCGTCCGTAACCGTTTTCGTCCGTACCGTAAACACGCTTCATGTTATCCCAGTACGTAAATGGAACTTGATCGACAACTTCCGGGCTGAACAATGACGCGAAGTAGGTGTAGCGTGGATTCGCTATCTGTGGAGTCAGATTGCGCCAGCTGCGGGTGCATTCTGTATGTCCTCGCGACCATGTAGGCCAGTTTCCAAGCCGGACCGCTTGCAATGCACGCACCTGATTGTATTCATTGCTCAGACCATCACGGGCGTTGAAACCCTCTATCCAGCTTCGTTGTGACCACGTTTGCCACTTTTCGTTATCGGCGTCGACGACATCGAAGTAATACTCCAGCAACTCGCAATCCATAACACGGGTTAACTGAGTAACCATGTCCGGGTACGAGTACATTGCGATGGCGGCGTCTAACAGCCCGGGCATGTTTTGGCCGATTAAGTACTGTTGTAACGCGCCGCCGGACTTGCCGATGCCGATAGTGATGCGCGGGTCGCCGTAACGGGCAGTGAATTGTCGTTTTACACGAGCCATCGTATCTTCGGCGAGTTCAACGTCGTAACTGGTCGACGTCTGATTCGCCGATGAATACGCAATCGCGTAGCCGTCTTGCAGCGGGTCCTGGTTCCTGTCGGGAATGTAGTACAACGGAATGCGTCCCTGCCGGTGACCGATGCCGACACCACCCCGAAACTGGTAAATCAGTTTGCGGTTCCAGTACCTGAGATCAGGCACTCGAGGTGAGTCGTTCGGACCTCTCAACAAAGCGATTACGTAAATGTGCCGATTGATCGTGCCGACTTCGAGACGGACGACGAATGGCACCGTCTGACCGTCAATCGATAGTTCGTCTACATCGTTCGACCAGGTGGAATACGGATGGAATTTCCCGGACACACGATTGCGGTAGTAGTAATAAACCGCTGTGTTGATGCTGCAGTCCTTGCTGTAACCAACGATCTCATCGGTCTGTTCTCCGGCGTTGTTCTCTGCGTACACGGCCGTTCCGGCACCGTCCTGGTTATCGACCAGCGGTTGTTCCAGGCCCGACCGCTCGGAGCGGCAAGCAAAGGGATACTCGAGATCATCCGTGTAGGTCGGATTGACGGGACCGGGCTGGCCGATCGGGATTGGATACACGTAGGGATCCGGTGGACGTTTTTTATTTGAAGGGTGTGCACCGGAATAAGGACTAGCGGCGGCCATAGGATCATAGTCAGGTGGAAGTCCGACGACGTACGGGTGGCCGACGTAGCCATCCGACGTCACGCCCATAAGTGCTGAATAAGCGGCGGCGATCGTTACCAACAACAGGGCAAGGAGCGCCACTGTGATTTTTTTTCGCCGGGTCCAGAGCATGCTGAAACTATACCAGCGCAGGACCCGGCTGGAACGACGTTTACGGCGCTGCAGCTACCTGGAGCAAAGCATGGCCTGTACACGTAATTGAAGCATGACAGTTGTTCGTGAAATCTATTTTGTCGCTGACGATGCAGTGCGGTGTAGTGATGTGCTCAGCGCCCATCGCCGCGGCATTCAGTTTGAGCTGTTCGATGGCCTTTCTCCTGGGTTCTGATTCACCTCCATTCGCAGCGTCTTCTGGAACGCGGCCGCAGGAGAATCCCGTAACAATGCCGAGATTGGTATAGCCGCCTTCCGACACTGCCTGCTCGTGCAGGATCGCCATGCCCCTCAAATTCTGCAAAGCGCTCGGCGGCAAGTCGTAGTAGTCAACGACCCTGGCCGGCGTTGCGCAAGCACCTAAGCAGGCAAGGGCGACTATGAATAATAATTTTGTGTATTTCATGATTGTTAGCACCGTATTGTGAATTCAGGAAAGCCTAGCCAGAAATCCGACGTTTCCGAGCGGATTGCGCGACGCTCGGAGCCGGACAGAAACCGCATCCATTCCCCGCTTCTGGTCTTGCCCTCGAACTTGTAGTGAGGTCGTACTGACCAGTCATATTTCCGGCATTCCGGGAGCGCTTCCTGCAACTCGTAGCGGGTTGACTGGATGTCGTTTTCGGCATAGACGAGCTTGCCGCGATCAAAAATTTCGAGTTCATAGGTAACGTCGGCGGTGTCGATCTGATCGGCCCATTCACCGTAGGGGTCTTCGCCGAGCAGGAATAGCTCCCAGGAAAGGATTGGCGTCGCTGTCTTAATGGTCCTGTCCCAAACACGCAGCGAAGAGTCGTTGGACGGAGTCTCGTTTGCAGTGGGCCTCAAGACGTGCCTGAGCAATATCGTCTCAAAGAAGTCGTTACTGATTCTTCGATTGATATGGCGCAGCGCATGGCCGACGTACGTCTTCCACAGAAGATTGTCATCCCTTACCCAGTCGCTGAGATTTTCCTTCCGGCTGTAGCGGTAGAATTTGTGGTACTCAACAGGATCGTCAGGGCTCCGGCGAAGACTCGCAACTGCCGTTGTGGTCATGGTCGCGTTATTGCCGCTCACCAAAATCGTGAGGTTGGTCACGCGTACGTCGAGAATCGCATCTGCGTCAACCTGCAACTCCGAATCGACCGGGGGCTTTAGCGGCTCGAAGTCAGGAGTTTTCTTGAGCCGGGATCGCAGTGCCGCCGCTAAAACGGTGCTGCCCAGTGGTTTATTCGTACCGTCCTTGAGATCGTCAGTAAGTTCGTCTCTGAACTCCTGGATTTCCTGCTGAATCTTCGCGGCTGCAGCGCCGCCGACAGTGCCGACAATGACGGCGATTGGCAAGATAATGGGCGCAAGCAGTATTCCCCGGGGATCCTCGGCAATCATTTCACCTGTTGCCGCGGCACCTGCACCGGCGCCCGATCTGGCCCCTTCACCCGGCGTGGGAACGTCTTTTTTATAGTCGCCCTCGACAGACAGCGTGGCAGGAATATCGCTCGGGACCACGAGTACGGTTCGAACAGATTCTCTAAGCTCCTCCGACATATGGGAGTCTATGCTGCGATGCGTAACGGAATGCTGTTGCCCTGAGTAAAAAATGCTGCCGCATGCACCGGTCGAAAGCGATGCAATGACGATGGCAGTAATAGTGATGAGCCGAAACATGATTTTTCCCCATTTGTGGTTCGATTCCATGCCTACAGAGTGCCCGGGTGCCTCCCGGCGGACCTGACGTTGCGCTGATGTCGAACTGATGCTTGGCTGATTTCTTCTGTCGCCACGCCAAGTAGCGTAAATTCAGGAAATGGATGAGTACCTCTCGGCAGCAATAGACGAGGCCCGCAAAGGGCAGGCTGCGGGCGGCATTCCAATTGGTTCGGTTCTTGTCATCGATGGCCGGATCGTTGGGCGAGGGCACAATCAGCGCCTGCAAAAAGGCAGCTCGGTACTGCATGCTGAAATGGACTGTCTCGAAAATGCGGGACGCTTGCCGGCATCCGACTACCGGCGTGCGGTGTTGTATTCAACATTGTCGCCGTGCGATATGTGCAGTGGCGCGATCCTGCTCTATGGCATTCCCAGCGTTGTGGTCGGCGAGAACCAGACGTTCCAGGGACCCGAGGAGTACCTGCGTTCCAGGGACGTAAAGCTTGACGTTGTGGGCAACGAAGAATGCCGGCAATTGATGCGTGACTTTATCGCCTCGAATCCTTCTCTCTGGAATGAAGATATCGGTGTTAGTGAGGCCGATACGGGCGTCTGAAGTGAATGGCCAGCCCCGCCAGAAACAGGGCAAGCGATACATACATCGATAATCGCCAGTAACTGGTCGCAGGCTGCACAATCTCGAATCGCTCGACAAACACGGTTTCGCAGGCACCGTCGCCGGTATCCATTCGCGTCGTACTTGTGCCGCGTGCACCGACTCCCGCACTGGAATAATTTGCGAGAAAGCCGCGCACACGAATCTGGTCGCCAATACGTATGTCGCGTACCCGGTCGCGAACGTATTCATCGTCTGAGATCAGGTGATTATTGGATAGTTGATACATGTCGAAGGCGTCCCACGCGGCCTGGTCGCGTGTTTGAACGTTGCAGGTAAAAATACCGTTCCAGAAATTGAGTTTGCGCAGGTGGTCGCCCACGGTGTTATCGCCCCAAACGACACACACGTCGAGCATATTGAGGTGATCATTCGCTAGCCGGTGCATACGGCTGTTGTTGTCGTGATGACGGTACGACACGATCATCCCGGTCAGGTCGTACTCGTATTCAGGCTCGACCCGGTATTCGACGTCATTGTAGACGACATCAAAGGCTTCTTTTCGCGTCGGTGTCTGCGCCGGCTCGTTCCCAATCTCGGTTACATAGTCGATATTTCCGGGTAGCGCATTTCTGTACCAGAAAGAGACCAGCAACCAGAAAAAGCTCGCTGCGATTAGGATGTTTATCAGCTTCAAATTAGCGCCTCATTACACCGTATCAATACTACGAAACCAGTGTGCATAGCCATGACCTGGGACACAGAAAAGTCACCAATGATTCGTTAAAAAGAGGGTCGTCGTAGATCTTTGACTATTTAACATAAGAGGCGCCGGGAATGCGCGCAATCGTCACAACGGCACGGACGTCAATACGCATCGCGATGGGTTTCGCGTTGCTGATCTTCGCCGGCTGCGCGACGCAAACTACCGACCAGGTGCCAATAGACGTCGAGCCTCCAATCGTGGTGGACACGACCGATCCCGCCGATATTCCGAAGCCGCCGCCGCTCCCGCCCGTCGCCATCGTATTGACGGGCGGCCAGGACGCCTATGCGGATGTAGCGGCCGAATTGGCTCGCCAATTTGAGGAAAACGTTGTCTACGACCTTAGCGACAAAAGTGTGCCTGCGATTTCCGTGTTTCGATCAATCAACGATTCGAAATCCGCGGCTGTCCTGGCAATTGGATTGAACGCGGCACAGTCTTCAGTCGCCATGTCTGACGTCCCGGTTGTTTTCAGCCAGGTGTTCAATCATCAGGACCACGATCTCGTCAATGGCAATAGTCGAGGCGTCGCCGCGCTTGCACCACTAAAGGCACAGCTCAAGGTCTGGAAGAAAATTGACCCGACGCTGACACGCGTAGGACTCATTATTGGCGGTGGCCATGACGACCTGATGGCCGAGGCTGAAATCGCGGCTGCCGACCTCGACCTGGAATTACACGTCGAAATCGCCAATTCCGATCAGGAAACACTGTATTTATTTCGCCGCATGGTGCGCGATATTGAAGGGTTCTGGATGTTTCCCGACAACCGCATACTTAGCGCGCGAGTCCTCAAGCAAATGCTTGACGAAGCGAATCATCTGCAAGTTCCCGTTGTCGTGCCGAACGAGTTCATGTTGTCGATGGGTGCGGCCATTAGTATTTCGACCGTCGCTTCCGATATCGCCGAGACCATCGTCAGTATTGTTCGCCGGATTCAAGCGGGTGAAATCGACAAGGTTCCGCCAATTACTCACTTGTCCGAGATTCAAGTCAAGACAAACGACGATGTGCTAGCGAATCAAACCGTCGCTAAGACTGCTGACGCGCAATGAGGCGCCTGGCCATCATTAAGGGGCGTCTTTCGAGGTTCTTGAGACGCAAGCGCCGGACAAGTGCCAAACGCCTGCTCGTCAACGAAATCCTCTCGATTCAGGTTCTGAGCGCCAGTTTTTTCGGTGTGCTGGCAATTGCGGGTCTGTACTGGGGCGGGCAATGGGTATTACAGGATAGCTACGGCCGCTGGGCTTTGCAGTGGACCGACGAATTAAACGAACTCGGATCGCCACTGTATCTGGACGACGACACTGAAGCGCTGATGCAGCTTGAGAGTTTTGTCGATCGATATCCTGAGATTCGACGTGTCAACTTCTTCGACAGAGACGGTCACGTACTGTTTTCGGCTGATGGCAAGGATATCGTCGACCCAGCCGCAGATTTGTCGGAGGATCGATTAATCGGAGCGGTTGCCGTCGTTGGCATGGATAAACCGTATCTCATGGAGGCGGGTATCCTGAATCCGCGCCAATTCGAGATTCTTGCACCGGTATGGGTGGAGTCGCTAACGGACGATGGCTTGTTCGCGTTTAACCCCGAGAAAGTTGATCGTGTGGCAGTAACAGAGCTCATTGGTTTTGTTGAAATTCAACTTGATTTTGTTCTGTTTCACGATCGTCTGCTGGCGAAAATTCGGGAAGCAATCCTGGTGCTGATAGTCTTGCTCGCAATATTTGGACTGTACGGCTGGTACGCATTGCGTAAAGCTCTTGCATCGATATCCGACTTGCAGGAACCCATCAGACAACTTGCGAAAGGCAATCTCGATGTAAAGTTTCAACCTGCCGAGCACCGTGAAATATCTGACATTGTTGAAGCGCTCCAGACGACGGCATCAGCATTAAGCCAGCGTGATGCCAAGCTGCTTGAGCTCGCGAATCACGACAGCCTGACAGGACTCTTTAATCGGCGACGCATCGTCGAGGAGCTCAAGCAAGAGATCCTGGGCGTTGCGCGCAATGGAACCAGCAGCGCATTGCTGTTTATCGATCTTGACCAATTTAAATACGTTAATGACGCCTGCGGTCATCCGGCCGGTGACCGGTTGATTCGAAAAGTCGCCGACGAGTTGCGAAGCAGTGTCAGGCGCGACGATATTGTCGGCCGTTTCGGCGGCGACGAGTTTGTAATTCTCGTGCGCCGTGCGGACGCCAGTTCCGCACGTTCATCCGCGCAATCCGTTCTCGACAACATGCGGCGCATGGCGCATATCGAAAACGACCAGGTCTTCCACGTGCATTGCAGCATTGGAATCGCGCTGATCAGCGGCAAAAACCTGCATTACGACGACTTGATAAACCAGGCCGACATCGCTTGTCGGGAGGCGAAGTCGGCTGGTCGTAACCGCATGCATTTCTACGAAAAGTCGGAGGAGCTGGGAATCAGGCAGGCCGCCGATGTCGGCTGGATGAACAGGCTCCGTACGGCTTTGGATGAAGACCAGTTCGAGTTACGCTTTCAGCCGATTAACCGGCTCGACTCGGGTGAGACAACCCACCATGAGGTCCTGATTCGGCTACGAAACGAAGACGGCAAACTGATTTTGCCCGACGCGTTTCTTCCCGCAGCGGCACGTTTTGGTCTTATGACCGAGATTGATTTCTGGATGATTCGTCACGCGGCTATGGCGTACGCCAAATATTCGCGTCCAGACAAGGTGGTTAAGTTGTCGATCAACCTGTCGGCAAACGCGTTTGAAAACGATGATCTGATCGATTTCGTCAAGAAAACATTCAAGGAGAATGGCGTATTGCCGACCGATGTCATTCTCGAAATTACTGAAAGCCTGGCCATACGTCGACCGACACACGTCGAGCGTCAGATTGATGCGCTCCGGGCCCTGGGTTGTCAATTTGCACTCGATGATTTTGGCACCGGGTACAGTTCATTCAGTCATTTGCAAAAACTGAAATTCGACTACATCAAGATTGACGGTTCGTTTGTTCAGGATTTGCTCAACAATCCGGTCGACCAGAAAATGATCAAACTGATCGCTGAAATCGGTCGTGAAGCCGGTATGCGGACCATCGCTGAGTACGTGCAGAACGCCGATTCCCTGGAATTACTCGGGAAACTGGGCGTCGATATGGCGCAGGGCTACTTCGTTGGTCGTCCAACCGCCGTACCGAAATTCAGGCCAACGCCCATATCACTTAGTTTGCGCCGCGCCCGGAAATACTCTGTCGGAGACTGATGCTTCTGGGCCTCGCGCATTGCTATACTTACATTGTCAATCACACTCCACGCGGATGGGCGACATGAACAGCAAATCCATTATTCTATTATTGGCGACAGCGATACCATGTGTGGCCTTCAGTCAGGGCGCGACGTCTTATCAATGTACTAATGCTGATTTGACCCGGCGGGTCGAGATACTGACCGACCCAGGCGTGTCGGTGCCGTGCGAGGTTCATTACCACAAGGACACCGAAGCACCCGGCGAGCGGCAGGTACTGTGGAGCGCGACAAAAGAGATCGGTTATTGCGAACGGAAAACCGAAGAATTTGTAACCAAGCTCCGCGGCTGGGGCTGGGAATGCAAGCAAGGCGGTTCCGCGCCGGCTGCAATGGCAGAAGACGGTGCTGATGACGTCGACAATACGGACGCGTTGATGCCGTCTGAAGAATCGGAA
>Ga0255049_10001825_pt1 | contig 11525 bp, 10 predicted proteins | sample JV7_2_3_MG_FD_183615 | JGI IMG/M metagenome (GOLD analysis project Ga0255049, IMG submission 183615) | Seawater microbial communities from Jervis Inlet, British Columbia, Canada - JV7_2_3 | ecosystem: Environmental > Aquatic > Marine > Inlet | place: Canada: British Columbia | collected 2016-10-06
TATTGATAAAACAGTGGCGCATTTGGAGAAAATCAATTACAGGCTCGCAGTCAAAACAGAGTATTCAATAGTCCAGCCCTAATAGTTGGGTCACATTTACATTGGCGCTTCGAGTTGCAGCTACTGTCTGTCAGGGTTTACACTGTAGATGGCAAGAATATTCCAATTAACCAAAACAATAATGAGGACCAAATGGAAATAGAAACTAAAGCAGTCCACTCAGGTTACAGCCCTGACCCCACGACCAACGCGGTTGCTGTACCGATTTATCAAACCACTGCCTATGCGTTTGACAATACACAGCACGGTGCCGATCTTTTCGACCTGAAGGTACTTGGCAATATTTATTCACGTATTATGAACCCCACCAACGATGTACTCGAGCAACGTATCGCCGACATGGAAGGCGGTGTCGCAGGATTGGCATTGGCTTCGGGTCAGGCGGCAACCGTTTACTCGCTACAGACGATCGCCGAAGCCGGTGACAATTTTATCGCCATGTCGACTCTATATGGCGGCACCTATAACCTGTTTGCGCACACGATGCCGCAGATGGGCATTGAGGCGCGTTTCATAGACCCTGAAAATCTGGACTCAATGGCCGCGCTGATCGACGATAAAACCAAAGCGGTGTATTGCGAATCTATCGGTAATCCCGCCGGCAATGTAATCGATATCGAAAAAGCCACGCAAATCGCGCACGCGCATGGAGTTCCGGTGATCGTCGATAATACTGTCGCATCACCCTACCTCTGCAACCCGATCAAGTGGGGCGCTGACATTGTGGTACATTCACTGACCAAATATATTGGCGGGCACGGCACTATCATCGGTGGCATGATCGTCGATTCAAACAACTTCGACTGGGTTGCCAATAAGGACCGCTTCAAACGGCTCAACGAACCGGACGTTTCCTATCATGGCGTGGTATATACCGAAACCGGATTACCGCCTTATATTTTGCGTGCTCGCGTGGTGCCATTACGTAATTTGGGTGCGGCCCTGGCACCGATGAATACCTTCCTCGCGATACAGGGCGTTGAAACCCTGCCGTTACGAATGGATCGCATTTGTGATAATACCCTGACCGTTGCCAAACACCTCGAGGGTCAAAGCAATGTCGAGTGGGTCCGATACGCCGGGCTCGACAGCAGTCCGCACAAGGCATTGCTCGACAAATACATGGGTGGTCGCGGCTCGGGTATCCTGAGCTTTGGCATTAAAGGCGGTATCGAAGCAGGCACGAAATTTATCGACGCCTTGCAATTGATCACACGTCTGGTGAACATCGGTGACGCCAAGTCACTGGCCTGCCACCCGGCATCGACCACACATCGTCAATTGGACGACAGCGAACTCGCCGCTTCGGGTGTTTCGGCCGATCTGGTGCGCCTGTCCATCGGTATCGAAAATGTTGCAGACATTATTGCTGATATAGACCAGGCGCTCGACGCTTCGTCTTAAGCTGAAAAACCTCTTATGCCGGGTAGAACCCTACCCGGCATACAAATGTAAAGTTAGGGGAATACATTTATTCAATATCACACTAAATATTATTGAAGACGATTTTAAGTTTACTTGAGGTATGCCGGATCGAACGCAATACTCTGAAGCTACCGCGTGATAACTGGCCCCCGAGAAATTACAAGGCCATATCGACCGAATACTGGTCGGATAATTAAGCTCAATAGAGATTTAAGCCCGGATTAATTGGGCGCTTAAAATACAGGTACTCCCCTGAACGATTGGGGAATACCTGTAGGATTTACAAAGCAGCATCGAGCTCGGGTATTGCTTCGAACAGATCAGCTACCAGCCCATAATCGGCGACCTGGAAGATCGGTGCCTCGCTATCATTGTTGATCGCAACGATGACCTTACTTTCCTTCATACCCGCGAGATGCTGGATTGCGCCCGATATACCTACCGCAATATACAGATCAGGGGCGATTACCTTGCCGGTTTGACCGACCTGATAATCGTTAGGCACGAAGCCCGAGTCAACTGCTGCGCGTGACGCACCCACGGCCGCGCCGAGTTTATCTGCCACAGACTGCAACATGGCAAAGTTGTCACCATTTTGCATACCACGACCACCTGAAACTACTATTTTGGCTGAGGTCAGTTCAACGCGATCGCCCGATGAGACTGCCTGCGACACCCAGCTTGAAAGGCCAGTATCGACACCGCCGCTAATCGCTTCGATCGTGGCCGAACCACCGCTCTCAGCGGCCGCTTCAAAACTGATAATTCGAACAGTAATCATCTTGATCGAATCGGAAGACTGCACGGTTGCGAGCGCATTACCGGCGTAAATCGGGCGCACGAAGGTATCGGCCGATTTAACTTCGACGATTTCTGAAATTTGCGCCACGTCCAGCAATGCCGCAGCACGTGGCAACAGGTTTTTGCCGAAGGTAGTCGCCGCTACCAGCACATGGCTGTAATCCTTCGCGTGTTCGACTATCAGGGTAGCCAGATTCTCCGCCTGGTGGTGCGCAAACATCGCATTATCGGCAATCTTAACCGTGGAAATACCGGTGATTTGAGCCGCGGCGTCGGCGACAGACTGGCAGTTTTCACCCGCGACCAGCAGATCAATATCACCACCAATTTGCTGTGCAGCAGTGACCGTGTGCAAAGTTGCGGCAGCGATTTCACTGTTGTCGTGTTCAACTATAACTAGATTACTCATGAGATCACCTTCGCTTCGTTACGTAATTTCTCCACCAGTTCGGCAACGCTGTTAACAATCACTCCCGCCGCTCGAGCTTCCGGCTCGACTACTTCGAGCGTGGTGAGACGTGGCGCGGTATCGAGACCCAGGCTTTCCAGCTCGATCTTGTCCATTGGTTTGCGTTTGGCTTTCATAACGTCGGGCAATTTGACATAGCGTGGCTCATTGAGGCGCAGGTCGACGCTGATCACTGCAGGCATCTTGACCGTGAGCGTTTCAAGACCGGCATCAACTTCGCGTACCGTGGTAGCGCTATCGCCGTCTAGTTTAAAATCAGAGATAAAAGTACTTTGCGACCAGCCCAGTAGCGCCGAGAGCATTTGTACAGTTTGATTCGAATCATCGTCGATCGCCTGCTTGCCCGCGAGTACCAGACCCGGTGCTTCCTGATCGACAATTGCCTTCAGCACCTTGGCAATCGCCAGTGGTTCCAGCACTTCGTCGGTGACCACCTGAATCGCTCGATCGGCACCCATCGCCAGGCCATGACGCAGGGTTTCTTCAGTTTTGCCGCCGCCGATAGATATGACGATGAGTTCGTCGGCCGATCCTGCTTCACGTAAGCGCAGCGCCTCTTCGAGTGCGTTTTCATCAAAAGGATTCATCGTCATCTTGGCATTTGCCAGATCGACACCGGAACCGTCCGCTTTGACGCGTGCCTTGACCTGAGGATCAAGTACGCGTTTCACACATACTAGTATTTTCATTATGCTCGTAACTTCTCGTTTTTGGGATCGTAAGAAGATTCCTCGATCACCGTAGCTTTGAACAATTCTCCGAGTATTTCGATTTCCAACCCGGTACCTATTTCGTGCAAACCGGCATCGACCACATCATCAACTTCAGAGTGTCACAAAGGCGTTATTAAACCTTTTCCACTGCCATTTCACCAACGCTCTTTTAGCGATGAAATCCTCGTCTTTATCAAGATAAACAAAGCGGTCGGGGCCCGATTCGAAGGCGAATATTCTATCGACATTTTGCGTGTAATCAAGCGATATGACTTCTCTAGACGCAACGAATCCATTGTACGGATAGTGCAGCTCCCAGCCTGGTACTCCTTCTATGAGATATTTTAGAATGCAGCCAGTCAGGAAAAGAAATTTTGACCGGTCGCTGAGTTTAAAAAAATTTCAGATGCGACACAATTGGACTGCACCGCGACTTCCTGATCTAAAATTGTTGGAGGAGTTAAAATTGGGAGTTTATACTTCCGCGAATCTGATTTTGAAAACACTTTTAGCAGGGTCGACTTCTGTCGACCGCCATCGGGAGAATAGTCATGGCACAGTTTCCAGACAAATCCAACGTCGTCATTATCGGCCTCGGCGGCATAGTCGGCGCCTCGGTAATGCATCACCTGGTCGAACGCGGCTGGGACGACATTGTCGGCATCGACAAAACCTCGGTTCCGACCGACATCGGCTCAACCTCGCACGCGTCCGATTTCTGCTACGCCACCGATCACAGCAAATTCACCTGCTACACCACAGCCTACAGCATAGATTTCTTCGACAAGATGGGCCACTACGCCCGCGTTGGAGGGCTCGAAGTGGCGCGCAAGGGTGACGACGACCGTATGATGGAACTCAAGCGCAAAGTTGCTTCCGGCAAGGCCTTCGGTACCAATGTAAAGATGATCAGCGCGGCCGAAGCTAAAGAGCTTTTTCCACTGCTCGAAGAGGACGTGATTCAGGGTGCAATGTGGGATCCCGACGCCGGCCTGGTAACTCCCCGGTCGCAGACAGTGTGCGGTATCCTGGTTGATAACGCGGTCAAAACCGGAAAAGCACAATCCTTTGCCAATACCACAGCCACCGGCCTCGACATCCAGGACGGCCGTATCGTCGGCGTCGAAACCAGCCGCGGCTACATTGCCGCCAACCGCGTAATCGTGTGTACCGGACTCTGGGGTCGTAGCATCGCAGAGATGGCCGGTGAGGACCTCCCGGTCATGCCGGTCGATCACCCGCTCTCCTTCTTCGCTCCCTACACTGAATTCGAAGGCACCGGTAAGCACATCGGTTACCCACTGCTGCGCGACCAGGGCAACTCGGCTTATATGCGCGATACCGGCGACCCGAAATCACCGGAAGGCGGCCAGATCGAGTGGGGTTATTACGAAGAGAAAGAACCCCGATTGCTACACCCACGTGACCTGCCCGAAAAAGGCGAGACCCATTGGTCACCGTCACAGCGTGATCTCGAACTCGACCAGATCATGGAACCGCTGGAGCGCGCGATGGAATTGACGCCCATTCTCGGCGAAATTGGTTACAACGAGAAACACTCGTTTAACGGCCTGCTACAGGTAACCACCGACGGTGGCCCATCGATCGGCGAATCCTCGCAAACCCGTGGGCTCTGGTACGCGATCGCGGTCTGGATCAAAGACGCCCCCGGCATCGCCAAGGTACTGGTGGACTGGATGACCGACGGCGTCGCCGAGATGGACTTCTTTAGTATCGACACCGCGCGCCACTACCCGATCCAGAAAACCCCATCCTATATTTACGATCGCTGCTACGAATCCGCGTTCAAAATATATAACCCCGCCGTGCACAACCGCGAACCCTATACCAAGGGCCGTAACCTGCGCCGCAGCCCGTTCTGGGCACGCGAGCAGGAACTCGGCGGCTACTTCATGGAACTGGCCGGCTGGGAACGCGCGCACGGCTATGCATCCAACGAACATCTACTGGAGAAATATGCCGATAAGGTGCCGGTACGCGAACACGAATGGGACAACCGCCACTTCTGGCGCGTCTCCAACGCCGAACAACTGGCGATGTCGGAAAATGTCGGCATGTTTAACCTGTCACATTTCGCGGTATACGATGTTATTGGTCCTGACGCCGAGGCCCTGATGGAATACGCCTGTACCGCCAAGGTCGGTGGTGATACACCCATTGGCAAAGGCGTCTATACGCACTTCCTCGACAAGCGCGGCGGTGTGCGCGCAGACCTCACGGTGATTCGTCAGGCAAAAGACCGATTTCGGGTGATCGACGGCGCCGATGCCGGCCACCGCGACTACATTTGGCTCAAGCGCATGGCCGAAGACAATGGCTGGCATGTCTACATCGACGACCGGTCGGATCACATGGCTTGCCTGGGTGTCTGGGGACCGAATGCGCGCAAGACCATTCAGGCGATTGCCGACGATCCCGCCGCCTGGGAAGACGAAAACTTCCCGTTTGCCTCAACCCGGCATCTCACCTTGAAGGGCATTCCGGTAGAGGCATTCCGCATCTCTTACGTCGGCGAGCAGGGCTGGGAGCTACACGTGGCGTTTAGTTACGGCCTGTCGTTATGGGATCTGGTCTTCGAACAGGGTGCAACACCGGTCGGGATCGAAACCTATGCTAACAGTCGACGCATGGAAAAAAGCCTGCGCCTGCAAAACGCCGACCTGCTAACCGAGTACAATCTGTACGAAGCGGGCCTGTCGCGCCCAGTGGTCAAACAGGCAGATTTTCACGGCAAGGCACCCTACCTCGAACAACGTGCGCTCGAACACCAGGTCGCCTATTTGTGCACACTGTCGATGACCGACAATGTGGATTCACAGGGCATCGCTCGTTTCCCGGTCGGTAATTGCCCGTTGATGGATCCAGAAACCGGCGAAGTGCCAATCGATTCGAAAGGTCGTCGTTCGTACCTCACCAGCATCGCCTACGGCCCGACTATCGGCAAAAATATCGGACTGGCCTACCTGCCATACGAGTATTGCCAGGAAGGTCGTAAGTTCATTACGGAATATCTCGGTGAGCAATTTCCAATGAAGCTCGAATCGGTCGGTTACAAGCCGCTCTACGATCCGGAGAATAAGTTGCCGCGGAGTTAAGCAAATAAGGTGTCGGAGTCAGGCATGACTCCGACACTCTCAAATAAAACCGATTGAACCTGCGTCCTAATCGTTTCAATAAACCTGATCGTGGCTACCAACATTGATAAGAATGATCTCTTCGCCGCGAATCTCCAGTTCCAACACTATCCGATAGCTCATGTTGATAGATACCGAAGACAGCCCCTTTAAGTGACCTTCCAGACTGTGTAATCTCAGAGATGGGTGATAAGGGTCTAGCTCTAATAATTGAAGTGTTTTCCTGTACTGATTGTGTATTTCCGGGTGTTTCCGTAAGAATTTCCTGGCGCGCCTGATATAACTGTTCGGGTATATAAGGGTGAATGGCATCAGCCGAGAACTCGTTCTATGTGCTCATCAACGCTTTCAGTTTTGTAGTTGCCGTTCGCAATATCATCACGAGCTTCCCGAAGGGCGATATCCAGTTCGTATTCACGCAGTTTGTTGTAGGTACTAAAATCGAGCACAACATACTTGCGTTCGCCACGCACGGTAATAACGGCCTCCCCGCTTTGTTGGAGGGCAGACTCTACAGCGGATACACCTTTGGTTTTGAGATCGTTTGCAGTAATGCTGGTCATGGGCTGACGCCTAAAGGTCTATTGACAGTGCTGTTAATAGTACTCTTTATCGTGCTATTTGGCTAGCACAACTTCACCGGTGTATTAGTGTAACGACTGCTAACCCACTCTCCCCAGTATTCGATCCATCATCCGATCACTTATCATCCGTTTTAACCAGGCAAATAGATAGGTGGGGAATGTGACCGGATAACGAATCTTTGGCCGCTTGCTTTCCAGCGCGTGCACCACGCGTTTGAGTACCGCCTCCGGGGGCAGCGTAAACGGCTGAACATTTCCGCTGGCTTCAAAACGCCCAATCATTTTTTTATAGCGTTCGCGATGAACACTGTTATCGATCACGATATGTTGTTGAAAGGCTCGATAAGCATTTGATCGAAATTCGCTCTCTATCGGGCCAGGTTCAATCAAACTGACATGAATATCGGTTCCGGCAAGCTCCAGCCGCATAGTGTCGCTGAATCCCTCGATGGCGAATTTGCTGGCGTTGTAGGCCCCACGCATCGACATTGTCACAAAACCGAGAACTGAACTGTTTTGAATAATACGGCCGTAACCCTGTGCACGCATCACCGGAATAACCAGATTGGTCAATTCCATCCAGCCGAATACATTCGTTTCAAATTGTTGGCGTATCGCCTCGCGACTGAGGTCTTCACAGGCACCCGGTTGGCCATAAGCACCGTTATTAAACAGGGCATATAAATGCCCATCGGTTTTATTCAGCACCTGCTCAACTGCAACCTTGATGCTCGCTGAGTCGCAGTAGTCGAGCACCAGACACTCTATGCCTGCCGCTTCAAACGCAGCACGATCGCTCGGATTGCGGACACTAGCGAAAACACGGTAACCGCGCTGATGTAATCCATGTGCCACGCATTTGCCGATACCGGTTGAGCAACCGGTGATTAGTACGCTTCGGTTTTCTGCACTGTTAGAGTGTGCCACGGTTACCTCGTTAAGATCATTAGCCTATGTCATTAATGACAATGTTCAGGGTTAGTTGGGAAATAGATGGATAGTATATCTATTAAATGATCAGCGAGCCTTGATAGGTATAGTGTCTACGGAATTGGGATGACAAGACTGACCCTATGATTTCAAATTTGCTTTAATCGAAAGGAAGCTAAATACTAGACCTGTGGTTCCCCCAATAAATGAGTCCGTTTTATTGGGGGAACCACAGTATACCTATTAGCTCAGGAACGACCAGGTACGAAACCTGTTTGCCGGTTTTGTCAAAATCGATGTCGCTGCGTATTTGGGATATTGAAGCCATGGCAGTTGATGTGAGATGCGATGGCCTATGTTAATCTGCTCGGCTATCAAAATCAGCTAAAACCCTATGGCACACAATCAACTACCCGATCTGAATGGCATTACCCGTGCGGCGGATGCGATCAGGCCTTATCTCGCGCCAACGCCATTGCTGCGCTCTGAACTGTTATCCAGGGCCCTCGAAGCCGATATCTGGCTCAAGTACGAAACCATGACGCCGATTGCGTCATTCAAGATTCGCGGCGCATTGAATGCCGTCATCAATGTGCAGCAGTCAGGCACCGAGGGTGTCGTGACCTCCTCCACCGGAAATCATGGGCAGGGGGTTGCTTACGCGGCACGCGAACTTGGGATGTCAGCGGATATATTTCTGCCCAACCCGGCCAACCAGGTGAAGGCGCAAATGATTGAAGCCTTTGGTGGTCGCGTCCACGAAATTGGCGATGACTTTGATATTGCCAAGGCCGCCTCAATGGAATTTACCGATCAGCACGGTTACCACTTCGTCAATGATGGCGAAGCGATCGATGTCATGGAAGGCGCCGGCACGATCGGGTTGGAAATTGCGCAGCAGCTGGAAGCGATCGATCTGCTGCTGATTCCACTGGGGGGCGGAAATCTTAGCGGCGGTTGTGTCACCGCGATGAAAGCGCTGCAACCCGAAGCACAGGTAATTTCGGTACAGGCGAAAGGATCACCTGCGGTAACCGAAAGCTTTCATACGAGAGCGGTGGTCGAAAGACCGATCGATACCATTGCGGACGGCCTGGTCACACGCGTGCCGCCGGGCCTTGCCTTGTCGGTGCTGTGGAAGCTTCTGGACGATGCCTGGCTGGCGAGCGATCAGGAATTACTGGCAGCGACGCATAGCCTGATGGCTAGTGCCCATGTACTGGTCGAACCCGCGGGTGCAGCCGCACTGGCAGGCGCTTGCCAGCATCGGGAACTGATCAAGGGTAAGCGTGTTGTTTTCATTCTGACCGGAGCCAATATCAGCAGCGAGTTATTTCAACGTGTGCTTGCGACTCCACCTTTGATTTAGACAAGAAATAACCGGGTCAGAGAACAATTGTTTCTAATATTAGAGGATATTGCTCTACGACCCGGTTTTTCCGCCGTCGTACTTTGTTAACCAACCCTCCCCAGTATTCGATCCAGCATCCGGTCACTCATCACACGCTTTAGCCAGGCGAGCAGGTAGGTAGGAAAAGTGACTGGGTAACGTATCTTTGGCCGCTTACTTTCCAGCGCGTGCACCACGCGTTTGAGCACGGCCTCCGGCGACAGCGTAAATGGCTGCACATTTCCCGTAGTTTCAAAACGCTGGATCATTTTTTGGTAGCGTTCATGATGAACACTGTTATCAATCACGATATGTTGTTGAAATGCACGATACGCATTTGCTCGAAAATGACTCTCTATCGGACCGGGTTCAATCAAACTGACGTGGATATCCGTTCCGGCAAGCTCCAGTCGCATGGTGTCGCTGAATCCCTCGATGGCGAATTTGCTAGCGTTATAAGCGCCACGCATCGACATTGTCACAAATCCGAGAACTGAACTGTTTTGCAGTATATGACCGGGTCAGACAATATTGCTCTCTGACCCGGTTTGTCTTGAAAACAGGTGTCTATTCCCCCTATACTTAGAGACGACGTTTATCGCCGTCAAATCTGATCGGGATAAACCCCTGTTCCCGTTCCGGCACTACGGCCACTCAGGTCATACAGCTGAAATTTCCGCTCACGCCTATATAACACTCATGACACTACTATTCTTTTACCTGGCTATCGCAATCGGTGTTTCCTTCCTGTGTTCGATTCTCGAAGCCGTGCTGCTGTCGACCACACCTAGTTACATTGAAACGCTGAAATCCGATAGGCCGCGCGCGTGGGCGGTCGTCAACCACGTCAGGGAACGGCTGGACCAATCGCTGGCCGCGATCCTGATCCTGAACACCTTCGCCCACACCATGGGCGCATTCGGCGTCGGCACGCAGGCACTCAAGGTGTTCGGCCCGCAATGGGAAACACTGGTCGCGGTATTGCTGACGCTCGCGATCCTGTATTTCTCCGAGATCATCCCGAAGACCCTGGGAGCAACCTTCTGGCGCACGCTGGTCACACCTGCCGCGTTCCTAATTCTGTGGTTGGTCAAGCTCGTATACCCGATGGTGTGGATTTCCACGCGCCTGACGAAGCTATTCGGCAGCAAGGCCGAAAGCGAAATTACACGCGAGGAAATTATCGCGATGGCGTCGCTCGGTAAACAGGGTGGCGTGCTAATTGCGCGCGAAAACGAGTACCTGTCCAACGTGCTGAGACTGCGTGAAATAACCACTGAGGAAGTGCTCACGCCGCGCAGCGTGGTGCACATGTTGGACCAGGACATGAGTGTCAGCGATGCGCTCGACGATCCACAGACACGGCAGTTCTCGCGCATACCGATTTACGACGAGAGCCCCGACAACATTACCGGCAAGGTGCTGCGCCACGATCTGTTTATGGCTGAGCGTTCCGGAAACGGGTCCGAGCCGGTGAAAAACCATACCATCCCGATACACAGGGTGTCCGAAAAACTGCCGGTGCAACAATTGCTCGACCTGCTGCTCAAGAACCGTGTGCACCTGTGCCTGGTCGAGGACGAATTCGGCCAGACCTCGGGCATCGTGACGCTCGAGGATGCGATCGAAACCCTGCTCGGACGCGAGATCGTCGACGAAAGCGATACCGTCGAAGATATGCAGGAACTGGCACGCGACAAATACCGTGAACGCCTGCGCGAAGACAGGATCAAACCCGCGTCGCGCAAATAACTATAAATCATCATTCCCAGGGATTCAGCAGATTCAGGGTTTTTAATGAGTCTGATTTTTCTCTATCGAATATCCCTTGGGTAACAATACAAAAAGCTCCCCTTGCTGCTTCATCAGACCCGCCATTTTTTCAGCTTCGTCTCCCCGGCCCCAAAAAACATCCGCGCGAACATGGCCTTTGATGGCGCCACCGGTATCCTGTGCCAACATGAGCTTGTTAAGCGGCGACTGATTTTCGTTCGGCAG
>Ga0255049_10001828_pt1 | contig 11521 bp, 7 predicted proteins | sample JV7_2_3_MG_FD_183615 | JGI IMG/M metagenome (GOLD analysis project Ga0255049, IMG submission 183615) | Seawater microbial communities from Jervis Inlet, British Columbia, Canada - JV7_2_3 | ecosystem: Environmental > Aquatic > Marine > Inlet | place: Canada: British Columbia | collected 2016-10-06
ATTTTCTGGATTCTGGCCAATTTTCTGGATTCTGCCAATTTTATCGATTCTATCACTGAAGCCTTCCGTATACTATCGCCTGAGTTGCGGGTGAATGACCCATCTTCATAGCGCTAACCTTCCTGTCCAAAGCACTAGCATTATTCCTAAACATCTCACTTACGTAGCACTTACGTAACTGAGAGCTTCCCACACCTTTACCAAATATCTGCTGTAGCTTCATTGAAAACGTCTTGGTATTCATCGGCTTACTGAAGTCACTTGGTGACGGTATCACAGGGGACATATACAAACCATTCGCCTCGCGCCACTCACGCCACTCATTCAAATCTTTAGTCAACTTCTCACTAATCAAATGCTTACGTACTCCATAACTTGACTTGGTCTTATAATCTTTCAGGATTATCATACCTCCCCTCTTACCAACGAACCTAATATGATTCGGCTCTTTATTATCAAAACTTAGACTTGCTACCTCACCACCACGCAAAGGGTCTTGATGGTAGTAAAACGAAGCTATGATTTTCTGTAGACCTTGCTCATATGTTTCTGGTTTGCTTAACTTGTTATAGATAGCTCCAATCTTCTCACGCGTTATAAAACACTCTTTCTCCTTCGGTGTTGCCTCAGGAATATCAAACTTCAAACCGTCAACGATTTTACCCGCATAATTCTGCCACATCTTAAAAGCTTTCTTGTTATGTTTCAACCAACGTATCGCATTGAATACCAAGGTTTTACGCACCTTGACAGGCACAGTTTCTAAATAAGGTTTGGATTTACTAAACTTAAACCATTCATCCCCCACGTTATTCTCTAACCTTTTCACTGTTGTATTAATACTTTTTACTGTGTTTTCTGCTAACCCCTCCATTACTAATTCCAATTATATTATATACATAGATATTAAAATTTTTATATATGTTATATTATACGGTATCAATAGCGCTGGGATACTGCCCATTTTAATTTATGATACAATTTTTTATTTCAACGGCGCAAAATTTATATAAATTGTAAATACTTAAAAAATATTATCTAACTATAGTTTGAGGGGGAGTTGGGGACACCCTTTCAAATGATTAAAGTTTTTTGTTTGTCAGTTCCCCACAGCATAACTTTTAAATTGTGTGTTATATTAATTTTTGTGCTGTGTTTATACAAATTTTAGAGGTTTAAAATTTGTCTACCAATAAAGTATATAACACACAATAATTTAACTATGGGCAAGTTTACTATTTTTGACAAAATTAGTAATAAGATTAGTCTCATCCACAATGTGATGTCTAAGATTTATAACGTTGACCCTTCAGTAGTATTTGACGACTGGATTTTTTTAGCACATTACTACTACGAACCTGAAACTGGGTTTACAACATTTGGGGGTATCCCTTTTGTTAAGTTTCTTAAAATGAATGGAAGAGAAGATTTGATAGGTGTAACCAACCATAAATGTGAATGTAGTACCAAAATCAAAAATCTCTACTTTATCAAAAATGTTAAAACCAATGATGTAAAAATGATAGGTTCAACCTGTATATCTAAGGCATACCCTTCTATGTATAAGTTCATTAAAACGGTTGACAAGGACAAAGACCAAATAAAAAAATCTTACACTAAAGCTTTGAAAGTATTAGGAGATATAGTTATTGAATATGGAAAGTATAAGGGCAAAACTATAAAGCAGGTTGGGTTTACTGTCTATAAAACATACTTAACCTTTTTGGAATCCAAAGCGAAAGAAGCTGGTACAAACCTTAAAGGTGAAGCTCTGACACATATGGATTTTTATAAGATTATTCACGATGCTATTCTTTGTTATAAAAAATTGTAAAATTTCGATAAAAAATTTGTAAAAATTCGATAAAAATAAATAATATTTAAAAGTTTTGTATTGTATATATTATATAACACACAATTAAAACTATGATGATATCTATCAAAATATCAAAATCTGACTGCCCTCTATTTAACAATATAGAGCTAACTGAACCACATAATGATAAGCTTGTGAACAAGTTACTTAACAGCGACATCATCAAGAAGGATGATGGTGATGATAACAAACTGAGAAAACTACAGGCTAAAAAAACAAATAGAACTAAGTACAAATTCAAATCTCTCCCGTACGGTAGGGTTTACCCTACTACTGAAAACTTATGTACACTTCCTAAGTACATTAGACACACTATTGAAGATGGATACTACTACGACATTGATATTAAAAACTGTCATCCTTCTATCCTTCTTAACGTATGTTTGTCTAACAAAATCAAATGTACCCAGCTTAACTTTTACGTGAATAACAGAACAAAAGTACTTGACAGACTTGCTAAAGTTTACGATACAACTAAAGACTGTATCAAAGACCTTTTAATAAGTCTGTTGTACAACGGTTCCATAAAAAGCTGGATGAGACGCAACGATATAAAAGTCAACTCACTTGAGACTGATTTTCTACTCCCCTTTAGGGACGAAGTAAAAGATATAATGAAAGCTTTCATAGACAACAACAAAAAACTTTATAACCTTGTAGCGAAGAAGAAGTTTCAAAGTGACGAAAGAATTTACAACATTGAAGGCTCCTTTTTTTCATTGTGTATCCAAGAATATGAACGCGTGATATTAGAAACCTGTTTCAGTTATTTGAGAGAGAACGGCGTTGTTACATCGACTGCTGTTCTTTGTTACGATGGTATAATGATACCAAAGAGTAATGTTACTGATGTTAAAAAACTTTGTTCAAACATAAACGGCTATGTCAAAAGTAAAACAGGGTTTGACGTTGAGTTTGTTGAGAAACCTATGAACTTTAGTGTAGCTGAAAAGATTAGTTCATTCAGTGACAAACCACCCATATTTGAAAAGTATTACAAACTAAAAGAAAAGTTTGAGAAAACAATATGTAAACTTATGAACCCTATGCGTTATGTAAGGATAACCGACTATGGTATTCAACTAGTTTCAGGAAGTGAATTAGTGGAGCAGTACCGAAGCTATTCAGATTTCAGGGGAGCGGTTCATTGTAGCAGTGACAGTGCTAACTTTATAACTAACTGGCTTAACGACCCTTCTCAAAGAGTGTGCGAACGTTTGGTTTTCAAACCTAACACAATAGATTGTAAAGCAGATGAATTTAATACGTATGATGGAATGCCCTATGAAAGTGACAGTCACAAGTATGACCTTAAGTTGTTAGAACCTCTTTTCAAACATATCAGGTTGTTGGTAGGAGACCACGAGACAGACAAATGTCTTGACTATATGTTAAACTGGATTTCTCACATAATTCAAAAACCTCACAAGAAAACTTTAGTAACCCCTATAATACGTTCAGCTGAAGGTACGGGCAAAGGAATGTTCTTTAGTTTTCTTAAAAAAGTGATAGGTAAAAAGTACTGCTACGAAACTTGTAACCCTCTGAGGGATATATTTGGAAGATTCAATAAGAACATTGAAGAGAAATTGTTGATTTGTGTGAATGAAAGTCAACAAAAAGATACAATAGAATTTTTTGAACAACTTAAGTCATTTATTACTGACGAAGTTGTTACAATAGAAAGGAAAGGGCTATCTCAGTACGACATAGAAAACTTATGTAACTTTATGTTTTTTACTAATAACTTCTTAGCTGTTCCACTTTCTGAAAATGGTAGAAGGTTCATAGCTTTCCAATCCAATAATAGTATGGCGCAAAATGTAGAATACTTTAACCCTCTTCAAAAGTACTTGAATGACGCGGATGTTCAACAACACTTTTATAATTTCTGTATGTCGCGAGACATTTCAAAGTTTGAGCCTTCCCGTGATAGAATCATAACACCCTTTCACAAAGTTTGTGTTGGACTTACAGGGGACGACACTGTTAGCCTCTTTATGGAAGATTTGAAAATCACACACGATGATGACGAAAAAAGCGAATTCCTAAGTTTTCCAAAGTTGGAATTTTATAAAATGTATTGTGATTTTTGTAAAGATAACAACGTTGGAGAACGTTTAATAAGGAAATCATTTAGTGCTTCTATAGCTGAACTGTCTTACGTTACTGAGTACCGACCTCCTAAACAGTCCCGAAGTTATAAAATCAAATTTGAAGATATAGTTTTGAAAGATTAGCGCAATGTCTGAATAGTCCTTGTATCATCATCATCTTTCACTTCCTCTTCCTCCACATCAGGCATAACAATCGGGACAATGTGTTCCGAATTTCTAATACAAATCCTATCACCTAATAGGCTCTGTATCTGGTTACAAAGGTCTTCGAAAGATGTAAAAACACGAACCTCTTTGTTGTTCCTTTGGTTCTTCTTATTAGTATCTGATGTATAGTTCTTAAGACGTAAGTCAATCTCTTCTAACTCTTTGTTCATCAACTCTGTACAAGGGCTGAATGTATAAGTGTTTTTCTTCTTAACACCAAGCTGTTTAGCTAACTTAGTCGAACTAACAAAGATAATCAGCTGACTTCTCATTCTATTGTTAAGCCTATATCTCATTAAAAGTTCTCTAAGAGATTTAACAGCAAGAGCAATATAAGTATCAGGGTCATTCACTTTCAATTTCTTAATAGAACTGAGTATCTCTTTGTTGAAAGCCATTGAATGTATCCTTTCCAAATCGAGCAACTTCATCTTCTCATCAAGACTGAATATTCCACGTTCGAACAAACGGGTTTTAAAGACGTCAGGCAAAACAATAGCTTTGACATTTCTCATAATCTTCTTTTTAAAAAAACGGCAAAACTTTGTTCCACATCCTGATTGAGCTCCGTAAAAAGATACAGTTGCTAACGAGTTTGCTACGGCACCACCACTCACTAAGTCCATTATATATTACTATAGACAAAGATTTTCTTAGATAATAGTAATAGTTTAGAAAATGTCGGGACCAAATTGGATGAATTTATGGGATAAATTAAGACACGCCGTTAAAGATGGTGCGAAATGGGTAGGTGATAGATTAGAAACACCTAATCAAGTAACTGTAAGTGGTGTTAGAGAATGGACATCTGGAGATTTTCAATTATCTAAACCTTCTAATTTACATTCAACCGTGAGCGGAACATATGCGACTTCATCATTAGCTCAACGGTACGGAGCTGATAATATAAAATTTTATGAAGTCGAAGGTAGTAATCAATTGAACGAGGTGTCTAATAGGAGGATTAGTGTTATAGTCAGAAAATATAATGACGGTTCAATTGGTTTATTATTTCAGGACAATCAGAGTGGGCTTATAGTATTTCCAGCTAATTTGAATTTAAATTCAAATATTACAGGATACATTCCAAAAAACAATGGAGAATTTGTTATTAGAAATGGAGGCCCAACCTCTCCAGACGATCCATTATTCGGATCTGAAACAATAGATCAAGCCTTGGATATTTTTACTTCATCATCCAGTTTAAATACACCACCAGAGCCTCCACAACCTTCACCAGCAGATACTAAAACATATTCTAAAGCAACCGATTTGAAAATAAGATTTAGACAAATGGTTGGAAGTACATCAACAGATTATAATGGAACAGTTACCATCAAACAAGTTAAAAAAAATGGTTACTATGTAATTAATTTTTATGATAACAAAGATGATAAATTAGGAATAAGTGATACAAATACAGGTAGACAAATTTGGCGTTCTTTGTGGTCAGGTTTTGATGGAGGTTATAAGATACCAGATAGTTATTTACAAAGCGGTGACGTGGATGCTTTGGGATGGTTAAACCGTTCATTTGGTCAAGCATCACCAGACCCATCACCAAGTCCTGCTCCTGTACCTGTTTCTATTTTTCAAACAAACACAAATGAATATAAAATATTATTTAAAGATAGCAATGGGAACACATACAGCGGAGGCTTAGATATAAGATACCAATTCAATAATGGAAAGTGGGATTATAGAGTTAAAAAACAAGGAAGTAATGATTATTTAACATTAACAGGGGATGGAGTTAATATAACCAGAACAACACCTGACGGCTTTCCAGTTTATGATATTGATTATGAAGAAGGTACAACCTTCCAGAGTAGCTTCCAGAGTGAATATGGAGGAACACCACCAACACCCAGTCCTGCTCCTGTACCTGTTTCTAATTTTCAAACAAATACCAATGAGTATAAAATACTATTTCAAGATAGTAGCGGAAACATATATACTGGAGGAATAGATGTAAGATACCAATATAATAACGGTAAATGGAACTATAGAGCTAAAAAAACAGGAACAAATGAATATCTAACATTGACTGGTGATGGTGTTAATGTAGTTAGAACAACACCTGACGGCTTCCCTGTTTATGGTTTAGATTATGAAGACGGTGAAAGCTTCCAAGATACTTTTCAAAGTGCTTATGGTGGACAACCACCAACACCAACCCCTTTACCTCCATCACAACTAAAGAAAATTCAAATAAATTTAACTAAAGGACAAACAGCGATTCAAGCTTATAATTGGGACGGAACGAAATCAACACCCGCCGAAAGCTTTACAATACATTTAGAAGAACAACCTGATGGCTCTTATCAAGTTTACGTAACGGGAGGAAGCACCGACCCGAACCATAATGTAGGTGGACACTTATGGGTGAATTTGAGTTATACAGGATTAAGATTAAACCGTCTTTCGAATGGAAATTGGGAAATACCAGCAGACATAATTACTAAAAGACTCCCCGCAGGTGCAACAGCTAAAAACATTAAAGATTGGTTTATGAATGCTTACTATAAACCACCAGACCCTACACCAGACCCTACACCTCCTTCGGGGCCTCAAATTGTTGGAACAATTGACGCCGAAGACTTTGTTGGTCTTATTTTTAGTAACAGTTCTTCCGCATTGTACGAAGGTAACGTAACAGCTAAGTGGTTAGGAGATACCGATGGAGATGGTAAGAATGAACTAATTTTTGAAGATGAGAACGGTAATGAATTACAGCTGTCAGTTGCTCAGGGATATGAAGCCGATGTTCCTGAACCTGATAAACAGGCGTCGAGAGCGAGACGATTACAATCCGACGACGATGATGCTTGGACTTACGAAACAACTGAAAGTCTTGACAGGTTTAGAGAAGAGTTTATGGCAGGTTTTGATGTACGTCACGACGCTCCAATAATTCCAGTTGGAGATGATGGTTATACTGTACAAGGCTTTATCCTTTACAACGACACAATGGAAACTTTTGGAATAGATGAACCAAGTTACCAACCAGATATAACTCAATCAGCAATTCTTGGTTTCTGTAATTGGCAGGGTGATTATCAAAAAGATGAGAAGACAAGAAAAGCTAAACTGTTTGGCTTTGCTGAACCAGATGACGATGATGATGATATGTTTGGTAGTGCTTCCACAGGTGCTACGCCGACGCCGACACCACCTTCACCTTCACGACCACCACCAGAGGAGGAAGGCTTATTCAGTGGTACGTTTTTTAATGAAGGTGGTGAGGACGTAAGAAGAGAACCTGAACTTTTTGCTTCACCTCCGTCATCTTATTGTGATATTGGTTCAGGTAGAGGAAGAAGGTTACAGGCGTGTCCACCTAATGAAGAAGGAGCACCGCCTTCTAATATTAGAACAGAGCAACGTGAAGCAGTTACGAAGGATATACCAGACCCAACAGGTGCTGACCGAACAGGTGCTGACGCTGACGCTAACAAAGTAAGTAGAATGGATTTGTTAAACCTTGAATACAATAGAGCTCACGAAGATGACCCTAAGCACGGTTTCTTTGATGGAGAAGGAGACGCTGAACATACAATTGAATATGATACCGTCAAACAGACAACAGATGAACGGGAACTTGTTTCTATGTACGCAACATTTTCTGATGCTTCATACGTTGATGATAAAAAACGACCTAACTCACTTTTTGGTATGAACTACAAACCAGAAGAGAGTAGTAACAATTTTGCACTTTACACTGCTCCAGCTAACAGGGAAGCAGTCATTAGTATACGCGGGACTAAAGTATCTAATATTACAGATTTGATGAGCGACGCACTTATTCTAACAGGTTATCAAGATACAATGAGCGTAAGATTTAACGAAGACTTAAGGAAGGTAAAAGCGCTAATGGATAAGTATCCAGATGCTCAATTCACATTGTCAGGTCACAGTTTATCAGGAGCGATAAATTCGTACATAATCAACGAGCTAAAAGGTACTAAGTACGAAGACAGAATAAAGGCTGTTAGCTTTAACAGTGGAAGAGCACCAAATACTAAGAGCGAAAGGAGTGAAGAAATCAAAGAGTTAATTACTGACGCTTCTATTGTTAAGGCTTTAAAGACAGGAGACCCAAGATACTTACCTATTATGTCCAGCATTCAGAGAACTCTCAACATCAACGCTTCTGACTTAGCTGGTGGAAATCTAGGAACGTTGTCAGAAAGTCAGTTGGCACAATATCCATCTTTGTCAAGAAGTTATCAGGAGATGATTGGAAGCCTAAGAGGTTCTGAAACTTTAGAAGCACGTCAGAGTATTGCCGAAGGTTGGATACAAAGTAACAGGTCATTCCTTGAAGGTGGAGTAAATATAAGAGGAAGTATAACCAATTTAGTTAAGACTAAAATCTATTTAGATTTAGCGATTGCTATGTTCGATTGGTCGGCAAATTACAGCTACGACCAGATTTATAAACGTGAAAGCGATTTGGACACAAGGATGAAGAACACAGTTAATCCATATGAACAAATGTTTAAGGACGGTAACAATGCTATTTTCAAATACAATAGTGACCCGATTAGTGTCCATCACAGTTTGATAGATAATGATGAAAGAAACGTCAGAACATATTTCCAAGATGCGGAGAGACCAAGTTTGTTGAAAGAAGGTTTGGTTGGACAATTAGGTTACGGCTTGAAATCTCACGGCATTTCTAATTTTATGTCTGAAAAAGATAAAGCCCGAGTCGACCACACCGAAACAACTTTTGAAACATTTATGAATATTTTGGATGATAATGTTGAAAGTATGGCTGGAGTTTTGAATGGCTTAGGTCGAAAAGGTAAGGATGAACTTGAAGAATTTTTGGAAGGAATTTTTTAGCTTCGTTCGTTTAAAAAAATTATCTTTTCTTAGTTTATATAATAAAGTAAGAACACATGTCGAACACAATTCTTCTATCACAACAGCATTCGGGTATAGTCCGCAGTCTCCAAAGTAGCGGGGTAAATAATGCATATGTCTATTCAGTCGATTCCAGTGTACCAAATGTTAGTCAAACAATTGCGGAACTCAGACCGAGTAGCGAGGCGACAGGAAATGCCAGACAGACACTTGAGTTCCCTCTTGCTAGACAGGGTTTCTGTAATGGTATGATTTTACAGGTGAACCTTTCTGCTGGAGCTGAAGCTGACGGTGATGCTATCGCTTTTCATATGGGAGCTAATATGGTTAGCTCGGTAGAATTAACAGTTCGAGGGAGACCAATTCGAAAAGCTTCAACTTTAGCTTTGATTGATATGAACTTGAAAAAGTCTCAGGGTGGTGACCAAGAAAGATACGGACTTGCTGCATCTGGTGGAAATCTTGCGAACAATGAGACGCGTACGGTATACCTCGACGTTGGTCGTGTCTTTGGAATTACATCAAATCCCATGAATAATCTCGACAGTTTATTTTGTGAGGACATGACCATAAATATTGTTCTTGAAGCAGTTGCCTCTTTCACTGACGCAAACAGAGACTATACAAGCGCCCGTCTCTTCTGCCGTTACGGAATGTTGGAGAGCGCTGAGTACGATAAGTACCGCAGTGAGAACTTTTCCTCTACACAGCCTACTCGACGTTTGGTCGTTTCTCACGAGAAAGAAGTGAAGAAGCGTCTTACAGGTCTTACAGCTGGAAATGTTGAAACAGCAATGGTTGACCTTAAAATGAAAAATTTGGTAACCAAGACAGTTGTTGCTGTCGAAGCAGTTTTTGGTGACGCGTGGAAAAAAGGAAGATTCAACAGAATCACGGCTCTTCGTGCTTACGCCAACGGTCAGGAAATTTGGGCTACGTCTTCCCCTGAAGCCTGTTTCCTTCTTGATGTGTCAGATGGTGATAGTGATAAGGCTATCAAAGATATCAATCTTGGTGAGGGTCATTTCAGCGACAATGATAACAAAAACGTTTATTCTATTGAGTGGTCTCAGACTTCTCTTCCTGATAAACTTCACGATTCTTTTAAGGGGGGGTTGAACCTTGCTGATTTGACATCCGCATATTTGGAAATTTCGTTTGTGAGTAATCAGACAAGCGCAGATATTCACGTGTCTCACGAGTGCCGTCTGCTCGAAAGTGTCGATGGAAATTCCGGCCTCGTCTCAGTTTCAGCCAGAGAGTAAATTGAGGAAGGTTTCTTCCACATTTTTATTGTCACTTTTTATAAAATTATTTTTTAAAGGTAAAAATAATTTATACAAACTTTATAAAATCTTGTTATAAGATTTAATCTAAGTTAAAATTATATAATACTATAGTATAGTACTATGGAAACCATTGTAAAGATTGACGGTAGAAATGTTGACCAACTAAACGGTCAACTTCAAACAGACCTTACTAAGGCGACAACACCTGCTGAACAGGCAATCATTTATAGCATCCACTCGCAGTCTGTAAACGAAGCCATTCAGCTTTCACAGGCTCAGCTTTCTCATTATAGAAAGTTTCAGATGACAGTTAACTCGGCTCTTAATGACCATCACGATTCTAATAGTTCCCTTCATATGGATATCCTTGGTGCTCCTAATAGTCATTATATTTCATTGGACGGAGCTAACGACTATCTTAAGTTTAACAATGCTCACGCCGACTTTATGGACTGGACTAAGCCTTGGGCTTTTGGTATCGAGCTTGAAAGTGTCAGTTCAATCAATGACAGTTCTTATTCAACTTTGTGGGCGCGTGGTAAAAATGAAGTTTGTTTGCGTAAAGGAGGTTCCAACTGGGGTATATACTGCTTTAGTAACGGTGTGTCAATTGCTCAAGCGAACACGTGGTATGCTCCTCAGGCTGGTTCAAAGATTTTGGTGGTATGTACAGGTAGCCGTGTTCAGTATTACCTCGATGGTTACAAAAGAGCAGATATGTCATTCTATGCCTCGGTTAGTGGTAACGACCCTGTTGGTGATTTGACATTTGGGAAACCTGTGAAGAAGGCTCCTTGGTTTGGTGGAGTTAACCGTATGGTGGCTACACTCCAACCTTCTGAGCTTGGTGTATCACAGATTGCAGAGTATTTTGTCGACGGTTCTGACGTCAGTAAGATGTCTTTCTATTCTACTGTTCACGATTTTGTTACGCTTGGTGAAGATAATTTCAACCAGCTTGTTGGTATGAAGGGTGTGCTTACAGGTACTATGGAGAATGGTTCAGCAGATGATTTCGTTGAGTATTGAAAAATTTATAACTATTTAATAATAGATATGAATTGTGTTTGGTGTGGTCGTCATATACCCGAGCATTATGAGTTAAAAACTTGTAATGTCTGTGGAAGGTCTATTTTAGAGCAGCAACTTAAGTTTCTAAA
>Ga0255049_10001830_pt1 | contig 11516 bp, 11 predicted proteins | sample JV7_2_3_MG_FD_183615 | JGI IMG/M metagenome (GOLD analysis project Ga0255049, IMG submission 183615) | Seawater microbial communities from Jervis Inlet, British Columbia, Canada - JV7_2_3 | ecosystem: Environmental > Aquatic > Marine > Inlet | place: Canada: British Columbia | collected 2016-10-06
AGCGTCATTGCCTCCGGATCAAGGGAATAACGCTCGGTCAGATGCAGGGCATCGCTGTTCACGAGTCCGCGCGTCAGCGGGCCTGCACGAACGCCGATGGTGTCGACGATGAGGACGTCATTCTCCCAACGGCCGATCGAATGCCCCGCCAGGCTTGGCGCAAGTTCAGCCGGATGTGCCGTCTCATCGAGATGAATCGTTCGGGTGTAGTCGAACTTGCCGTACTCGAGGACGATCGTGGATTCACTCTGGGTAATGCGGTTGACCGGGCTGTCGTAGCTCCAATCCACGACGATGCTGATCGGCTCGCACAGCAGTGCAGGATTCGTTTCATTGCGTGAGGCGGCCAGTGCCGCTTCGCCGGCCGTTGTCATCTCGACCCCACCGATGAATAAACGCCGGGCGGCCTCACCTGTGATCAGCGGCACTCGTTCGTCTCGCCCTGGCGTCGTCAAGGCGTTTTCTTGTGCCAGGTCTTGTGCCTGACTCAAAGGCACCAGCGAACCTTGCACGCCGCGCGGATCCGACATGACGAGTTGCTCGCCGGCCCATTCACCGGCGATGTTGGGATCACCGTTCGCGAGCCTCAGCTCGCGCGGGGCGCTTTCATCAGGGATCGCCGGTATGCGCTGATCGTAGCGGTCAATGGCACTGCCATCGTCGAACACAACAGAGCTGACATAGCAGGCTGCGGGATCGTTTCGATCGGGCAGGCCGGTGATCGTGACCTCGCGACCGACGGGGAACAGCTCCTCTGACCAGCCAGAGCGCCGTAGTGTCGTCGCCGAACGCATCTCGCAGCGGAACGGCTCGATCGCTCCGTTTGCAGTGCGGACATCGAGATAGAGCCAGGAATGGGGATTCACCAGCGCAAAATCGGAAACCGTGCCGGTCACCTCGATCTCTTCAGTCAACACAAAGGAGCCAAAGCCGTGATGGGCAAAAACGGCAGGACAGGCGCCGGCGAGCGCCAGGATGACGATGCTAGCTCGCATTGGGCTTCATTCTAGAGGAGCGGGCGGCTGGAATCGAGTCGATTCCGGCAGGCCTCTCCGGCGCTGTGACAGGCGGCGATGCGAGATGAAACGGCCTATACTGATGCCTGCTCGCAATGAACCCGGGGGGAAGCAGTATGCGGCGATCTATTCGTTATGTCTTTGTTTTTGCTGTAAGTCTTGGTATGTCACCTTGGGTCGTAGCACACCATGGGTTCGGCACCTTCGTCCTGGATGAAGACATTGAGGTCACGGGCACGGTGACGGGCTTTGATTTCGTCAATCCCCATTCCTGGCTCTATCTCGACGTCGCCGAAGAAGGTGGCGAGACGGTCGCGATGCGTTGCGAGATGCGGTCTGCGAACACCTTGCGCCGGTCGGGCTGGACACCGGATCTGTTTCCTGCCGGTGAGCGCATCACGATCACCGGTTCGCCCGACCGAGACGACCCGTACTCCTGCTACGTCAGCACCGTCCTCTTCGAGGATGGCTCGGGTCTTAATCGTTACGGTCAGATTGCAGCACCAGTCGAGCTCGGCGACGGCGACGGCGAGCGGCCGTTGCGGCTTGCCAATGGTGAGCCGAATATTTCGGGCGACTGGGCACAGGAGCAGCGCGTGATGACGGATCCGCGCGGACAGTTCGGCACGCTCGTGCCTTTGAGCGAAGTCGAACAGTACGCCGACGATTTCGAAGCCGCCGGTGTCATCGGCGGTGCGCGCGGCACATCGCAGGCTGCTGTACGGGCTGAGGCGGCCCGGGCGCTCAGGGCTGGTGAGGTCGACGACGCGGCCGAAGCCGAAGCGGCTGCACGAGCGGCTAACGCTCCGGGTGGTGGACGACGCGGTGGATTTGGCGGATTTGGTGGTTCCATTCTGTCAGAAGCCGGCCAGGCTGCGCTCGCAGCACGCGAGGCCGGTGATCGTTACGCGATGTCCTGCGTCTTTACGAGCATCGTCTCCGAATGGGGCGGCGAGCCGGTTAATCGCGTGACTCAGCGCGGCAACACCATCACGATCCAATATGGGCGATTGGGCATCGAGCGCACGATTCACATGAATATTAATGAGCATCCGGCGACGATCGAGCCAAGCCTTGCGGGGCACTCGATCGGACGCTGGGAAGGCGACGTGCTGATCGTCGATACGATGGGTCTTGTGCCGGGTTCGTTCGACAGGCGATCGCCGCACAGCGATGAGTTGCATGTCGTTGAGGAATTCTCTTTCGATTCCGGGACCCGGCAGCTTCGACGAAGTTATACGGCAAACGATCCGCTTTACTGGACCGAGGAGCAAACGGGATCAAATGCCATGGACATTTCTGCCGTGCCTTATCGCCCGGAAGCCTGTGAAGACCTGACGATTGACGAGGATGTGGAGCTCGGTCCACGTGGATGAGCCAGCATTCTCACCGGAACAATTGATGCGAGAACAGTTTCCATACATATTGCCATTCAGAACAAGAACGTTGGGGAGGCCTAGATGACGATATCGAGACGCCAGGCGCTGAAGGCCGGTGCCGGAGCTGCCGTAGCCCTGGGTGCATCTGCTCAGGCACCGAATCTGTTTGCGCAATCAGGCTCACTGATCAAGAAGACGATCCCATCGAGCGGCGAGATGATTACGCCGATTGGTATCGGCACGAATCGTTACGGTGTTGGCGACTCTGAAGACGAGCGCGCACCACTGCGTGACACCATGGCGCGTTTCGTCGAAATCGGCGGGCAGGTTATGGATACGGCCGCGGTCTACGGCACATCGGAGACCGTGATCGGCGATTTGGCATCCGAGCTCGGAATTCGTGAGGACCTTTTCCTTGTGACCAAGACAGATATTCGTGGTCAGGTAGAAGGTGAGGTCGGTCTGCAGATGGCGTTCGAGAAGCTACAGACTGACATGATCGATGGGTTCCTGGTGCACAACTTTGCCAATACCGCCAGCGAACTGGCCGTCATGCGCGAATGGCAGGCACAAGGCAAAATTCGCTATATCGGTGGATCGACCTCTCTGGATGATCAGCACCAACTGATGATCGACCTGCTCGAGAACGAGGAAGTGCAGCTGATTCAGGTCAATTACTCGCTCGGTGACCGTGAGTCGGCCGACCGCGTATTGCCACTGGCGGCCGATAAAGGTGTTGCGGTCATGCTCAATGTACCTTTCGGTGGAGGCTTTGGCCGATCACTGTTCGATGCGGTCGACGGCATGGATCTACCGGATTTCGCTGCTGATTTCGGTGCTGAGAGCTGGGGCCAGTTCTTCCTTAAGTACAGCATTTCGCATCCGGCGGTAACGGTTGCTATACCGGGCACACGCCAGGTTCGGCATGTGAATGACAACATCGGGGCCGCGACGGGCCGTTTACTCGATGCTGGCGAACGCCGTCGCATGGAACAATGGTTTGATAGCCTCTGACGGCATCGATGTGAGTGAGACGGCACATGCGGCAACGCTGCAGGAGCGTGCCTACTCGTTGCCGATCTGGTATACGCCCTAGGGGCACAGGGGAGAGTTTATGAGTTACCGCGGGAAACAAGTGCATTCGGGCCTGATCGCACTGGTCACGCTGACTTTTCCTTATGTCGTGGCTGCTCAGTTTGGTGCGGGCTACGGTCCGCCGCTTCAAACCATTCCCCCACCCATGGCGTTCGAGACCTCAGCCGAGCACTATGCCTGGCTGCTCGAGCAGGCTGGCGGCGGTACTGAGCACAGCTTCGAAACACTGCCGCGCTGGGATGGCCTTTGGAACACGGCCGGTAATACCATTATGGACGCTTTCGTTGATGCACCCGGCTTCGACGGCCAGGCTCGAGAAGGTGTGCTGACGCCTGAGTATGAGATTGCATTCACGGAGCGCTGGCGCCAGCAGATCGAACTCGGTCAGGTACAGTACGATCGTCTGACACATTGCGAGCCGCCGGGTTATCCACGCTTTCTGCTCGAGCCATATACGCACGAGTTCATCAACCTGCCGGACAAGTCGTATCAGATAAACGACTACGCCAGCGGTACGCGTCGCGTTCACATCGGCCAGGAACATATCAATCTGACGGGAACGCATTCCTGGTACGGTGACATCGTCGGTTTTTGGGATGAAGATCGTCTGATCACTCATACGGTTGATCTTTATCCTTCGGATTTCACGCGCTGGGCGCCGATGACAAGCAATCAGTTTGAGTCGGTCGAAATCTGGGAGCTCAAGCAGTACGCAGACGGAATCGAGCGACTCGAGGTCCAGGTTACTTTCTATGATTCATACGCCTTCGTGGAGCCCGTGCATGCGGTTTTCGCGTTCCGGCACGCGACTGCGCTCGAGGAAGCCGGTTATCGCGTTGCGCATTGGGAATGTGAAGGCACCAACAACGCCGTCATGGATGAACAGGGGTCGACGACTTACCGCTTGCCTGGTGAAGAGGGATTCGTCGATCCGCGCGGCTACACGCTGTTTCCGGAACTACCTGGGCAGTCATTCGATCCGATTTACAATGTGTCTCTCGGCGTCGAATAGGGAGAACCACAATGCCGAAATCGCTCAAAATTTCTACTGTTGTTTTCGTCGGTGGTCTTCTGATTGCGGCGTCGGCCGGCGCCCATCACTCGTTTACACAGTTCGATCGCGAAACCGAACTCGTAACGACGGCAACGGTCGTGCGCTGGGAGTTCAACAATCCGCACTCGTGGTTACGCGTCAATATCGAGAACGACGATGGCACGGAAACGCTCTGGAGCTTCGAAGGCTCGGCGCCGCCGAGTCTGATCCGGCGCGGTATTACGGGCACGACCTTCGAACCGGGTGACACGATCACACTGATGTACTGCAGGATGCTCGATGGCCGTCCCGCTGGCCACATGGGATGGGCGTTGTTCGACGACGGCACGCTCATCAATCCCAGCGATGGTGGTTGCAACAGCGACGATGCCAGTATGGAACGCTGGATGCGATGGCTCGATGCGGGCTTCACTTCCAACAAGGAAGCCCTGGCCGCCGGCGCCGAATAGGCGCGATCCCCTTAGTCGCCCGTTACGAGTATCGTTACTTCGGCAACGGGATCCACGTGTAACTCGAGCACGTGACCGCCGAGCGTGCTGCCGTCAGACAATGCGACAACGGCATGCAAGTGCACATAGGGTGCGTCATCGCGCATCGAAATCGTGCCGTCGAGCGAGACGAGTTCACTCTTCTCGTCGATGGGAATTAACTTGAAAACGAAGCCGCCGATCGACGGATCTCCGAAGGCCAGCAGCGCGGTAGAGAGTCCGCCCAGCCCCGTAATCTGAGCTGACTGAATGCCGTCGGCTCTGGCAAGGTCGGTTAGCCCCGACAGGACTTCGTCCCCGGGAGAGAACCGGACCTGGTAGGTATGCGCGACGCTCGGCTCTTCCTCGACCTGCATGTTCGGTGCGAGGCCAGGCGTCACGGACGGGTTTCTTATATAGCCGTCCGGAAGCTCCTGAGCCTGCACGCCCGGGAAGAGGCTCGCACACAACAAGGTGCCCATCGGAAGAAGGCGGCTCACGGCCCAAGGTGCGTTGTGCTTCATCATCGTGGTGTTTTCCGGGACCTGGATAGTAAGAAGTCTAACGCAGGCACAAGCTTTGGGAACAACTCTTGTATCATTCAGCACCTGATGAGAACTGAGAAGGGCGCAAGACCCGCACGTGGGGGAGTAATGATACGAACTGGAACTTTTTCGACTGTTTTGATCCTGGTGGCGCACGCACAGTCTGCGTTTGCTCAGCAAGCCGTCGACGGGGCCGGCGTCTTTGAGGCCTCATGCGCAAGTTGCCATGCGAACACTGACGTTATTGATGCCCCGGAAATTGAGGTCATGCGCGAATTTCCGCCGGGTGCGATCGTCAATTCGCTGGTCAATGGCAGGATGCAGGTGCAGGGGTCCGTGTTGACCGATGAAGCACAGATTGCCGTTGCTGAATTTATCACCGGCCGTGCCATTGATCTCTCGGCCGGCTTCTTCGCGAACCGCTGTACGACGTCGAATCGCGTGACGGCACTCGCTGACGAGACAGACTGGAACGGCTGGGGACGCGGCATTGCGAACGCTCGCTTTGCCGAAAGCGGCGGGCTCACGGCCGGGGATCTTGAACATCTCGAACTCAAATGGGCTTTCGGCTACGCGAATGTCGTCTCGGCCCGGGCCCAGCCGTCATACGCTGGCGGTCGCTTGTTCGTTGCCAGTGAAAACGGTGAAGTGCATGCACTCGACCCGAAGACGGGTTGCACGATCTGGACCTTTACCGCAGATGTCGGCGTGCGGACGGCCATCGTGATCGGATCCTATGAGACAGCCGACGGCACGCCAGGTTTCGCGGCCTATTTTGGAGACATGAGCGCCAGCGCGTACGCCGTCGATGCCAATAGTGGCGAGCTGATCTGGACGCGTGAGCTCGACACGCATCCGAGTGCCGCGATTACCGGTCCGCCGACCTATTACGACGGCCGGGTTTACGTCCCGACGCAGGGGCTCAACGAGGAAGGCGGCGTTGTACGCAACGATTCCGAGTGCTGTACGTTTCGCGGCCGCCTGGTCGCGCTCGATGCGAGCACCGGAGAGGTCATCTGGAACAGCTTTACGATAGACGAACCGAGACCGAGGGGGCGTAACTCGGAAGGTATTCTGGGGTACGGACCAGCAGGCGGCGGTATCTGGTCGCCGGCAACCGTTGATCCCGAGAGAGGGCTCGTCTACGTCGCGACAGGGAATGGCTATGCCGATCCACCTCAGCTGACGACCGATGCCGTCATCGCGATCGACCTCGAAAGCGGTGATCATCGCTGGGTTAACCAGGTGACACGCAATGATCTGTGGGCGGCGGGTTGCGGTCCACAAAACCCGGACAATTCGCTTTGCCCCGAGCTCATGGGGCCCGATCATGACTTTTCGTCGCCGCCGACGCTGGTTGAGTCTGGCGGTCGCGGGCTGCTCGTTTTGCCGCAGAAGTCAGGCCTGGCTTACGCAATCGCCGCTGATAATGGCGAACTGGTCTGGCAGTACCGGATTGGGCAGGGCACGGGACTCGGCGGCCAGTGGGGTGGGTCGACAGATGGCCGGCACTTCTACGTCGGCGTCTCGGACATGCAGAGTGCCAATCCCGGCGGAATCCATGCGATCGACATCGTGAGCGGCGAGCGTGTCTGGTATGTACCGCCGACCGATCCGCTGTGTGCCGATGCGCCGCAGTGTCGGCCGGCGCAGGGTGGGGCGACAAGCCTGATTCCGGGTGCCGTGTTTTCAGGAGCACTCGACGGCGGCATGCGCGCCTATTCGACCGAGGACGGCACGCTGCTCTGGCTCTTCGATACCAACCGAGCGTTCGAGACCGTGAATGGTGTCGAGGCACAGGGCGGCAGCATGGACGGGCCCGGCGCAATCGTTGCTGACGGCATGCTCTATTTCAATTCGGGCTATGGCGGATTCGGGCGCGGCACCGGTAACGTTTTGCTCGCTTTTGGTCCAGCGCAATGACCGGGAACGATGCAATCCGTCAATCGGGTGGACCGGTCTGGGTAACCTGGCTCGGTGTCGTTGCGATTTTTCTCGGCGTGCTGTTTGCAGCCCATGAGGGCACCGAATTGATGCGTCAGGTCGTCCTTGAAAACGCGACGCCGGTCGATCTCGAGTTGCCGGCGGCAGCATGTCCCGAGGACGAACTCGAGGAAGAGGGCCTGAGCATTGCCGAATGTGAGCAGATGGTTGAGAACATTCGCAGCTACGTCGTTTCGATGCCCACATGGTTCACCAATGCACAGGCCTGGCTGAGCTGGGTGGGCACCCTGCTGGCGATCGGATCACTGGTCTGCGGTGTGGCACTGGCCAATTTTCGTTTCTGGGCGGCCAAGATTGGTGCGGTCGTTTTCACGTGGTTGACGGTCGTCGACGCCGGGCATTTCATCGTGGTTCAGCAGGCAGGACCGATACTGCGTGCGATTCACCTGCCGGTAACCGTTCTCTGGTTCTCAATCCATTTTACGCTTGCAATTGTGTTCCATCTTGCCAGTCGGCAGCAGCCAGAGCAGGTACCGGTCGATGCCGGCCCCGTGCCCTATGAGCGATTTGAGGTCGTTGTGCACTGGTTTCTGGCAGTTGCGGTGTTTTTTCTGTTCGTTTCCAGCTGGTGGATGTTGTCGCTGCCTTTGCCATCAGAGGACTTCCGTTATCGTGAGCTTCCTTTCCAGCTGCACAAGAATATCGGCATCATGATTGCAGTCCTGATGATTGCAATGGCCGTGATTCGTGTCAGGCGACATCAGGCACTTGCTGTGATTGCTGACGAGACAGCGTGGATGCGAAAACTCAGAATCTGCGGGCACGTCTCGCTCTACGTTTTGATTTTCGCCGTCTGCTTTACCGGCTATATGTCATCGTCTTACAGTGGCTGGAGCACGACCTGGTGGTGGTTTATCGATCTGCCGAACTGGAGTCAGGAGAACGATGCGCTCAATCAGCTCTACTCAGATCTTCACCTTTGGACCTGCTGGGCGTTGCTTATTGCGATGGCAACACATATCGGGGCGGCTCTCGCCCACGCACTTCGCAACGATGGCATCGTGTACCGAATCTTGCGCTGGTAGTGCTACGCCTTAGAGCACGCGAAAGAATCGAATGATGACGCCGTTGGGGTAGCGCTCGCCGGTGCAGATAAAGATTGATCGCATCAGCCAATTGAGCTCGGGGTCACCGGTCTCGAATTTTGGTACGGCACGAAAATAGATATCCGACTGATCGACTTCCTCACCCGCATTCAGACGCTGCATGACGTCTGGCGGTGCATGGCGAATGCCTATATTGGTGACATAGATCAGCGAACCGGAGTCGGTCTCGATTGTGTAACGTGCATCGACGTCGGTAAATCCGTCTTCGCGCCGGATCATCTGCCAGTCAGCACCCCCGGGACGAATCTCGCCGTTGATTCCAGGGCCTTCAACCGTGCCTCCGAGAATATCGATGATGCGTCGCGTACCGTTCGGCAGTTCGCCGACGACGAGAGGGTCAGCCACCTGGGCGCGTACCTCGAAAGCGAACTCGAGCCCGGGTGGAGCGGGAGATTCCTGAGCATGCCCCATATCAAGCAATAACAGGGCTGTCACGCAAAAAGTGACCCGGCTCAATCTGCGCATCCTCACTACTCCTTGCATTTACGCTACGAATCATAAGATCCTAGCAGTTCCATAAGAATAAAAGGTCCAAATCCGATGTCACGCACACTATCTGTTCTCGCCGCACTCAGTGCACTCGCATTGACGTCAAGTGCTCTGGCACAGGATTACGTCAGGGTAGAAATGGAAATCGACGTCGCGGCGTCCGCCGAGGATGTCTGGGGGATAGTTGGGGGCTATTGTGATATCGCCGTCTGGTTTCCTCAGCTCGATTGTGAGATCACGTCGGGCGACGGAGAAATGGGTACGGTCCGCGTATTGCTGGGCGGCGCCATTACCGAAATTCTCGTTTCCAAGACAGACTTGTCTTACGCTTACACGCAACCTGTCGTCGAGGGGCAGTTTTACGACCTCTACCACGGTCAGCTAGAAGCCAGGGCCGTGACCGACAGTAGTTCAAAGTTGCTGTATACACTGGTCTACGACGCCTCGAATACTGAAGACATCGAAGCCGACATGGCACGCCGCAGGGGGATGTTCGAGGGGGCATTGGCAAGCATGAAGGAACTCGCCGAAGCCGATTGAATCGCGGGACGACCACGATAAACAAGATGAGAGGATGTTCAGCCGCTCTGGCTGCGCTGTCTGCCTTGACAGTTTCGAGCCGCTCGATGGTCCGCCGCCGATTGCAAAGACGCTGGGGGCTGCGGGTACGGCCGAGTTCCTGCGCAAAGGTGCCGGGCTGATTACCGGGATCGAGCAGTTGATCTATCGCCGCATCGCAGCGCTGAGTTTCTGATTCGCTACTCGGGTCCGGCGGCAGCGGCCTCGCTTCCCCGGGGTTCTTCGGCACGTGCACCACTGAGGATATTGAACATCGCGTAGTTGCCTTCATGACAGGCGTACTCAAACATGCCGTAGTCGTTGTCCAGCTTAAGCGGTAACTGAAGCGTCCATGGTGACACCCAGGTCTCCGGATCATCGGTCGTCATCGAATACAGGATCGTGTCGTCAGAGATGCGCGTGAGCCTTTCTGTGATCGTCGCATTCTGGCTGATCGGACTGCCGCCACCGTTGACACGAATTGACGTCTGGTCGTTGAGATTGGTCGTCTCGACGACCAGTGTGTCGCCGTCCCAGTAACCACGGGAATCACCCATCCACATGCGCACGTCCGAACTCACATGGGGCCGACCGTCAAGTGGAACGATTCGGGTTTCATGAATCATTTCGTTCCGTATCGCGACAAAGTTTGGCGCCTGGACGATCTGATTACCGTTGTTGTAGATGACCGGCAGCACTGAGCCCGCAATACCGCGCGTGATGCAGCGGTCGTAATTGCTGCGGTCGAGATAGGTATTTGCCTGACTGCTGCCGAAGCCACGGCGGCCGCCCCCTTCCACCGGGTTGGTCTGGGCTGGGTACTGGCCGTTGATCGGGTCGACGATCAGCCCGGCTTGATATTGCGGCTCGCCGCGTTCAAGCCAGTGAGGTGGCGGGGACACGGGTCCGCCGACGCCGCCGCCAGGTGTATTCGCAGCGTTCTCGAGCCTGAAATCGGCGAGATCGGTTGCTTCCTGCCGATCGGCCCGCGCAACACGCTCCTGAAATTCCGCTTCAGTCAGCCAGTTGCGGTCACCGAGGTCCTGCGGGCGCTGCATTGGCACGCCGACCATGGCCGTTCCTGGCCACTTGCCCTGCAGATCGGGGTCCCCCCACGGTGTCCTTGGCGGCTCGTAATCGGGGTTCACCTCCGGTGGCTGCTGGGCCAGCGCAAATCCTGCGCCGATCGCTGTCAGTGTAAGTATTGCGATGCCTGCTGCATGGTGCCTGATTTGCATGACAGTCCCCGGAGCTTGTTATTCAGTTGCCCTAAGAATAGGTCATTGTCCGCAACAATCAAGCTGGTTTGACAGCCCCCTCGGTTGCGATGGAAACTGCCAGCTAATTAAAACGATCATGGCCCTGATACAGGGCAAGAATAAGGAGAAAACTATGTTACGCCGGTACCCCGGGGCATCGCTTGGACTTGCGACTTTGGCTTTGTTGCTGGGAGTGGCATGTACTCAACAGAATGCGTCGGACTCAGCCGTAGAGGCCGAGTCCCAGGCAGCGGCCCAAGGCGCATCCGACTTCGGCCGTCTCGGCACTAGACCGGATCTCAACGGGCTGTGGCAGGGCAATAGTACGGCCAACTGGAATCTCGAGGCGCACTCGGCCGGGAACTTGCCGGCGTTTCCGGGTCTCGGTGCGATTGCGGCAATTCCTGCCGGTATCGGCTATGTCGAAGGTGGTCTGATCCCGTATTTGCCCGAGGCCAGGGCACAACGCGACGAGAACCGGGCCAACTGGCCTGCAGCCGATCCGGAAGCCAAGTGTTATATGCCCGGGATTCCGCGGGCGACC
>Ga0255049_10001831_pt1 | contig 11512 bp, 7 predicted proteins | sample JV7_2_3_MG_FD_183615 | JGI IMG/M metagenome (GOLD analysis project Ga0255049, IMG submission 183615) | Seawater microbial communities from Jervis Inlet, British Columbia, Canada - JV7_2_3 | ecosystem: Environmental > Aquatic > Marine > Inlet | place: Canada: British Columbia | collected 2016-10-06
CCAATAACTACGCACTCGCCCTGCATGGCGGCGCCGGCCCTGTTGCCGGGCGCGACTATTCCGTCGTCGAAGATCATCTTCGCGAGCTGGCAGCTGAGGGCCAATCGCGCCTTGAGTCAGGTGCCGCTGCGCTTGATGTCGTCGAGTTTGCGGTTGCCGAACTGGAGGCCAGCGGCCTGTACGTGGCGGGCAAAGGCTCGGCACCGAATACCGCAGGCTACGTCGAGCTCGACGCATCAATCATGGATGGCGCTACGCGGGAAGCTGGCGCCGTCGCCGCGATTGTCGGCGTCGTCAATCCGATCAGTGTCGCGCGGCGGGTCATGCGGGAAACTCCACACGTGATGCTGACCGGAAAAGGTGCGCTGGCATTCGCGAGGGAACAATCCTGCGAGCTGGTTGCCGACCCTGATGATTACTACATCCTGCCAGTAGGCGTTTATGAGAACGAGATCTACGAACAAAAGCACGGCACCGTTGGCGCCGTAGCGCTTGATACGTCAGGCGGACTGGCAGCCGCGACGTCGACGGGTGGCACTTTCGGCAAACTCGAAGGGCGCGTTGGCGATTCGCCATTGATCGGGCCGGGTACCTGGGCAGATGATGATATCGCGATCTCATTCACCGGTACGGGCGAGCACATCATTCGCTCGGGTGGCGCGATATCGATCGCCCACAAAGTAGCAGCAGGTGCGTCAGTCGATCAGGCGATCCAGGAAGTCCTCGACGAGATCAGGCGGCTCGGCGGCGATGCCGGCGTTATTGTCATTACCAAAGACGGTGAAATCGCAATGCGCTACAACTCCGATGGCATGAAGCGAGCATCAGTGAGCTCAACGTCACCGCTACAGGCGACCACGTTCGACTAAGCAGGTATTCGCGGTACTTTTCATTGTAAAAACAGTGTGTTATCGGTATACTGTATGAATGTACAGTATCTAGAAACACTGGAGCGAGCGATGGAATGTACGACCGTCACTACCCTAAATGTTGCCGATCTGAAGCCCATTCGTTGCAAACGCATTGCCGACGAAATCAGCGAGCTCTGCAGCTATATCTACGCCGCTGAGCATCGCCTGTTGACTCTGGTCCGGGAGTTCGATGAACAGGAAGGCTGGAAGCACCTTGGTTTTCACAGCTGTGCTTATTGGCTCAATTTCAAGTGCGGCATGGACCTGAATACGGCAAGGGAACGAATCCGGGTCGCGCATGCGTTAGGCCGCCTGCCACAGATCGATTCCCGGTTCGCCGCAGGCGCAGTTAGCTACTCCAAGGTCCGGGCGATGACGCGCATCGCCAATGAGGGCAACGAGGACTATCTGCTAATGGTTGCAACGCATGGAACGGCGCACCACGTCGAGAAGTTGGTGCAGAAATATCGCCGCGCCAAGCGTCTGCAGGATTGCGATGCTGCCAATGACCTATATGAGAATCGCCAGTTGAGTTACCACTACGACCACGATGGCTGTCTGGTCATCAAGGGCCGCTTCCCTGCGGAGCAGGGCGCGCTGATCGTCAAGGCTCTGGAAATGGCGATGGAGAAGCAATTTGTAGGAAAAGAAGAAGCAGACGTTTACCCCGAGGGCACGTGGTCAGCGGAAACGTCTGAACCGACCCCAATCTCAACCCGGCGTGCCGATGCCCTGGCGGAGGTGGCTGAAGATTACATGAATGCCGAGCCAGTACCCAATAGCACGGCCGATCGATACCAGGTTGTGGTTCATATCAGTGACCTGGTCGAAAATCTAAGTGATGACAGCGACTTTGATGCCTGTATCGAAAACGGTCCACACGTTTCCGCGGAAACGTCGCGACGTATTGCCTGCGATAGTTCCGTCTTAGGTATAAAGGAGGACGAAAACGGTGAGCCCTTGGCTATTGGCCGAAAAACACGCTCCATTCCGCCCGCGATGCGGCGAGCACTACGAATGCGCGACGAAGACTGCCGGTTCCCCGGCTGCACGAATGACAAATTCGTGGATGGGCACCATATAGAACACTGGGCAGATGGAGGCGAGACCAATCTGGATAACCTCGTGTTGCTCTGCCGGCATCACCATCACCTGGTTCATGAAGGTGGTTTCAGCTGCGAGAAAAACGGGAGTGGTGAAGTCGTATTCAGGGATCAACGGCGAACGCCGTTAGCGACCTGGGCACCGCAGCCTCGAATCAGTGATGAGGATATTAAGGACTGGCTGGACCGAGAGTTCTTCGACAAAGGTATTGATGCCGACATTTGTCGATCGCAATGGTACGCTGGCGAGCGAATGGACTGGAATCTCGCAGTCAGCAACCTGTTTCAGTGACCGATGCACAAGACGTTTCCGCGGAAACGCTGAGCGGCTGCTTTTATCGAAAGCGGTCACTCAAGTGACTGCAAATGAAGGAATCTCACCGTCTGCTTTCGGCCAGAAGCGGCCGTCGTCAAAGTTTGGATAAAGAACCTCCAGCTAAACAGCTCGCCTTGATGAGTACCCCGATTAGTCACTCAGCCATTGAGTAAGATTCATGCGCCGCAGAAGATCGGCGTAACGGGCGTCGGCGTTAGATTTATCAATCAGCAGCGGCGCGCCAATGTAGGGCAACGTGGGATCGTGTTGATCGTAGGCGACATTGAGCCACTCGAAGCATTTGTCGATATCGCCGCCCAGTTCGTAGAGCGCCGAGATTTCAATAGCGGGGACGTAGGTTACCTTCGAGAGCTCGGCAACTGTCTCCGCCGCCTCAAGCATCGCGCCCTCGAATCCGCCTGCCTCGAAGCCGTTCTCCAATGCCTCAACCGCCGCCTGGTTGCCCATTGTGATTCCGAAGTGTTTCTTGGCGGCTTCAAGTGCTTCATCGTGCCTGCCGAGTCTTGCATAGGCGAACCAGAGTACATCGTAACCGAACCCGAGATTGGGCGAGACACTTAGTGCGGCATTGATCTCATCTATACCTTTCTCGAGCGAGCCGATCAGCGCCATCTGCACGCCGTGGAGCCCCTGTATGAAGGTGTTCAGCGGATCCAGCTCCCTCGCTTTGAGCATCTGCTCCGTGCTTTCCTGTGCCCGTCCCATATTGGCCAAGAAGTGTGAGTAGAACATGTTCGCCTCAGCATAATTGGGGTTAATCTCGAGCGCGTGCACAAACGATGCTTCGGCCGCGTCCCAATTGTAGTCATACAACCAATAGCCGAGCGCCAGCCCCAGATGTACTTCCGCGAGTTTATTATCGAGCTCAAATGCTCTCAGTAGTGGTGCACGGCAGCGCGGTTCCCCTTCGCGCGGGCGGATCAGTCCCGCCTGCAGCTGGAACCGGCACAAGCGACTCAGACCCCAATGCGCCAGCGCGTTGCCAGGATCCAGCTCGACCGCCCTTTGAAAGTGCTCCGTTGCTAGATGCATGTCTTCCGGCGTGAACAGCTCGACGTGGAACATGCCCCTCAGATATGACTCGTAGGACTCCGGGTCGACTGCCTGCGCAGCGGCAAGTTTTTGGGACTCGTCCGTGGTCAGTGTGACCTGCACCTCCTGCGTAATCGCTCGAATGATGTCGCTCTGCATCATTAATACGTCTCCCATGTCGCGCTCGTAGGTCTCTGCCCACAGATGCTGGTCGGTCAGTGCATCGATTAGCTGCACGACGATACGCACGCGGTCCTGCACCCGATAGACACTGCCTTCGATGATCTTTGATACACCCAGCTCACGACCAATCTGGCGTATCGGTATAGTTGTGTTTTCATAACCTCGCGTTGAGGTTCTCGAAGTCACGCGCAGGCCGCTGATACGGGAAAGGCCGGTGATCAGTGCATCGTGCATACCGTTAACAAAATAGGCTTGATCCTGCTCGCCGGAGAGGTTGTCGAACGACAGGACAGCAATCGACATTGGATCGACTTCAACTATGATCTGCGCGCCCGGCGAAAAGTCAGACTCGCGAATGCGGGTGCCGAGTTGCAGGACGATCCCGACAGCAACTACGGCAAGCCCCGTAAGGATCAGGCGGTCCAGACGCCGAAGACTGAGACTGGCGGCCATTTTGGTGCCGGCCGGAGCCGTCCGGACTATGCCCTCGGTTGTTATGTCGTAGAACCAGCTAAAAACCAGCGCCAGTGGGAAGCCGAGGATCACACCCAGCCAGACGAAACGGATCGCATTGGCGGGAATGTCGAGCGCGGGGAAGGCCTCGCTGCAGACCTGCACCGAGATCCAAGCAGCGACGATATAGATGCCCGTGACGGGGAAGACCCGTCGCCGCCGAGCTTCTTGTAGAAACTCTCTGATTTTGAATGCGGCCATGACTTTCCACCAAACGGCCCCAACCGCTCGATGCTAATGCAGACCCATCCCTGCGACCTATAGTGGGGAATACATAGGTCCGAGACTCCGGGATGCCGATGTCCACTTTGGGTCATTACCAGACGCTCAGTATACAACCTGGTGAGCGGCTGGTTTCGGGGTAAAGCAGCCCTTCGGAGGGATCGTCACCAGAGCCTTACGGTTGCGGCACTCCCCAAAATCTGGTCTGTGGCAATGTCACAATACCGCGGTCATAAATGAGGCCGCCGAAGCGGTCGTTCTTCATTAGCAACGGTCCGTCGATGTCGGCGTAGTCGGCCAATTGCGCCACCACATGGTGTGGCGCCATGGCGAGCGATGATCCACACATGTTGCCGACCATGATGCCGAGGTCTTTGTCCTTAATGGCTTGTGCAAGCTCCAATGCGTGCGTCAAACCGCCGGTCTTGTCGAGCTTGATGTTGATAATCTGGTAGCGGCTGGCCGCCTGCTCGAGATCATTGAGGGTCAGGCAGGACTCGTCGGCGCAAAGCGGCACCGGGGATACATAGCCTTCCAGTTCGTCATCGCCACCGCGAGGCAGCGGCTGTTCGATGAACTCAACCCCAAGCGCATGCAGTTGCGGAGCAAATCGCTTCAGTTCGTCAAAGCGCCAGCCTTGGTTAACGTCCACGACGAGCCGGACATCGGCGCGCGCCTGGCGAATGGCTGCGATACGCTCCACGGGCCGGTCGTTGTTGAGCTTGATCTTGAGCAGTGAGAAGTCGCTCGCTGCCGCGGCACCGGCGGCCATCTGCTCCGGTTCCGCTTCCAGTCCTATCGTAAACACGGTCTGGACCGGGTCGGGTTCCACGCCCGCCATATTCCACACCGACATGCCATTCAATTGCGCCTCGAGATCCCAGAGTGCAGCATCTGCGGCATTTCGCGCCCCGCCTGCTGGCAATAATTCGAGCAGATCCTTACGACTGGCCCCACCTGCGAGGTCAGCGGCCACCGCCTCGAGCTGCTTGAGCATCGTCTTCTCGGTTTCGTCGAGGTAATACACGCCGAGCGCTTCACCCCAGCCGATGACGCCGTCCTGCTCGATCTCACAGACGACGGTCGGGTAGTCGTCCCATTCGTAATTGGCGATGCGAAACGGAATCAGGCTTGCCCAGGACTCGATATGGTTGGATACGCGACGTTTCATGACATTCCTCTTGCTGTAAGCCGATTCTAATCGAGCGCGACCCATGGCACACTGACAGCATAAGAATTCAAGCCCGGCCAGGGCATTGGGGAGAGGAAAGTGAACAAATCGATTGTCGCGATTGCGACCCTGGCTCTATTTGTTGCCGCCTGGGAGCAAGGTACCGGCGACGATGAAGCCAAACCGTATTCAAGCCGCTATCAGCCCATGGCCAGTGGTGCGACCCTGCTGACCGGTGCGACTGTCCTTACAGGTACCGGCGAACGCCTGGAAGGGGCGGACGTTCTAATCAGCGATGGCAAAATACAGGCGGTCGGTGAGGATCTGGATGCTGGCGATGCAACCGTGATCGACGCGAGTGGCCGCTGGGTCACGCCCGGCGTAATCGACGTGCACTCTCACCTCGGTGTTTACGCGTCACCCGGAACTGAATCGCATTCAGATGGCAACGAGGCGACTTCACCCAATACAGCAGAAGTCTGGGCCGAGCACAGTGTCTGGCCACATGACCCCGGGTTCGTGACAGCGTTGGCTGGCGGCGTGACATCGATGCAAATCTTGCCGGGCTCGGCGAATTTGTTCGGTGGCCGCAGCGTCACGCTGAAGAACGTACCGGGCCGCAATGTGCAGGACATGAAATTCCCGGGAGCGCCTTATGGCCTGAAGATGGCCTGCGGTGAGAACCCCAAACGCGTCTACGGTAGTCGTAGCCAGGCACCTGGCACACGTATGGGTAATGTTGCCGGTTATCGCACAGCCTGGATCCAGGCGGCCGACTACAAGAAGAAGATGGAAGCGGCAGAGGGCGGCAAAGGTGAGCCACCGATGCGCGACCTGCAGCTCGAGACGCTGGCCGGTGTTTTGAGTGGCGAGATCCTCATTCACAACCATTGCTATCGAGGCGACGAAATGTCGGTCATGCTCGATATCGCTAAAGAGTTCGGCTACAAGATCACGGCGTTTCACCACGCGGTCGAGGCCTACAAAATCGCCGATCTGCTCGAGGAGAGTGGCACCTGCGCTGCGATGTGGGCGGACTGGTGGGGTTTCAAGATGGAGGCCTATGACGGTATCCGCGAGAATGCCGCACTTGTCGATTTAGCAGGCGCCTGCGCCATTATTCATTCTGATTCGGCGGTGGGAATTCAGCGCCTGAACCAGGAGACAGCCAAGGTCATCGGTGCAGCCGCGAGAGTGGGCATCGATATTCAGCCCGAACATGCCATCCAGTGGATAACGAGTAACGCGGCGAAGGCGCTTGGTATTGATGCCGACACGGGAACACTTGAGGCGGGCAAGATGGCCGACGTCGTGATCTGGAGTGGCAGTCCATTTAGTGTGTACACGCGCGCCGACCAGGTGTTCATCGACGGGGCTTTGGCCTATGACCGCTTTGACGACTCAGTTAACCCAGTGACCGACTTCAGTCTTGGAACGGCTGCCGCCACAGGGGGTGCGCAATGAAATCTCGTAGAGTGCTAATCGGTTTTACTACGTTCATTCTTCTCGCCGTTTCCTCAGTCGGTTCAGCCCAAAGCACGGCTATTGTAGGTGGCACAGCTGTCACGATGGGGCCGCAAGGCACGGTCGAGAACGCGACGATCGTCATCGACAATGGACAATTCATCTCGGTAACGGCCGATGGTGCGGTACCCGATGGTGCGACTGTCATCGATGCCAGCGGAAAAATCGTAACGCCAGGCCTGTTTACGCCAATCGGCTCACTCGGCCTCGTCGAGGTTGGTTTCTCGGCTGGGCCGCTTGACCAGCTGCAGCGCGGAGAGGAGTTCACGGCGAGCTTCGACATCGCTGATGCCTACAATCCGCGGTCGACGCTCATCGCCGTCAACCGTATTGAAGGCGTGACGCGTGCGGTCATTGTTCCGTCGCCAGGATTTCCCGACGAGTCGGGCAGTTCGGGTAGCGTCCTTGCCGGGCTTGCCGCCATGGTGAATCTTGGTGGTGGTGATGACAGTGTCGAACGGCGGTCGGTCGCGATGATGGTGTCGCTGGGCCAGGGCGGAAGCGGCCTGGCCGGCGGCTCTCGCGCCGGTGCTATTCTCGAGCTGCGTGCTGCGCTCGATGAAGCGCAGAGTTACGGCGACGATCCCGGTGAGCGGGAAGATTACAAACTGAGCCTTTCGGATCTCGATGCGCTGCAGGGTGTTTTGAACGGCGACGTGCCGATCTACGTCAATGTCAATCGGGCCAGCGACATTTCGGTGCTGATTGACCTGGTCGACGAGTATGGGCTGAACGCTATCATCGTCGGCGGATCAGAGGCCTGGATGGTTGCGGGCGACCTTGCCGCTGCCGGTATCCCCGTCGTGCTGGCACCGCAGGATATTCTGCCGGGCAGCTTCGACCGTATTAACGCCCGACGCGAGTCGGCGGCGATGCTTGCCGATGCCGGGGTAACGATCGCGTTCGCCGACGGCCAGAGCCAGACATATAACGCACGCAACATCACGCAATCCGCGGGCAATGCCGTGGCCTATGGTCTGTCACGTGACGATGCGCTACGGGCGATCACGATCGCACCGGCAGAGATCTTCAGTGTTGCCGATCGTGTTGGCAGTATCGAAGTGGGTAAAGAAGCCGATGTCGTCATCTGGCCGGCCGACCCGCTCGAGCTAACGTCGTATCCGGAACAGGTGTACATCAAGGGTAATGCTGTGGAAATGACGAGTCGCCAAACGCTATTGCGTGACCGCTATCTGCAGACGGATTCGGACAAGCCGCCCGCATACCGGCGGTAGGAGCGCTGCTTGTCAGCGCGACAGTCGCAGCGCGAGCGCAGCTCCTACAGGGGGACTAGCTAATGCCCACAAGCGATAGAACCTGGTCGTCGGGCCTGACGTTCATCCTGGCGGCCGTTGGCGCGGCCGTTGGCCTGGGGAACATCTGGAAGTTTCCTTACGTCGCCGGGGTCAGCGGTGGCGGGGCGTTTGTTCTCGTCTACATCGCCTGCGTCATTTTTGTCGCGATACCGATACTCATTGGCGAGCTGCTGATTGGCCGATGCGGCAGCGGCAGCCCGCCGGTGGCAATGCGAAAAGTTGCAGAGAGTTCAGGCCGTTCCGCGAAGTGGTCGATCGTCGGCTTCATGGGCATGATCGTCGGCTACCTGATTGCGACGTACTACAGTGTCATCGCAGGCTGGACGCTCGTTTACATCTACAAGGCGGCGAGCGGTTTTGACGGCGCAACTGTACTCAACGTTGCACAGCAATTCGAAGACCTGAAGGCAGATCCGGCCACGATGGCTATCTGGCACTCGGTGTTCATGTGCCTGGCGCTCATTATTGTCGGACGCGGACTGCGCAATGGTATCGAGCGAGTTGTAAAACTGTTGATGCCTGCGTTGTTCGCGATGCTCGTTGTCATGATTGGCTATGCGGCCGTCGCGGGGGACTTCGCGGCCGGCTTTAACTTCCTGTTCAGTGTCGACTTCAGCAAGATTACGGGCGAGGTGGTCTTGAATGCCATCGGTCAGGCGTTCTTCTCGATCTCGGTCGCAATGGGTTTGATGATGGTCTACGGCGCTTACGTGCCCAAAGATGTTTCGTTAACACGTTCTGCGGTCATTATCGCCACGGCCGACACGGCCATTGCGTTGCTCGCGGGCCTGATGATTTTCCCGCTTGTGTTTGCGAACGGCCTGGACCCGGCCGAAGGCCCGGGTCTTATCTTCAAGACCCTGCCAACCGCCTTCGTCGGCATGCCGGGTGGCGCTGTTTTTGGTGCATTGTTCTTCCTGCTACTGGCATTCGCGGCGATCACGTCAATTATTGCGATCATCGAACCCATCGTCGCCTATGCAGAAGACCGCTGGCACATGGAGCGCACAATGGCTTGCGTTGTGTTCGGCTTCATCGGCTGGGCGATTGGCATCGCGAGCGTGTTGTCGTTCAACGCCTGGCAAGATGTTACACCGCTCGCGATGTTCGACGTATTCGAAGGCAAGACGGTCTTTGACCTGATCGACTACTTCACGGCCAATATCATGATGCCGGTCGGAGCCATCATGATCGCGCTGTTCGTAGGCTGGCGCATGAAGCCGGAGATGATCGAGGGCGAACTGAGTTTCTCGCATCCGCTGCTGTTCAAGGCCTGGTTATGGATGATGCGAGTGGTGGCACCAATTGCTATTCTTTGCATATTGGTCAGCGGGCTGCGATAGCGGTTAGCAGCCGGGAGAAGGTTTGAGGCACGGAAAATGGGTGCTCCTGGGTCTGGTTGTGGCGGTAGGCATGGCGCTGCCCGCGCTCGCCTACGAAACTGACCAGCACACGGGTCGCGGCGCGGACCTCTCGGATTCGACGGCGGTGCTCAATGCGAAAGTTAACGACACGATTGCCGGCATCGTCGCGGACTGGGACAAAGGGCGCGACGAAATGGCCGTTGTTGACGCCTTTTATCGTGAACTCGGCGGCAGGCATTGGGTCGACCGTCTCGAACGCTGGGCGATAGACTCCCCTGAAGTCGACAAGTTCGACGTCGGTCGCTACGAAAGCATATTTGCGGGCCAGCCGTTTTGGGCGACCCGCGTGGCGAAATTTTTCGGTACCGGGAGCACGATTCGTGTCAACGAGCAGCTGATCGGTTCCGACAAGATCGGGCATTTCATCTCGCAGGGCCGCAAGTACTACAAGCGCTACCTCAAGTCTGGTTCGGAGATCGAGGCGGCGGAGCATTCCGCATTCACGGAACGCGCAATATTTGGGCAACTGTCCAATGGCATTTATTCAAATGCCGATCTTGTCGCGAACTACGAGGGACACCGGTTCTTCCGCAGCCTGTTCGAGGACGGCATCACTCCAGGCAAGCCGTCAATACTGCGCTGGGAAAACGATGGCTGGGTTGTACGGCGTGACTTCGACTGGGCGGACCACGTCAATGAATACTGGGACGAGGCGCTCAATGTCAATCACTTCGACGGGGGGCTCTATAAGTACATGCACGACACGTTTGTCGCGATGTGCCCTGAATATTGGGAGCGGCCCGATCTGTACACCATCGCAAACGAAGACGAACTAAAAGAACGCTATTCACACCTGGGGCTCAGAGATACGTCAGAACTCAGGCTCGACTCGCTCTGCCCGGTGCAGGCATTCCTCGATGGCGATACCAGCAAGTACGTTACGCCGGCAGGAAAATCAACGCCGGATGTTCCAACATCTCCCTGATGCGTTGAATCATCGCGGCTGCGTCGTAGCCGTCAACAAATCGATGATCAAACGAGGATGACAGGTTCATCATCAGGCGAATGTCGACCTGGCCGTTCACCACAACCGGACGCTCAACGGCGCGGTTAACCCCGATGATGCCGACCTCAGGTTGATTGATGATCGGCGTCGAAACGATGCCACCGAGCTTGCCAAGACTTGTGATCGTTATCGTTGAACCGGACAGCTCGTTTCTCGTAATGCTGTTGTTGCGCGCGGCTTCAGAGACACGGCGAACCTCGCCCGCGAGCTGCTGCAGGGAAAGGGCGTCTGCATTGTGAACCACGGGCACCTTGAGACCGTCAGGGGTCTGAGTCGCGACGCCGAGGTGTACAGGTCCATGCTGGGTCAGGACATTGCGGTCCTTGTCATACGTCGTGTTGCACTGCGGAAATTCGCGCAGCGCACGGATCAGCGCCAGCCCAAGAAACGGTAACGGCGTGAGTCGTTGTGCCGGGTCGACATTCTTGCTGTTCAGGTGCTTGCGCAGCGCCTCGAGTTCGGTGATGTCAATCTCTTCGACGTACGTAAAATGCGGAATCTCGCGCGTGGCTGTCGCCATGCGCTCGGCAATGATGCGGCGCAGCCCGATGACCTTGATCTCTTTTGTCTCTGGCCGAACGCCCGTAGGAGCAGTGCTTGGCACCGCGACAGGTTTGGTCGCGCCGTCTACGTGCCCTCGGGGTGCAAGCGGTGCTCCCGCAGTGCCAACATAAGCCTCGAAGTCTTTGCGTGTAATTCGACCACCGGCACCGGTGCCCGGCACGTTGTGCAGCTCAATGCCGGCTTCTTTGGCACGGCGCCTGACGGCT
>Ga0255049_10001832_pt1 | contig 11510 bp, 12 predicted proteins | sample JV7_2_3_MG_FD_183615 | JGI IMG/M metagenome (GOLD analysis project Ga0255049, IMG submission 183615) | Seawater microbial communities from Jervis Inlet, British Columbia, Canada - JV7_2_3 | ecosystem: Environmental > Aquatic > Marine > Inlet | place: Canada: British Columbia | collected 2016-10-06
GCACGGATCGCCAGTTGCTCCAGGGTAACCTGGCCGCGCAGTTGTTGTAGCTTCGCATCAGACCAGGTGCTCTGCAGCGAAAAACTGGCGGTGCCGGAAGTCGGCAGGGGCGGCAAGGCCTTCAACATACGCGGCCACACGTGTAAGGCCATGTGTTCGCCGTCGAAGGACATCTTGCCCGACCAGTCCGAAGACAGTGGATCGCCGTCGATGTCCAGGTCCAAAGCCAGACGTTGACCCCAGCCTTCGGGCAGGGTGACCGAACCCGCCAGCCGGTGTCGGCTTTCGTCATTACGTATGCTGACCTGAACATTGGTCAGCGGTACTGGCTTGCCGCCGGCGCGGAGGTCTTGCCAGATAACCGTGCCCTGTTCCAGGTCGAGCCGTCCACGGGTGAGAAACCAGCGGCCGAGCGCCTTTTCGGCAGACGCACCTGGGACGTCCACAACCGTGCCCGTGGGTTCGTCCGTCGTGCCGGGATCTGCCTCTTCCGCGGTGTCAGCAGAACTAGCGCCGTCGTCGTCGGCTACCGCCTCACCGGTGAGTCCGTCAACGATTACACCGCCTTCCGGTGTGGTGGTGACCCTCAGGGTCGCGCCACGCACGGTTATTCGACCGGGCAGTAAGGCGGCGGCGCCAAGTGAGGCGAGGAGATCGACCCCGACCTCGGCCTGGGAGAAACGGGCGAGCACCCGCCGGCTTTTGCCCAACAGGCGGACGTCTTCGATGTGCAGTACCGGACGCCACCCGTCGAGGTCCGCGCGCAGGGAGCCGATTCGCACCTTGTGACCAAGTAGCGCGCTGACCCGGTTTTCGATCGCGCCTCGATAGCGCTCCACGTCGGTCATCAGCCAGCGCACACCACCTACGGCGAGGGCAAAGATTAACGCCGCCGCCAGTACGCTACGCCATGTGGTCAGCACCACGGTGCGTAGTGTGCGGCGTGTGTTTCTGGCTTCGCTTTTCCGAGCTATGTCCATTCTCTACCGGGATAAAACGCCGCTACATCAAGACGACGTCATACTGCTCCCGGACATATTGGCTCTCCACCTGAAGTTTGATGGGTACACCGATGAATGCCTCTAACTCGGCAAAACTGGTCGATTCCTCGTCTATTAATCGGTCCACCACTTCCGCAGAGGCGAGCACGAGCAGTTGCTTGGCGTCGTATTGTCGCGCCTCACGGAGAATCTCGCGGAAGATTTCGTAGCCGACCGACTCCGCGGTCTTTACCGAACCCCGTCCGCCACAGGTCGGGCAGCCTTCACACAATATGTGCTCCAGGCTCTCGCGGCTTCGCTTACGTGTCATCTGCACGAGGCCCAGACTGGACACTTCACTGATGTGAGTTTTCGTATGGTCACGCTCCAATCGCTTTTCTAAAGACCGGAGCACCTGTCGCTTGTGTTCTTCGTCTTCCATATCGATAAAGTCGATGATGATGATCCCCCCCAGATTGCGCAGCCGCAGTTGTCGCGCGATCGCCTGAGTGGCCTCCAGGTTGGTCTTGAAGATTGTCTCTTCCAGGTTTCGGTGCCCAACGAAAGCGCCGGTATTCACGTCGATAGTGGTCATGGCTTCGGTCTGGTCAATCACCAGGTGGCCACCGGATTTGAGCTGTGCTTTGAGTTCCAGCGCTTTCTGAATCTCGTCTTCCACGCCGTAGAGGTCGAAGATGGGCCGTTCGCCGGGATAGTGTTCGATACGGGTTTCCATTTCCGGCGAGAACTGGCGTACGAACTCCTGAACCCGCTGGCATGTTTCTCTGGAGTCGATACGTACCCGCTCGATCTCTGTGCCCACCAGCTCGCGCATGGTACGTATGACCAACGGGAAATCTTCGTAAACTACGCTCGGAACTGGCGCGTTGCCGGAGCGTTCGCCGACCGCGCCCCAGATTTTGTGCAGGAATTTCATGTCGGCCTCAAGTTTCTCATTGCTGGCCGATTCTGCAGCCGTGCGCACGATATAGCCGCCGTTGGAAGGCGCTTCCTCCCCGGCTGTTACGTCCGTCCCATTGGCGGCCAGCGTTCTTATCTGTTCACGCAGGCGTTCCCGTTCGTTTTCGTCCTCGATGCGCTGGGAGACGCCGACGGCGCTTCCCTCGGGCATGTACACCAGGTAACACGAAGGGATGGCGATACGGGTTGTCAGGCGCGCGCCCTTGGTGCCGATGGGGTCCTTGACCACCTGAACCAGGACCTCGTCGCCCTCGCGAAGCAGATCGCTAATGTTTGTCGGGGCGCCGAAACGCTCCCCCTCACCATTGGCGTAATTGGGCGCCTGTTCCGAGGCCGCTTTCGGGTTTCCTTGTGCTGCCCCGTTGCCAGTGCGATCGGGATGTGGCGGTGAGGAGATATCGGAGGCGTGCAAGAAGGCAGTGCGGGCCAGTCCCACGTCCACGAATGCCGCCTGCATCCCCGGTAACACCCGTTGCACTGAGCCTTTGTAGACATTGCCCACCAGGCCGCGGCGGCTGGCCCTTTCCACGAAAACCTCCTGGAGCACGCCGTTTTCGATCAGTGCCACCCGGGTTTCCTGTGGGGTGACATTGATCAATAGCTCGACGCTCACAAGGGACGTCCGTGAAATAAGTTATGAATCTGTTCCAAGTTTCTCTCGTAACTATCTATCTGGTAAGTAGTTTAGTGCCTTGGCCATTGGTCAACAATGGCCCATTTATCGGTAGAAACGACGATATTTCGGTGATTCCGGCCGCGATTGGATTCGGCCCGGTGGCATACTGTCTGCAGATAATACGCAAGAGCTCCTAGGGATTGAATCGAGACAAAATCCCATTGCCAAAACTGAGCATGAAAAACGGCCACGCCGAAAGTTTCTCCCGGGACGCTGCCGAGGACGCGCGGATCGTCATCATCGTGCCGGCGGACCGCGGAATCGAACTTCCCGGCAAACATTAAACTGGTGGCCTACGACCGCCACGGCCTGTTGCATGATGTGAGTGCGGTCTTCGCCGCACAGTCCGCTAACGTCATGGCCGTGCGTTCGCATACGGATGATGTCAGGCAGATGGCGATCATGCATCTGACGGTTCAGGTGGCCAATCTGAGGCAACTTTCCCGGGTTCTGACCAAGCTCAATCAACTGCGTAATGTGGTGGAAGCCGGACGCGAAGTTTGAGGGCAACCCGCAGGGCGTAATCGCGGCCGCGTTCCTTGTTGGTGGGCCGGCCGGTATCATATCGCCGCTGCGGCGTACTCGAGATATCGGCTGCAGGCGCGGGCGGTGGCGATCGCCGACCGAAGGGGCACATTCCACCGAGGGGAGAATGCGTTGGGACACGCTGTCAATCTAGGCCTGGTGAGCTTTGCACTGTGGCTGCTGCTGTCCGGGCACGGGGGGATTTTGCTCGTGGCGGGCGTGATCTCCTGCCTGTTCGTCGTCTGGATCGCGCTGCGCATGGACGTGGTCGATCATGAGGCGTTCCCCGTGGACATACGGGTGTATGCGGCGTTGTTATATTGGGCTTGGCTGGTCCGAGAGATCATCGTCGCCAACCTGCGGGTTACGCGTCTGATTTTGGATCCGAAGCTTCCCATCACGCCAACCATTGTCCGGCTAAAGGCTTCACAGCGGGGCGTCTTCGGACAGGTCACCTACGCCAATTCCATCACCCTGACTCCGGGGACGGTGTCCATCGATCTGAGCGACGGGGAGATCGAAGTGCATGCCCTGACGCGGGAGGCTGCGGCCGAATTGGAGACTGGTGAAATGGATCGGCGGGTGAGCCTTCTAGAGGGCAAGCGCTAATGTTTGCCGCCGCAAGCGTCGCCGTGGTGGTTGCCGTGGGAATCGCCCTGGTTCGGGCCTTTGCGGGCCCCACCGTGTATGACCGTATTCTGGTGGTGAACTCCATCGGCACCAAGATTGTGCTGATCATCGCCTTGCTGGGTTTTCTTGCCGGGCGCCCGGATTTTCTGGATATCGCGCTGGTCTATGCGCTGATCAATTTTGTTGGCACCGTGGCCGTTCTCAAGTTCTTTGAATATGGCGATCTGGGATTGGCGGGTGGCGAGGCGGATGAAGGAGACCTGTGGTGAGCGTTCTCGTCGACGCCTTGAGTTGGCTGTGTTTGCTGGGGGGTGGCTTTTTCGTCATCGTTGGAGCCATCGGTTTGCTGCGTATGCCGGATTTCTTTACCCGCCTGCACGCCAGCAGCGTCACCGATACCCTGGGGGCCGGTTTGCTGCTGACGGGCATGGCTTTGCAGGCGGGTTTTAGCCAAGCCAGCATCAAGCTTGGTTTAATCCTGTTGTTCTTGTTTTTTACCAGTCCGACCGCTACCCATGCGTTGGCCAAGGCCGCCTTGCATGGCAATCTCCGCCCCCTGACCAGGGATAAGGCGGGAGAAGACGAGTGAGTCATTTCCTGACGATTGTCCTGCTGGGATTTCTGGCCATTACTGGCATTGCGATATTGCGCATGCGCGAACTGTTCGCGGTGGTGATGCTCTCGGGCCTGTACAGTCTGATTTCGGCGGCTATCTTCGTTTCCCTGGATGCCGTGGATGTGGCATTTACCGAAGCCGCCGTCGGTGCCGGTTTGACCACCATCCTCATGCTCGGGACGTTGGCATTAACCACCGGCGAGCAGAAGACCTCCAACCGTGCGCCGCTGATTCCGTTGATCATCGTCGTGCTCACCGGTGCGGCATTGGTCTACGGCACTTTGGATATGCCGCACTTTGGTGACCCGGACGCACCGGTGCAACGTCACGTGGCCCCTCGTTATCTGCAGGCCTCCGCTTCGGAGACCGGCATACCCAACGTAGTGACGTCGGTTCTGGCCAGCTATCGCGGCTACGACACCCTGGGGGAGGTGGCGGTGATATTTACTGCCGGCGTGGGCGTCATGGCTCTGCTCGGGCGCGGGCGGCGGCGAAAGCGCGAGGAAGAGGGCTAAAGGATGCAACACCACCTGGTTCTGCGCGTCATCGCCAAACTGCTCCTGCCGTTGATACTGGTCTTCGGCCTCTACGTTCAGTTTCACGGGGACTATGGCCCCGGTGGCGGATTTCAGGCGGGTGTGATCTTTGCCGCCGGCTTTATCCTGTACGGGGTCGTGTTCGGTGTTCGTAGCTTGCGCACGGTGGCGCCGCCGGCTGCCATTCATATCTGTATGGCGGCCGGTCTGCTGCTCTTCGCCGGGGTCGGTGTCGTGGCCTTGGCCTTGGGAGGAAACTACCTGGATTACAGTGTTCTGGCCGCCGATCCGCTTCAGGGCCAGCACCTGGGCATCGTGCTCATTGAACTCGGGGTCGGCATCACCGTGGCGGCGGTCATGGTGCGGTTGTTCTACGCCTTTGCCAGTTAAGACGAAAACAACTTGGCACGATTATGGGCTGGCGTCCGGGTGTAAGGCGTACCTGGTTGAGTGCCCGGGAACGGTGCCTGCGTGCTGACCGGTTTCCTCGGTCTCTATAACTACTGGATCGTGATCCTGCTCATGATGAGCGGGCTCTACATACTCATCGCCTGCGGCAATCTAATCAAAAAGGTCATTGGCCTCAGTATCTTTCAAACGTCTGTATTCATCCTGTTCATCTCCATGGGCAAGGTTCATGGGGGCACGGCGCCCATCCTGGACCCGGGTTTCAGCCTTTATTCCAATCCATTGCCCCACGTTCTTATTCTCACTGCCATCGTCGTGGGTGTGGCCACCACGGCATTGGCATTGGCACTCATCGTGCGCATCCACTTGGCCTACGGCACGGTGGAGGAAGACGAGATCCAGGAAAAGGAAGACGTCGCGTGAGCGGTGCCGGGGTCTTGCATCACCTGCCCATACTGCAGGTGTTGGTGCCTTTGCTGGCGGCGCCGGTGGCGCTGTTGCTGCGCCGGGGTTACCCGGCCTGGGTGCTGGCCACCGGTGTGAGTTGGCTGGTGCTGGTCATGGCCATGGGCCTTGTCCGGCAGGTGCTCATCAACGGTACGCTCTCGTATGAACTGGGCGGGTGGGCGCCACCATGGGGCATCGAGTACCGTGTCGATGTGCTGGGCGCTTTCATGGCGCTCATCGTCTCCGGAATTGCGGCGGTGATCATGCCGTTCTCCCGTCGCAGCCTGGCGGCGGAAATCCCAGCTGACCGATCGGCGATGTTCTACACGCTGATATTGCTCTGCCTGACCGGGTTGCTCGGCATTGTCATGACCGGGGATGCGTTTAACCTTTTCGTGTTTCTGGAAGTCTCTTCCCTGTCTTCCTATGCGCTGATCAGCATGGGGCGCCGGCGGGAGGCGCTGACTGCTGCGTTTCAGTACCTCATCATGGGCACCATCGGCGCTACCGCCATTCTCATCGGTGTCGGCCTGCTTTATATGATGACGGGCACGTTGAACATGGCGGATCTGGCCGAGCGCATGCCAGACATCGCGCACACGCGGACGGTGACCGCGGCGTTTGCCTTTATCGTCGTGGGTGTCGCCCTCAAGACAGCGCTGTTCCCCCTGCACTTGTGGCTGCCCAACGCGTACACCTACGCACCGTCGGTGGTTTCTGCCTTTCTCGCGGCTACCGCCACCAAGGTAGGGGTCTATATGCTGCTCCGTTTCAGCTTCACCATTTTCGGTGGGTTGCTGGCATTCGAGATCATGAATTTGGACCGCCTGCTGCTGGTGCTGGCACTGCTGGCGGCCTTGTACGGCTCCACGGCGGCGGTATTTCAGACCGATCTTAAACGGATGCTGGCGTATTCCAGCGTGGCGCAAATCGGTTACACGGTGGCGGGCGTGAGCTTCGCCTCGCTTACCGGCCTCACCGCGGGCATCGTCCACCTGTTCAATCACGCATTGGTCAAGGGTGGATTGTTCCTGGTGGCCGGTTGCGTGTTATTGCGTATTGGCAACGTCACCATCGAGCGCATGGCGGGCCTGGGCCGCACCATGCCCTGGACCATGGCGGCCTTCGTGGTGGGCGGTCTGGGGCTGGTTGGTGTGCCGGCCACCGCCGGATTTATCAGCAAATGGTATTTGGTGCAGGCGGCCCTGGAGCGGGGCTGGTGGCCGGTGGCGGTTGTCGTGCTGTTCACTTCGCTGTTGGCTGCGGTTTATGTGTGGCGCGTCGTGGAAGTGGCGTATTTCCGCACACCCGCACAGACGAGCGATGCAGGGGTTGGTGAGGCCCCGCTTTCTATGCTGGTATCGGTCTGGGTGATGTTGGCCATCATGGTGTATTTCGGCATAAACGCTTCCCTGACCACGGGCCTGGCTCGGCAGGCCGCAAGCGGATTGCTGGGGACTGCGTTGTGAGCGGCGGATTCCCTCTGCTGCTGGCACTGGCATTGCCCTTGACGGCGGCGGTGGGGATTGTGCTGACACGAAGGCACCCGGATCTGCGCGAGGCCGTAACCCTGGTGAGTGCCGGCCTGCTGTTTGCGCTGGTGGTCGGCGCGGTATGGCCGGCGGTTGAAGCGGGCGGTCGGCCAAGCATCGTTCTGGTGCAGACCTTTCCGGGGTTGCCCCTGATGTTGCAGGCGGAGCCCATCGGGGTCTTATTTGCCCTGCTGGCCAGCTTTCTCTGGCTGGTTACCTCGGTCTACGCCATCGGTTACATGCGTGGGCACGGGGAGAAGAATCAAACGCGTTTTTATGCCTATTTCGCAATTGCCCTGGCTAGCACCATGGGCGTGGCCTTTGCCGGCAACCTGCTCACTCTGTTCATTTTCTACGAGATCCTCACCCTGTCCACCTACCCGCTGGTAACCCACAGCGGCACGGACGAAGCGCGCCGCGCCGGACGCATCTATCTCGGTGTTCTTTTGGGGACATCGATCAGTTTTCTACTGCTTGCCATCATTTGGACCTGGACCTTGGCCGGAAGCCTGGATTTCGTTCCCGGGGGATTGTTGCGGGACAAGGTTTCGTCGGCGACGGTGGGGATCCTGCTCGTGTTGTTCGTGTTCGGGATCGGCAAGGCCGCGCTGATGCCGTTCCACCGCTGGCTGCCGGCGGCCATGGTGGCGCCGACGCCAGTGAGTGCCCTTCTGCATGCGGTGGCCGTGGTCAAGGCGGGGGTGTTTTCCATCGTCAAGATCGTGGTGTACATCTTCGGCATTGACACCGTCGCCGGGCATGCCGCCAGCCAATGGCTTATGTATGCGGCGGCCATCACCATCATCGTCGGCTCGCTGGTGGCCATGACCCGGGACAACCTCAAGGCACGACTGGCCTATTCCACAGTCAGCCAACTGTCCTATATCGTCCTCGGCGCCTTGCTGGCGAACGCCTGGGGGATCATCGGCGCCGGTATGCACATGGTGATGCACGGCTTTGGCAAGATCACCTTGTTCTTCTGCGCCGGCGCCATCCTGGTTGCCACCCACAAGACCAAAGTCAGCCAGATGAACGGTCTCGGCCGGGCCATGCCGATCACCATGGGCGCCTTCCTGCTGGCCAGCCTCAGCCTCATCGGGCTGCCACCTTTCGGCGGTATGTGGAGCAAGTGGTATCTGGTATCCGGTGCGCTGGAGGCTCAGCAGCTGATTATGCTCGGCGTGTTGATGCTGGGTTCCCTGTTGAGCACCGCCTACCTGCTGCCGATTCCTTTACGGGCATTTTTCGGTCGTGTAGAGAAGCATTCGCAAGCGGAGGGCATCAGAGAGGCCCCGATACCATGCGTGCTGGCCCTCGGTCTGACGGCGGCGGGTTGTGTGGTGTTGTTCCTGAATCCCGATCCGTTTTATCGCTTGATGGCCCAGGTGGTCTTGCAATGAACGACGGGCAAAACGATCACTGGCTTGCCAGGCGGGAGACCATCCGATGGTTGTGGCGCGGCGGCGTCGCAGTGCTGGCCCTTTTGGTCCTCGGTGACGTTTGGGTACACGGTCATCCAAGCTTCCGCATCGACGGGACCTTCGGTTTTTACGCCTGGTTCGGGCTCATTTCCTGCGCGGCCATGGTGATTTTCGCCAAGCTACTCGGCGCGTTCCTCAAGCGCAGGGATACGTACTATGACGATTAGCGCCATCCACCCCGGCCTGATCCTGGTGCTTGGCGGGCTGCTGTTGCCGTTTGTGGGAACCCGGGCGCGGCGGGCTTTGATCCTCGGGCTGCCGCTGCTAACCCTTGCCCTGGTCTGGCGCCTGCCGGATGGGATATTCGGCGTAGTGGGCGTGCTGGACTACCAACTGGCGCTGGTGCGCGGTGATCGTCTGAGCCGGCTATTCGGCATCATTTTTTCTCTGATGGCCTTTGGCGGAGGGCTTTATGCCCTGAACCAAAAACGGGTGTCGGAGTTGGCAGCGGTCTTTGTTTATGCCGGCAGCGCAGTGGGTGTCGCCCTGGCCGGCGATCTGGTCACGCTGTTTATCTTTTGGGAAATAATGGCCGTTGCCTCGACGCTGGTGGTGTTGTCGGCCGGTGGCGGGCGTGCCAAACGGGCATCCATGCGCTATCTGCTGGTCCACATGTTCGGCGGTTCTTTATTAATGGCCGGAATTATTGCCCACGTTCTGGATTCCGGCACGACGGCGTTTACCGCGATGGTACCTGACACCCTCGGCGCCGGGCTGATGCTCACGGGCGTGCTGGTCAATGCCGCCGCGCCACCGCTGTCCGCGTGGCTGTCGGACGCCTACCCGGAAGCCTCCTACAGCGGCACGGTATTTCTCTCCGCGTTTACCACCAAGGCCGCGGTGTACGTTCTGCTGCGGGGCTTCCCCGGGGCTGAAATCCTCATATTCATCGGCCTGTTCATGATCTTCTACGGGATCATTTATGCCCTGTTGGAAAACGACATGCGACGCATACTCGCCTACAGCATCGTCAATCAGGTGGGTTTCATGGTCGTTGGTGTCGGTATCGGAACCGAAATGGCGATCAATGGCACTGCGGCGCACGCCTTCACGCACATCATCTACAAAGCGCTGCTCCTCATGTCCGCGGGGGCGGTGCTCTACATGACCGGAAAACACAAGTGCACGGACCTCGGCGGGCTGTTCAGGAGTATGCCGCTCACCACCGTGTGCGCCATCGTGGGCGCGCTGTCCATCTCGTCGTTTCCATTGACGTCCGGTTTTATCAGCAAATCCATGATCGGTCAGGCTGCCGCCAACGAGCAGTTGATGTTTGTCTGGTTCATGCTCATTGCGGCGTCGGCGGGGGTATTTCTCCACGCCGGAATCAAGTTCCCCTGGTTCGTGTTTTTCCAAAAGGATTCAGGCCTTCGCCCGCCGGACCCGCCTTGGAACATGCGCTTGGCAATGGTTCTCTTCGCCGGGCTGTGCGTTGGGCTGGGCGTGTGGCCGGAACCGCTGTATGCGCTGCTGCCGTATCCGGTGGCCTACGCACCTTATACCGTCGCGCATGTCGTCAACTCTTTGCAGTTGTTGTTATTTTCCGGTCTTGCCTTCTTCCTCATGCTGCCCCTGATGAAGCGAACCTTGACCATTACCCTCGATGTCGACTGGATCTACCGGAAATTCGCGTCTCGGTGTGTGTGTTGGGCGGTGTCGCTGGGCAGGCCGCTGGACGCCGCCCTGCGCTCAGGTTTCGTCGGTGTTCTCGGATGGGTGACTAGTAACGCCGAACGCCAATACGGTCCCCTGGGACCAGCCGCCCGGACCTGGACGACTGGTCGCGCGGTGGGCTTGGCGACAGCCATGCTAGGTGTTCTGCTGATCCTGTTTTTTGTCGCCGTTTCTGGCTAGGAACACGGTCTGTCACCGGCTCAAATAACCGGCGGCAAAACATGTGAAGCCGGTGACGGTTCCGTCGCTATGTGTTTGATACACTGCCAAGTGTTGAAGCCTCGCCGACATGGAAGAGGGCGTTGAATGGACTGCTGGGCTCGCCGTCGTCGCGGGGCTGTGCGGCGGTAGCCTGCCCGCGAGAATTTGGTGGCTGGAGAGATGCGGAAGACCGTGGCTGATGGTGCCCCGCTATATAATTCAGCGGGTGCCTATTTCCGTTTCCAGGGCACTCGCCCGTTTGCTGGCTTGCTGGCGCTGCTCGGGGGAGAGTCCTTTTCCCACAAGGCCCACGTTGGCCGTGGCCTCCGGGTCGCCACGGGTGGCGCCCAGGGTAAACCAGGTATAAGCAAGCACTTCATCTTTCTCTGTGCCCTGGCCCAGGGTGTATAAGACCCCGAGATTATTCATCGCCTTTGCGTGGCCCTTGCGGGCCGCCTTGCGGTACCAGTTAAACGCTTCCACGAAATTCCGGGAAACGCCTTGGCCCTGGTAATGCATCAAGCCCAGGCTGTAATCGGCCCGTGCATCGCCCGCTTTAGCCGCCTGACGAAACAAGGCCAGCGCCTGCTTATGATCCTGATCCACGCCCAAACCATCGGTGTAGAGCAGTGCCAGATTGATCTGGGCATTGACATGACCCTGATCGGCAGCGCGCCGATACCAACGGGCGGCCTCCCGGTAGTCCCGGCGAATACCCTGGGCCGCGTCATAGCGCGACCCGAGGCCGAACTGGGCGTCCCGATCTCCGGTACGGGCGCTTTCCCATACGGCGATGGTTTCCGCATCGCCGGCCGGCGGTGCC
>Ga0255049_10001833_pt1 | contig 11504 bp, 10 predicted proteins | sample JV7_2_3_MG_FD_183615 | JGI IMG/M metagenome (GOLD analysis project Ga0255049, IMG submission 183615) | Seawater microbial communities from Jervis Inlet, British Columbia, Canada - JV7_2_3 | ecosystem: Environmental > Aquatic > Marine > Inlet | place: Canada: British Columbia | collected 2016-10-06
GACTTCCTGTTCCTGCTGGTTTGCCTCGAGAACAGCAAGATCGGTCTGCCTGGCCAGCAGTTCGTCGTCGGAAACAAAACTCTTCTCGAGCAGCTCTTCGGCCCTGCCCAGCCTGTACCTGGCCTGTGCCATCTGCGCCTTCAACGCGACCAGGCGAGCCTTTGCCTGCGACAGCATCAATCGATTGTTGTTGTCGTCCAGCACGACAAGGGTTTCACCCCCGCGGATGGTGTCGCCAACGTCCACCGGAACTTCCACGATCAATGCGGACACTTCTGACGTAACCAGAGCCCGATTGGCCGAGATCACAGTTGCCGGCGCCCGCAGCTCTTTGTCGATCAGCAGGTCGCCGAGGCGCTGCACGGTTACCGGTACCGGGTCCGCCGCGAGCACGCTGGCCGACAGCATCGCCAAAAGGGCGGTTGTAATGAATTTAAGCGACATATTCGTTATAACCCGGCGAAGGGACAGTTGACCTGGGAAAGGGATCTTGCTTGTATTGAACCGCCCACAATGGGCAGCTTTCCATTATACCGTTCCGGAGTATCAAAGATGAGCATTCGACAGGCGGAATTACTATCCGTAATAGTGCTAACAGCCTTAGCGTCTACCCCACTGTTGCCGGCTTCTGCCATTGCAGCCGAACTCGACGCAACAACCAGCGCCGCGATAGATAGCTCGATCAATGGCGAGCATCGAAGCGCCGAAAACAAAGCCCGGGACAATTTTCGGCGTCCGAAGGAAACGCTCGCGTTCTTCGGCTTTCGTTCGGATATGACAGTCGTCGAAATCTGGCCCGGCGGAGGCTGGTACACGGAAATACTTGCGCCGGCGCTTAAAGGTAGCGGCAAGCTCTATGCCGCCCAGTACAGCGTCAATCCGCCGTTTTCATACCAGCGGCGGTATTTCGGTTCATTCCTGACCAAGGCGGGCGAGTCACCCGACGTCTATCGCGACGTCATCATTACGGCACTGGATTTTCCCTATCAACTCGAGATCGCACCCCCTGGCACGGCCGACCTGGTCGTCACATTCCGTAACGCACACAACTGGGTCGGCAAGCGCTATCCCAGGCTTGCGGCATCACTGGCCTTCGAGGCAATGTTCGATGCCCTCAAACCGGGCGGCGTTCTTGGCATAGTCGATCACCGCTGGCCGGATGCCAGCGAAGAGGATCCTCACTCTGAAAACGGCTACATATCCGAACAGCGTCTGATCGCATTTGCGAAGGAAGCCGGCTTCGAATTCGCCGGCCGATCGGATCACAACCGTAATCCAAAAGACACACATGACCATCCAGAGGGCGTCTGGACGCTGCCACCGTCACTCGCGCTCGACGAAAAAGACCAGGAGAAATATCTTGCCATCGGTGAGTCCGATCGTTTGACGATCAAGTTCGTCAAACCATCCGATTGAGCTGAGCATTCAGTAAGAAACAGGCGGCTCTTGCATTCGGCAACTTCTTAATTCTGGCGGTTATTCGCAGACCCATTCGTCGCGGACTTTTTTGCAGAAATCCGGCGGCCCGCGCTGCTCCCAAATATCAATGATGCCGACCGATTCGGCGACTTCGAGATACCTCGGGTGCGCGGTAAAACCTAGCTGCCACAACATAACGCCGTCGTGCACGAGGAAATCAGCATCCGACCAGCCTGAGCCGCTAGTGTCCATATCAAAAATGAGTTCGAAATATCGGTCAATGAACCCGAAAATCAGGTACCAGGTGGTCAGATTCAACTGCCAGCCCGACTCGTTTTCTTCCGGCATGGAAGCGATGATTTGCGGGATGCGAAGATCCAGGTGCGCCTGCCCGGTTACCGGATCACGGGCGCCGGTCACCAGTTCCCTGACCCAGCCACTGGGTAAACCTCTTGGCTCCAGGAAGGCCTCATAGTGGGCAATGGCGATGTCATCCTGCTTTTCCGCCAGATTAATAACGCCACTAACCAAAGTCGCGAATTCGTGACCGACCTGGTGCGCGAGGTCCAGTGCCGCGAGGGATTCGCTGGTGCGCCCGACAGCATAGAGCGCACTGGCCAGGAAAGTATTCGCGGTTGGCGATAACGGTTCGAGCTCGACAAATCGCTCGGCAACTCCTAAGGTCTCTTGCAGGTACCCGGCTTCCAACAGGTCCCAGGTCAATGCGTCCAGAAGCGCCGCATTGCCCGGTTTTTGGCGTGCCGCCCGCTCCAGCGCCTCTATCTCCCCCAGGTAGGACCAGGATTCGATCTTTCCTGACTGGTACAACGCTTGCGCGAGGACAAGATCGGGGTCAATGGCGAGCGCCTTGGCGGCAGCCTCGCCGGTGAGTTTTTGTCCCTCCAGGGAGTCGAGCCCCGCTTTACACAGATTCCAGTAACAATAGGCCAGCAATTCATAGGCTTCTGCAAACTTCGGATCAAGCTTGATGGCGTGCAGCACAAGTTCTTCGGCGTTGCCTAGCCCCGACGTGGAAAGTGCTGCTTTGGCTTTTAGAAATAGTGCGTACGCTTCCGTATTGTCCGTGGGGCGCCCACGAGTCGGATTTACGCCGACATGAATCTGCAAGGCGTCGATAATGGCAGACGCAACATCGTCCTGAACCGCGAAGATATCGGTAATGGTCCGGTCATAGGTCTCCGACCAGATATGCGCGCCGTTTGCGACATCAATCAACTGCGCGGTAATGCGCACTCGCTCGCCCGACTTGCGCACCGATCCTTCGAGCACCGTCGCCACGTCGAGGGCCTGGCCGATACCGCGGAGGTCTTCATTCCTTCCCTTGAATGCAAAGGAGGATGTTCGTCCAATTACCTTCAGTTCCGGGATTTTCGCGAGCAGGTTCAGAATCTCTTCGGATAGACCGTCCGAAAAATATTCCTGTTCCGGGTCCGACGACATGTTGACGAAAGGCAGGACGGCGATGGATTTTTCTATGGGCTGAACCGCTGCCATCGTCTGTTCGGAAACAACGGACACAGGTTCACCGACGAGCACATAGTTATCCACGACGAGAAACACGACCGCTATCGTCAATAGTCCGATGATGGCGAAGTCGAACTTGCGGCCGGTGACGTCCGTTATGGAATGCTCCAGCGGAACTTCCCGCGTCCGTTTCATGCCGCCAGGTGTAACCTCGAAAGCCCACGCACCGATCAGAATGACCGGAAAGCTGATGAGGATAAGCACCGTCACGAAGGTGACCGTCCACTCGGGCAATTTCAGTGCGGGAAACACCGTGGCCGCCATCTCGATCAGCAGCCATGCCACGATGGCGTATGCCACCGCAACCCTGAAGACATTGCGCCTTCTCAGCTCACCCCACAAAGAGGCCATAGGTGTCCCCCGAATTGTATGGGGCGATTCTACCTGCCTATGGCTTGGACGACAGCCAAATCTAGTCCAACCAGCCCTGCTGTCCGCTACTTGGGCGCCAGATCTTTATTCGCCTTGGTCTTTCTCGCCATCTTGATTCTTGCGCTTGCCGTGTTGTGCTTGTCGCTTGCGTCTCTGCTTCATCGCCTCGCGTTCCTCCGGCGACATCGCTTCCATTCTCTCTTTCATTTCCGCACGCTTTGCCTCGCGTTGTTCGGGCGTCATGGCTTCCCATTCGGCTCGGCGTTGTTCTCGCTTGGCACGGTACTTTTCCCGTTTCGCCTGTTTCTCTTCCTCGGACAGGCTTTCCCATGCGGCACGGCGTTCCTCACGGGTCATCTCAGGGCGCTTGTCAACCGATGCGCCCTCATCACTCTGCGCTGAACTGGCCGCAAACGGCAGTAAAGTCAAAGACAGCAGCGAAGCAATCAACAATCTTGATGAGTTTTTCACAGGATTTTCTCCGGATGTCATAAACAGGTTTACCTTGTTCGTAACGCTGCGGCAAGCAGATGGTTGACTTCCCTGTCAGATATTGACGCATTGAGCCTTCACAGACCTGTAAATCCCGTTTCCGTCTGGGCGAGCCCGCAAGATTTGCGTATTCTGGCTAGTGTCCTGTCCCGCAGATAAATTGACTAAGTCGGCCACGGATTTTCGTGGCTGGCATGACGCGGCGACGAGGAATAGCATCGCTATTACAAGGAGCCGCAACGCCGCCAGGCGCGACAAGACGTGCCGAGTTCGGTAAGTTATCTGCGGGACAGGACACCAGATGCCAGGGACTAATTTCATTCGAAGCATGCGCGGTTTGTTGTTAATGCCGGTTCTGTTATGCGCATGCATTACCCCCGAGGTGCTGCTGCCGAAAAGCGCTGAAGTGCCGGCGGGGGTCGACTTCTCCGGTACATGGCAAATGAGACCCCAATCCAGGCGCAGCCAGCCGGGTGTAAACGAGGCGATCGATCGAACCGATGGGGTGGATAACCAGACGATCATGCGCGAGATGATCAACAGGCAAAAGAACGCGCAGGACGGTTCGAGGCGTAGCAGCGGGAGCAAAGCCGGGCTCGTCGGTGTCTTCCTGGAAACAGGTGACTCGCTGAAAATTGATCAGACTTTACATGGCATATTCATCAGCTTCGATCGGGCGGTCGTGGAGGAGTTTCGATTTGGCGAAAACCGGCCGATAAGTATCGGCCAGGCCGATGCGATACGGGTGTCCGGTTGGGAAGGTAATTCCTACGTCATTGAAACGCTGGGCGAGAAGGGCATGAAACTGACGGATCGCTACAGCCTTGCTGCTGATAAGCAAAGCATGACCCGGCACATCACGCTGCGCAGTAAGGATAAGCAGGAGGTCACAATCGTTCAGGAATTCGATCGTCACGGAGACTGATCGGTTTTCTTCCTTTCGATCGCATTTCTGCATGCGCTCATCAGGGACATCAGCGAGTCCTGCATTTCAATGCGGTGCCGTTCAAGGCCTTCGACTGACGTATCACGTGGAACGGAATGTGGCTCGCCAACGGCGATAACCACCCGCGAGAACGGTTTGGGTACCAGCATTCGGTCCCAACTCGAGAGGCGCCAGCTACGTTCGGCGGCACAAGCCAAAGGAAGCAGCGGCGCCCCGGAGATTCTTGCGATCAATATGTTGCCGGCTTTGAATTCGAAGATCGGGCCTTTGGGACCATCGGGTGTCGTGATGATGGAACTGCCGCGTTTCAGTGCGCCAACCATATCGCGCATGACAAGCGCCCCGGTTTGATTGGCTGAGCCGCGAATGATATTCGCGCCCCAGGCGCCTGCAATGCGTGCCGGTATTTCACCATCTACAGATGCAGAGATGACAATGCTCGCGTCGAATCCCTTGAGTATCCATCGCCTGATGATGTTGGCGCAGAGCAGGTGTTGCTGGTGCCAGTAGCAGGGTATGCACACGGTCTTGTCGGCGACGACCTTCTCGGCGTTGTCCGCACCGATAATCCTGTCGACGCGATAGCTGTACCAAAGCAGGGCCAATAGCAGACGCAACACCGGCGTCAACAGACCATACAGGACCTGGCGGCCGATCGACATCCGCCGTTGCGAGGCCGTACTCCTCCTCGAATCGGCACTGCCTGGCTCAATATTTGGTTCGGGTGCTGCGGTCACGGCGGAGCCAGTTTGCAGTATCGGTTTGGCGGCGGTCAATGTAATATTGCGCCTCCACGAAAACCGTCCCGCCGCATTCGCTCCTAAATCATTCGGTCCGATCCAATGAAACTCTACGACACGCTTGCCGACATGCTGGAGGAGGGCCGCAGCAAGGACCGCCATGTCCTGCTCATTGACGGGGAGAAGGATGAGCGCAGGATTTCCTATGCGGAGTTGTCCGAGAGGGCCCATTTACTCCTGGGCGGCATGCAGCAAAGAGGCATGCAGCCGGGCGATGAAGTCGTTGTCTTCACCAAGTCGAACGAGAGTTTTCTGGTCGCCTTTTGGGCGGCAATTCTTGGCGGTATCGTCCCGGTTCCCGTTGCCGTGGGCATCAGCGACGAACATCGATTCAAACTCTTCAGAATCCTCGGCCAATTGCAAAACGGCAGGTTGTACACGGACCAGGGCTTGCTCGATCGCCTTCTCGAGTTCGCGGTTTCGGAAGACATGCCCGACGCGAGAAGGGCTCTCGAGACAAATACGATACTGGAAGGCGATATTGACGCGAGTTTGGTCGGAATACCGGCCGACCTCGAACCGGATCAACTGGCGTTCATTCAATACTCTTCGGGCTCGACGAGCGAGCCGAAGGGCATCTGTCTGTCACATCGAAATCTGGCCACAAATATTCGCGCCAACGTAGAAGGCCTCGAATGGAATGAAGACGACCAGTCCCTGAGCTGGATGCCGTTGACCCATGATATGGGCCTGATCGGATTCCACCTGTCGGTCTTTGCCGCCGGTATGAATCACGCTGTAATGGACACCAGCCTTTTCGTTCGCCGGCCATTGCTCTGGCTCAGCAAGGCAAGCGAGTTTCGTGCAACGCAATTGTGTTCACCCAATTTCGGCTACAAGCACTTTTTGAAATTATTCAAACGAAAAGGCCTGGACAATCTGGACCTGTCCTCTGTCAAGCTGATACTCAACGGCGCAGAGCCGATTTCCTACGAACTGTGCGAAGAATTTCTGTCAGCCCTCGCAGCCTATGGCTTAAAGCGAACTGCAATGCTGCCCGTCTACGGCCTTGCGGAGGCTACGGTCGGTGTTTCCTTTCCCTCGCCGGGTTCCGAGTATTCGAGAATAGCCGTCGATCGTCACCGCCTGCGGATCGGTTCGCCATTCGAACCAATGGACCCGGAGGACCCGGACGCGATCAGTTTCGTCAAAGTCGGCACACCGATTCGTGATTGTGAGGTGCGAATCACTGACGACGACGACATACCGCTGGACGACGGGCTTGTTGGCAATATTCACATTCGGGGCGGCAATGTCACCCGGGGCCTTTACCACAACGACGAAGAGCAGGCGAAGATATATGCCGAGGATGGCTGGCTGCGAACGGGAGATTGCGGCGTCTTCGTTGACGGAGAACTGGTCATCACCGGTCGCTCCAAAGACATAATCATTGTCAACGGACAGAATTATTATCCGCATGACATCGAGGAGGTTGCAGCGGGCGTCGACGGCCTCGATCTCGGCAAAGTCGTGGTCGCCGGGGTCAACGCAAAGCAAAGCCAGACCGAGGAAGTGCTTGCTTTCGTTTTATATAGGAAGGATCCGGAACAATTCGTGTATCTGGCTCACGAAGTGCGCTCTATTATCGGCGCACAAATCGGCATCGAGGTCGATCACGTCATACCGGTTGCGCGCATCCCCAAGACGACGAGTGGCAAGATTCAACGCGCTCATTTGATCAATGCCTATCTCAACGGTGAATTCGATGCAGTGTTGCCGAAAGTAGTCGCGGACGCGCCGGACATTGAGCCCGTTGCCGATAGCTCGGTAATCGCACAACTGAGCGCGATATGTCGCGAGTTTGCGCAGGATCGAAGAGTCGGACCCGATGACAACCTGTTCGAAGTCGGCATCAGCTCGTTGACCCTGACTGAGATCATTCTGGCGCTCGATCTCAAATATCCCGGCAAAGTCGACATCAACGATCTGTTCGACTACCCCACGATACGTGAACTGGCGGGCTTCATTGACAGTGAGGAACGACCTTCATGAGCTATTCGAAGATCGCGGGCACGGGCAGCTACTTACCCGAGCGTGTCATGCACAACAAGGAATTCGAGGCGCTGGTCGACACCACCGACGAGTGGATTCAGGAACGCACGGGAATAAAGCGACGGCATATAGCGGCCGACAACGAATTGACGTCCGACATGGGGCTCGCAGCGGCGCGTGAGGCCATCGAAGCGGCCGATATCGATGTGCCGGATATCGACCTGATCGTCATGGCGACCACGACGCCGGACAAGGTCTTTCCCAGCACGGCGTGCATCGTGCAGAGGCGGCTGGATCTGCAGAAGATTCCGGCCTTCGACATTCATGCGGCGTGTTCGGGATTCATATACGCGCTTGACGTCGCCGATCGCTTCATTCGGACAGGCGGCGCGACCAAAGTCCTCGTTATCGGATCTGAAACCTATTCACGAATTATCAATTGGAAGGACCGGGGAACCTGTGTCTTGTTCGGCGATGGCGCCGGTGCCATCGTCCTCAGCGCCGCGGACGAGCCCGGGATCATGTCCACGCACATTCATGCGGACGGAGCGTTCGAGGAATCCCTGCACGTTCCTGCCGGTATCTCGTCCGGTTACGAATCGGTGCGCGCCGAGAGCGCATTCATTCATATGAAAGGGCACGAGGTCTTCAAAAAGGCAGTCGGCACGCTAGGCTCGATGGCCAGAGAAACACTTTCAATAAATAACGTGGACAAACACGACATCAACTGGCTCATTCCACACCAGGCCAATCTTCGCATTATTGTCGCTGCCGCCAAAAAACTGGATTTACCGATGGAACGTGTTGTCGTGACCGTCGACGAGCACGCCAATACCTCGAGCGCGTCGATCCCGCTGGCGCTCGACGTTGCGGTGCGCGACGGACGCATCAAGCGCGGCGAACTCCTGCTCTTCGAGGCATTTGGCGCAGGCTTCACCTGGGGGTCCGCGCTGGTCCGATACTAGGGTAGCGCCTCGCCCGATCCGTTTTATCGTAAGAACTTTTTTAAGTAATAAGCATATCTCCTTGTTTTAATTGCTCTTAACTATTTCTTGCCGATTGCTGGTAGACTGTCGCGGACAAATAAAGCACTGCCCACAGTGTAATAAGGGAGCACAGACTACTGTGCCAATAAGAACGTCACACGATAATAAGAAGGGGTAAAAAAATGGATGCTGGAAAAATTGTCCGATTAGTGGCGGTACTCGTCGCAGTTCTTGTAGGTCTGGGTGTGCCAATTCCTTCAAGCGCGCTCGTCATTGCCGTTCTTGGCCTGGTTGCCGGTTATTTCATCGAAGACTCTCGTGTGGTCTATATCCTGGCCGCCACCCTGGTGCTGAACGTGGCGAGCGGCGGGCTTGATCCGATTACCGGTGTCGGTCCGTACCTGACTGGCATTTTTGGCAGCCTGAGTTCGTTGCTGAATGCCGGTGCATTGACCGTTATTACGATGCAAACAGTCAAAGCATTAAAACCGTAAAGCACGCAGCAAGTAGAACCAGAAAAGGCCCGCCGATGCGGGCCTTTTCATTTGCATTAATGTTACATAAGTACCTGAAATATAAGGCTAAGGTCAGGATATTGTGACTTGCCTCACATTTTCATAGCCTGGCTGTCTCTATACTGCGACAGTAATGAACGTCGCCAGATGGCGACAGAAATGACCGAAACGATGAATAATTTTAGAGAAATCAAGCGTATGGACGGTCCCTTATCAGAATCCAGCGTGTCACTGAAGCTTTCTTTGATTCAGAAGCGTTGCAGTGAGCTTATGGATGAGACAGATGGGGTCGAGTTGAGCCTCGAGGATTCCGAATCCAGTTGGTCCTCTGGCGATCCGTACAATCAGCTGAAGTAGCCACCCGGTCCTTCAGCGACTTTCCTGGCCCTTCAGGGGCAGCGTGCGGGGCAAAGCACCCGCAATAACTCCACCGATCAAGCGCCATTCTCGTGGGACTTGCGCGTTTTCCGTTGCAAATCGCGTATGAGATGCATCCGCCACAGCCAGATGACCAGAATCAGCAGCGCCGACAACGGTAACGCGGACAAGGGCAGGGCGATTACGATGAAGTCGTAGATGCCGTGAAACACAGCCACCAGCGCCAGATACCGCAGGACGACGACTCCGAGTTTTTGCTGTTTCAGAAAAGCCAACCCGATGTGGTACGCCCAGACTGATGCAAACATGATGTGTACGAGAGGACTCGCAAATCCCCTGCCTATCATCTCCAGGCCCCTAACATATTGTAAATACTGAATATTCTCCATCGATGCGAAGCCGAGGGCGATGAAAGCGGCGTAGATGATGCCGTCCATCGGCTCATCGTAAGCCTTGAATCGCAACACGACGATCAGGAACGGCAGTAGCTTGGCGAATTCTTCGATGCCGCCAATTGCCAGGATGCTGTAGGCGATCAATCCGGCACGACTGGATTCAGCCAGCGCAAACGCGTCAAACCGTAATCCGACCTGGTCCAGGCCCTGATACATCATTTTGCCAAGATAGAACGAGGCAACCCCGAGCACGAAACACAGCACCAGATTGCCGACAGGCTCCGGCATGTGTCGGTCCTTGTGGTAGTGGTACGCGGACCAGAACACGACCGGCAGGCCAATAGGGACGATGACGATCAAGATTTCCATGTCGAGAGTATGAATGCTCACGCGCCGGTAAGTCCCGCTTGACCGATTGAAAACAACGAAAAATCGGCGAACCCTCGGGACGGTGCTGTGTCTTACCAGTAGAATACGATCATAATCATTCTCTGGGGATAATCGGTGGGCCTGACACGGCTAGCGCTTTCGAATCCGGTCGCAGTGGTAGCTGCGATCCTGATGTTGTTGTTGATGGGGGCAGTCGGGCTCGCCAACCTGCCCATTCAGATGATTCCTGATGTCCAGCGACCCTTCATCCAGATTACGACCGGCTGGCGTTCAGCCGCGCCCGAGGAGGTCGAATCCGAGATTGTCGAGCCGCAGGAAGATATGCTGCGCGGCATCCCGGGACTCGAAAAGCTGGAATCATCGGCGTCCAGAGGCAGGGCCAGCATCAACCTGATGTTTGCGGTCGGCACCGATCTGCAGCGCGCACTGATCGAGGTGATCAACAGCCTCAACCAGGTGCCAAGATATCCCAATGACGTAACCGAACCACGTATCTTCGCGGGCCAGGACAGTTTTGGAGCCAATATCGCCTGGTTCGCACTGACGCGGGAAGCCGGTAATTCACGGCCGATGGCCAGTTATAACGACTTCGTCAGAGAGGTCATACAGGCACGCATCGAACGCGTCCCGGGCATCTCGAATTCGAACTCATACGGCGGTCGCGACAATGAGGTACGCATCACCTTCGACCCGTATGAGGCCGCAGCGCTCGGCGTCGACATACCAACGCTCGCGGGGCTGACCGGGAACAATAATGATACCTCCGGCGGCTTCGCCAATGTTGGGCGCCGACAGTACACATTGCGTTATGCGGGCAAGTATGACCTGGCAGAGTTTGGCGACATGGTGTTCGACTGGCGTGGCGGCAACCCGGTGCGACTGCGGGACATCGCCACAATTGAACTCACCATGCGCGACAGCTTCGGCATCATGGTGCAGAACGGCAGCGACTCGATTGCTTTCAACGCACAGGTGGAGCAGGGCGTCAATGTGCTCGAGGTCATGGAAGGCCTCAAAGCGGCCATCACGGAGTTGCAGCAAGGCCCGCTCGCGCGTGAGGGGCTCAAGGTCGAGCAGGTTTACGACGAGTCCACCTACATTGAAGACTCCATCGCAATGCTGCGAACCAACCTGCTTCTCGGCATCGGGCTCGCCATAAGCATGCTCTGGTGGTTCATGCGCAAGTTCCGGGCGACCTTCATGGTGGCGTTAGCCATTCCGGTGTCGCTGTTCACCGCTTTCATGATCATGCAGATGACGGGGCGCACACTGAA
>Ga0255049_10001835_pt1 | contig 11504 bp, 7 predicted proteins | sample JV7_2_3_MG_FD_183615 | JGI IMG/M metagenome (GOLD analysis project Ga0255049, IMG submission 183615) | Seawater microbial communities from Jervis Inlet, British Columbia, Canada - JV7_2_3 | ecosystem: Environmental > Aquatic > Marine > Inlet | place: Canada: British Columbia | collected 2016-10-06
CACCCGCGAGGGTCAGCGTCGCCGGCGCCCTGCCGCGGCCGCGCCCGCCGGAACCAGCGCCGCCATCGTCGCCGGCCCCCGCGCCGTCGGCGAGTTCGCGGTCATGCCCGGCGGCCGGCAAGTGGTCGCTGTGCTCAGCGGCGGAACGACCCCGCCCGAACTGTACCGAATGGCCATGAACCCGCGTCCCGGAGCGGTGCCGATGCACGACCCCGCGGGTCACGTGAGCCCGACATCCGTTCCGCCGCGCGCGGAACTACGTGCTCTCACGCGGCTGAACGCTGGCTGGCGTGCCCGAGTCGAGCTGGCGGAACCCGAGCCGCTTCGTTTTCACTCGAGCGACGACACGCTGGTCGAGGGCTGGCTGCTGCGCCCACCCGGATACCGCGAGGGCTTGCGCTATCCACTCATCGTGCGCATTCGCGGCGGTCCCGTGTCGCAGTTCACGTGGGGGTTTTCCTGGGAGCGCCAGTGGCTGGCGGCCCAGGGCTACGCCGTGCTGTACCTGAACCCGCGTGGTTCGTCAGGGTACGGCGAGGAGTTTGCCAGGGCGCTGTGGGCCGACTGGGGCGGCCCGGACTTCGACGACGTCCTTGCGGGTGTCGACCACCTGATCACACGGGGAATCGTGCATCCGGAGCGAGTGGGCGTTGGTGGCTGGTCGTATGGCGGCATCCTGACCAACTACATGATCACCAGGAGTCGGCGGTTCGCCGCCGCCATCTCCGGCGCCTCCGAAACCGACTACTTCTCGTCCTACGGAACGGATGACTTACAGCGTTGGTGGGAAGACGAGCTGGGTCTGCCGTACGAGGCAGAAAGCCGAGCTCGTTACCAGCAACTATCGCCGGTCTATTCCGTCGATCAGATCGAAACGCCGACGCTGTTCATGGTGGGCGAGAGAGACTTCCGCGTGCCGGCGTCGCAGAGCGAACAGATGTATGCGCAGCTGCGTCGGCGCATGGTCGACGGGGGGCCGGCGACGGGGCTGATCGTGTATCCCGGCGAGAGTCACGGCATCCGCAGGCCCTCGTTCGTCATCGACCGCTGGCTTCGCTACAAGGCCTGGTACGACCTGTTCCTCAACAACGACTCGGAAGCGGACCCGTTCTTCGGACTGCGCGCCTGGTAGCGGCGGCTGCGGGCGGACTCTGTCTCCAGGCCGGGAGCGGACCAGCGCGACGAGCTTTCAGGCGTGGGCTGGAAGCGTCTGCAGCACCGCGTCGGGCGCGTTGCGGGTGAACGTCTCGGCCAGATGACGGTGGCAAGTGAAGGCGAAAACCTGGTGGCCGTCGCGGGCGAAGTCGTGGAGCAGGGTGGCCGTCGCGCGTGCGCGGTCGTTATCGAAGTTCACGAGGATGTCGTCGGCGACGAGTGGCAAGGCGACCGCTCGCCGACCATAGGCGCGGGCAAGTGCCAACCGCATCGCGAGGTAGAGTTGCTCACCGGTGCCGCGCGAGAGCGCGGCCGGAGCCAGGCGCTCGCCGCCATCCGCGCGCTCGACCTCCAGGCGGACCTCCCCGAGCGGCGCGATGACGCGGCAGTAGCGACCGTCAGTCATTTGTTCGAAATACTCTCCCGCCAGTTTGAGGACCTCCGGCTGGCGCTCGGCTTCGTACTTGCGCTTGGCCTCGTCGTAGAGTGCTGCCGCGACCGTGTGGCCGGCCCAGTCGTTGACTAGTTCAACCAGTTCGGCACGGCGGGACTCGCGCTCTGCCAGCGCCTCGGCGAGGGCGTCGTCGGTCTCCATGTCCGAGATCTGCTGGCCGAGGGCTCCCAGGTTCTCGTTCAAGGCATCGCGATCGGCGCGTACCGACCTCAGTTCGCCCTGAGCGGTTCCGACCGCGCGGGCGAGCGAATCAGGATCCCAACTGGAGAGACGCTCCCGGAACGTGTCGGGGCCGTCCTGGCCGGCGAGCGCCTGCAGGCTGGCGCTCGCGCCGGAATGGCGCTCGAGCACCGAACGGATGCGCTCCCGGTGCGACTCGACATCCTCGAGCTCGGCCTGCAGCTCGACGATGGTTGCCAGTAACGGGTCGTCCACCATCTTCATGGTGTCGTACCGAAGCTCGAGATCCCGCAGCTCGATCTCTTCGAGGATCGCAAGCACGTCCATGCAAGCCTTCTGCAAATCGTCGCGCGCCAGATCGACACCCTGTTGGGCGTCCTCAGACCGGTGATCCGCGGTCTGTGTCTGGACCACACGATCCAGCAAGTCGAGGGTGCCCTGCGGGCTCAGCTCATCCGGGAGGTGGTGGTCACCGAGCCACTCTTCCCATTCCTCCAGCGTCTGCCGATGTTCCGATTTGGCCGTGTCGTGGTCTTGCCAGAGTTCGGCTTCCCGCTGGGCCGCAACAGCCTGTTCCGAGCGCCGTTCACTCTGACTCCGCAGGTGCAGCCAGGAGATCAGCAGACCGATCAGTACACCTACTGATCCGACGCTCATGACGCTCACGAAGCGGGCCGGTGGCGGTATGAGTACGGACGCTGCGGCGATCCCGCTCAGGATCAGCCCCCAGGTCACCAACAGTGTGCCGCGACCCACCTGGTCGTGCGTTTCCTGCATCGCCTCGTAGATCAGGTTGGCGTCGCCGGCCCGTGACTCGGTGGCCGTGATCGTGCCCTCGGCTTGGCGAATCTGCTCGGCCCAGGAGCGGACCTCATCGCGGGTCTGCACATCCGTACAAATGGCCCGCAGCCGATCCGGCGACCAATCGGAGCCCAGTTCATCGACATCGTCAAGGAAGGCCTGGCGGCGTGACCGCGCGGTTTCCTTGCGATTCACTACGGTCGCTTGCAGGTCGCGAAGACGGTCGGCGCTGCTGAGGAGCCCACGGATCTTGTTGGCGTGGCGCAGCAGGCGGCGTTGTGTGGTGGACATCAGTTTCCCAGGATCGACGCCCGGCGCCATTTCTGGCTCTGCCTCGTACTCCGGCTCCTCCACCCCGATATCGGTGTCGTGAGTGGCGCTACTGCCCATGCTGGCATGGGCGCTGACGGTGGCAGTGGCCGCGTGCAGTTGCGCGGGTTCTACCCCGATTGTCTGCAACGTAGCCTCGGCCTCGAGCAAGTCCTCGTAGTGCGGCCACGCGCGTTGAGCGCGCAGAAGATCGTCGTACCTGGCCTGGCGCTGCTCCGTGCGGATATCAGTGTCTGCGAGCTTCTCGCGCAGTCGCCCCTCCTTGCGCAGCAATTCCGTGTGCTGCTCGGGCAGGGCGCGCAGCTGGGCGATCCGCTCCTCGTCTTCCTCTATGCGCGCGAGGAGCTCGCTGATCGGCTGTTTGCGACCGCGGGGCCTGAACAGGCCATCGATGTTCTCCTGCAACTGCTGGCGGAAGACCACGGGACTCATCGCACCGGCTCCCATGCCAGCGCTATAGATATGCCCCGCGACGTCGTCGTTCTGCAGCGTGTCGATACGTTGCAGCTCGTCGAGTCCGAAGGCGAAGACGTTCTCGTAAAGAGTTTCCGTCGTGCTGCGGAGCAGACTGTCGAGCTTGGCCGCCGGGAACGTCGAACCGTCCGGCCCCGTGACGACCACCTCGCCGCGCGAGGTTCCGTCGTGTTTGCGCTCGATGCGGTACTCGCGCTCTTCCGTAGTGATGTCGAGAAAACCGCCGTGGCGGCCGCCACGCAGCGGCTCGTAGCGCTGGGGATCGCTGCGCCGCTTGAAGCCGAACAGCACGGCGCGAACGAATGCCATCAGCGTCGACTTGCCGCCCTCGTTGGGTGCCAGGAAGACGTTCAGGCCGGGTGAGAGTTCATCGACGGTGAGGTCGCGCCATATGCCGAAGCCTTCGACGTGGATGCGGCGGAAGATCATGTGTCGACCTCCGCGGGGGCAAGACACTCGACCGCCCGAGCTTCCGCGCGGTGGAGCAACTCTTCAAAGCGCAGGAGATCCCATGCGTTCTCGTCGCCGAGCGCGCGCACTATGCGAGATTCGTCCAGGAGGGTACTCAGCGCCTCGCGCACTGCGGCCGCGGCGGGTGGATCTTCGACGGGTTTGCGCGCCTCGCCCACTTCGGCGTGAGGTGATCGCGGGCGCCAAGCAGCCAGCCCGCCCGCCAGGCCAAGCATGTCGCCGAGGTAATCGGGCTGCTGGCGGAGACGCTCGACATCGCGAATCGGGTGTGTCGCCAGGTCGATGCGCTCGAGCCACACGGGATTGCCCTCGTCGCGAACGCCGTGCTGCATGCGCAGCGCGGCGCGCAGATCCGGTTCGGCGCCAGGCGAGTTGAGCAGCGGATGCAGCGGGCCGACGCCGAAGAGCGTCCAGCGAACGATGTTGATCCGATTCGGGGCCGCGAGCCGGACGTCGCCGACGATCTGCTCGAAGTCGGCTGTGAGATCGTCGATCGTCGTCATGTCGTCGATCGAAGTGCGGTGCCGATGCCAGCGCACGACGTCGGTCCAGATCGGTTCGAGTTCCACCGTGCCGTCGTCGCTAGCCTGCACCAGCGTGGCGCCGCGCGGACCCGGCTCGCGCGTGTGTAGTGCCTGCGGATTGCCCGGATAGTGGACGACGGGACTTCGCGAGTTCAGCGTTTCCCTGGTGTGCACGTGACCTAGAGCCCAGTAGTCGAAGCGCGTGTCGGTCAGATCGCGCAACTTGCAGGGTGAATAGCGGCCGTGGCTTTCGCGATCGCCAACGTTGGCGTGCAACACGGCGATGTTGAAGGGGCCGTCCGGCCGGTTGGGGAACTCCTGGGCGAGATTACGGCGCACGGCCTTTTTCTCGTACGACACACCGTACACGCGCGCGATTTCGAGGTTGTCACGCATGATCGGCTGCGATCCCACCTTCGGTCCGAATACGTGTACCGAGTCCGGCAAGTGGACGCCGCCCGATAGCCCGCCGAGTGGGTCGTGGTTGCCGCAGGCGACGAAGCAGTCGATGTTCGCGTCGTCGAGCCGCGCCAGTTCGGTGCGAAGGCGAACATGGGCACGGAGATTCCTATCGGCCGCGTCGAAGAGGTCTCCCGCGACAATCACGGCGTCGACCTGGCGATGGATCGCGGCACCGACGATCTTCGCGAACGCTTCGGCCGGTGCGTCGCGAAGCCGATCTCGGAGGCCGCGCGGCATCTTGGCCGAGCCTCGCACCGGTGCGCCCAGATGAACGTCGGCACAGTGGATGAACGACAGCGAGCCCATTCGTTGCCCCGTCGCCGCGCCGGCTTCTCGCCCCCCTGTGCCCGCGCGGCGCCTGTAGTAGAACATGTAGCGAGGCGCTCGTACCCGGCGCTCAAGCTACCACCATCATAGTCTGACCCGGCCGTCGGAGGAACTGTTGCCGCAGCACTCGCACTGCCCGCTCGATTGCCCTGACGGCTGCAGCCTCGACGTGGAGGTCGAGGCTGGCCGCGTGGTCGCGATCGATGGCAACTCGACCAACTCCCTCACGGCGGGCTTCATCTGCTCCAAGGTTCGCGACTTGCCCGGGTTGCTGTACGGCAAAGAGAGACTGCTGCACCCGTCAGTGCGGAGCGGGGCGAAGGGCACCGGCAGCTTCGAACGGGCCTCGTGGGAGGAGGCTCTCGAGTTGGTTGCCGCGCAGATGAAGAGCGTTCGGGATCGTCACGGCGGCGAGTCGATCCTGCCGCTGTCGTACGGAGGTTCGAACGGTCTTCTCACCCAGGACACTACCGACGCGCGGCTGTGGCGCCGGCTCGGTGCGTCGAACCTTGCTCGTAACGTGTGCGCCGTGCCCACTACCCGGGCTGCGGCGGAGATGTACGGCAAGATGCCCGGCGTTGCCTTCCAGGACTACGGCGCGGCGCGACTCATCGTCGTCTGGGGCTGCAATCCCGGCGCGACGGGCATCCACGTGCTGCCCTTCATCCGTGAGGCACGGCAGCGGGGCGCGCGGCTGGTGGTCGTCGATCCGCGGCGCAGCAAGCTGGCACGTTCGGCAGACCTGCATCTGGCCGTCAATCCCGGCACGGATGTGGCGCTTGCTCTCGCCCTCGGTAACTGGCTGTTCGAGCACGGCCACGCCGACGAGACATTCCTCGCAGCTCACGCAGCCGACGTAGATGCCTATCGAGCTCGCGCGGCCAGGTGGGACCTGGCTGCCGCGGCCGCTGCCGCCGCGGTGAACGTCGACGACGTGCAAAGGCTGGCGCATTGGTATGCGGAGTCGGCACCGGCCGTTATTCGCTGTGGCTGGGGCCTCGAGCGAAACCGCAACGGCTGCGGTGCGGCCGCCGCGGTGCTGGCGCTGCCGGCGATCGCGGGCAAGTTCGGCGTCCGTGGCGGGGGCTACACGATGAGCAATTCACGAGCTTTCGATCTCGACGCGACAGACGCGGCCAACGAGCCTCCCAGCGGTGCGCGCACGATCAACATGAACCGGCTGGGCAGGACGCTGCTGGAGCAGTCGGATCCGCCCGTGAAGGTGCTGTTCGTGTATAACGCCAACCCGGTGGCCACGCTGCCCGACCAGGAGCGGGTGCTCGCCGGCCTGGCGCGCGACGATTTGTTCACCGTGGTTTTCGAACAGGTCCACAACGACACGGTGAACTGGGCGGACGTGGTGTTGCCTGCTACGGCCATGCTCGAGCACGCGGAGTTGTCCAACGGTTACGGCGCGATGGTGCTGCAGCAGCACGGACCGGTGGCCGATCCTGCGGGCGAGGCCCGTCCCAACTACGACGTGTTTGCCGAACTCTGCGATCGGCTCGACCTGTCGCGCGACGACGACCCGAAGGGGCCTGAGGCGCTGGCCGCCGCAATCCTCGGCCCGAATGGACTCGGGCGCGAGATCGAAGAGAACGGCATTGCGTTCCCGACAGCCGGCGAGCGACCGGTGCAGATGGTCGATGTCAGCCCCTTGACGAGTGACGGCAAGATCCACTTGCTGCCGGCGGCCCTGGATGAGGAGACGGGCGGGGAGTTCTACGCACTGCGCGAGGACCCGGCAACGCCGGACTTCCCCCTGGCCTTGATCTCGCCGGCGACCAGCAAGATGGTGAGTTCTACCTTCGGGCAGACGATTCGGCGGCAATGGCCGATGCAGATGCATCCGGACGATGCGACGCCGCGTGGCATTGCCGACGGTGACAAGGTCCGCGTGCACAACGACCTCGGCGAGATGCACGTCCTGGTGCAGGTGACCGACCGCGTGCGTGCCGGAGTCCTCTTCCTGCCGAAGGGGCTGTGGAGCCACCACACCCTGAACGGCCGTACCACGAACGCGCTAGTACCGGACGCCTACACGGATTGCGGCGAGGGTGCCTGCTTCAACGATGCGCGGGTGCAGGTGGAGTTGCTGCAGGGGTAGCCCTGTGGGAGGGAAGCGCGCGCTCACGAATGCGCTCCGCAAAGCTCACGACGACGGAACGTGGCGCATCACCGAGCCCTGGCATTGGAAGGTGCTGATCGCAAGGCGGCGTCCGTCTGGCGACCAGGACGCTCCCAGGGGCGCGAGTTCGTCGGCGGCCTGCAGGTGCCGTGGTTCTCCGCCGCGCAGGTCGACAAACCACAACTGGTAGTCGCTGCAGAGACTCTCTGCAGCGCTACGAACGATGACGTAGGTCAGCGTCTCCCCATCCGGCGAGAACGCGAAAGGCGCCCGGAACGACCAGCCGCCCGAGGGCGCCCGCGCCAATACCCGGCGTTCACCGCTCTCGACGCTCAGCAACTGCAACTCGGTCGCGTCGGCGTTAGGCAAAGCCACAGAAGCACCATCGGGCGCGAGCGTCGCTAGATCGCTGGCGTAGTCGTCGATCTTGCGTAGGTCGTTGCTCTGCAGGTCAAGAAGGTACAGGCCTGGAGCCAACGTGGCCTCCGCGGCCAGCGCGTCCCGCCGGGCCGCGAAATTGGTGAACAGCAACCATCGTCCGGCGCTATCGAGGCTTGGTGCCGTCGGGCCGATGAGCCTCTCCATGGGCAGGAGCTGATCGCTCGACCGGGAGGCGATGTCGTAGACGTAAAGACCCATGGGACGAGGACCCCGGGACCCTTTGGGCTCCCGCCTGGAGTAGTAGACACGGGCGCCGTCGGCTGACCAGGCTGGCCATAGGAACGGTCCGTCTACCTCGTACCGCGTCGTCTGAGGGGAGTTCAAGGACGCCACGCCGTCCGGGACTGTCGCAAGGTACAGGTCCCCGTCCACCGCGTCCTCATGGTACGACTTGTACAGCACCCTGGATGGATCGGCCGACCACATGCCGACGCGAGCTCGCCCTTCCTGCAGAGAGAGGATCACCGGCGATTCCGCGATGGCCGGCTCGAGCGGATCGAGAGCGACGAGCACGACGTCCCGGTTGATATCGAAGCTGCAGAAGAAGACGCGGCCATCGGCAGCCCAGCCCTGCACCTGGTAGGGATTGCCGGGGACTTGCAGCAAGCGCGCTTGAGCCACGGGCGCTCCGTCCTCGAGATCGACGGTCCACAGGTTCCGTTGGCCGCCCTGGGGGGCGAAGAACAGCAGCCCGTCGGAGGTCGGATTCCAGTAAGCTGAGTCGTCGGCGGGAGCAGGGTCCGTGATCCGAGCGCCAATCGCCCACTCGCGAAAAAGCTCGCCGTCGACATCTCGCGCCGGCGACCAGATCGACTCGACGGGAACGATCACGATCTCGCCGCGCGCCGGCCTCAACGAGACCGCGAGCCAGCGGCCATCCGGCGAAACCCGACCGTCCGTCAGGAGACCTGCCGGCCAGTTTCCCTCGACCTCGCCGGAGCGGCTCAGCATCAGCACCCGATCGCCATCGGTTCCGTCGGCCGAGGCAAGGAGTCGTTGGGAGTCGGGCGACCATCCTAGAAGCGAGAGCGTGCCGGCCGGCCATTCCAGGATCACTTCGCTCTGGCCCGCGGCGACGTCAAACAGCTCGATCTGTCCGGGGCCGTCGTCGGCGGGCAGGTCCGATAGCGCGACGGTCTTGCCGTCTGGCGACCAACGCAGCTGACGGTAGATCCAAACCCGGGCGAGGTCACCCAGCGGCGTGGTCTGCTCGGTTGCCAGATCCATGACGAGCAGACGTGGCGGATCGCTCTGGACGAATGCCATCGAGCTACCGTCGGGCGACAGCTCGGCGGCGTAGTCCATGAGTGGCGCCCCTCCCGGGAGGGTGATCTCGGCAAGCACGACGCGCTCGATTGGAGCAGGGCCGGCCCAGATGAAGATCGTCCCCAGGGCGACGGCAAGCATCAGTCCCGATAGCACCACGCCCGGCATCGCCAGTTTCCAGAGTGGCGGCCAGGTGGCCAGCTCCGCGGGAGTCGGGGTTCCGTGCTCGATGTCGGCGATGAACCTGAAGCCGTAGCCGGGGAGGGTCTCGATGAAGCGCGGCGCCCTGGAATCGTCATCGAGCAGGCGTCTTAGCCTCGAGATCACCTCGGTCAACGAATGGTCCGAGACCGCGATGCCGGGCCAGAGTTCGCCGATGAGTTCGTCACGACTCACGGCGGTTCCGCCGCTACGGAGGAGGTATACCAGCAGGCTGTAGACGCGCGGCGCCAGCTTCACCACACGATCGCCGGTTCGCAAGCATCGCGCGGCGACGTTGAGCTCGAACGGCCCGAAGCGCAAGATCTGGCCGGCTGCTGGATTCTCGCTGTCAGTCACGACTCGAAGATTCTCCGATTTTCGGCTTGCAGCACCTGTCCGCGGCAAGTACATCGGCGACGTCGTGCCGACGCCCGGGGATGATGGTAGGTGAAGCCTCGCGCCACGGCCTCAACAAAAGCTCAATTCTGGCCTATCGATGGCCTCTCCCCCAACGGCACCAATCAACGTCCTCCCCGCGCTTCCCCGCCCAAGGCCAGTCGAACACAGAAGTCAGTCCCCAGGCGCGGCCGGGGGCGAGCCCGTCGTGCTTTCGGCGCGCAGGGGGGCCTTGCCCATGGGACCGGGCAACAGAATGCGCCAACACCTAGTGCACGACCGTGGGCGGCTCTGGCGGCCTGGGCGGCCGCTGCTCCTGTCGGGCCGCCGCCTCCTCCTCCTGGTACGCCTGCCGCTCCGCATCGCTCATCTGCAGCGCCTCGCGGATGCCGTGGCGGCGCCCCAACCGGTATGCGATGAAGGCGGCGACGGCGGCAACTCCGATGAGTATGCCGCCAGCGATCAACTGGGCGACGGCGTCCGTCATCCCTGCCGAAGCCTCGCCACTAGCTGTCCCGACTCATTCATGTGGTTCTCCGTGCGTCTAGTGTGCACTAGCTCGCCCGGTGGGATGGAAGCGCGGGGAGGAACGGGGCCCGCGCGTTCCGCGGCTGTGTGTGCGCTGCCCCGCCCGAAGCCAGTCGAACGCAGAAGTCAGTCCCCGGGCGCGGCCTTTGAAGGCCTTTTGGGAGCGTACGCGAAATGTATAGTTAGCTTGACATTATGTATAGTTGATTGTACTTATGTCGCATGAGTTCACCGCACGAGATCCGAAATCATGTGCGACGCCACCGACGCCAACTCAGCGACGTAACTCAACAGGAGCTGGCCGGTCGGGTCGGTGTCACACGGCAGACGATCCTCTCCATCGAGAGAGGTCGGTACAACCCTTCGGTTGGCCTGGCGCTACGGCTTGCCGAGGCGTTCGACGTGCCCGTGGAGGCGCTGTTCGAGATCGATCGGGAGGAAAGCCATGACTGAGCAGGTTGCAGAAAGAACGGTGCCCCAGCTGCCCGGATTGATCGCGGGCGGCCTCGTGATCCTCGGGCTTCTGCTCGACACATTCGTCGCCGAAGGACTCCTGGTCGTGGCGGGGCTGGGTGCGTTCGGGCCGGGCATCCTCCGCGAGCTCGGCTGGCTCAAAGACAAGGACGAGTTCCAGCGGCAGGCAGCCTACCGGGCTGGATACCATGCCTACTTGATTGGAGGCCTCGCCACAGTCCTCGTTGTCTCTGCGCTTCGGTGGCCCGGGACGCTTCTCGAGGACTCATCCGAATGGATCATGCTCATCCTGGTCATCCTGTGGATGACATGGCTGTTCAGCGCCCTGCTGGCCTATTGGGGAGCACAAAAGACAGCGTCACGCGTCCTCGTCACATTCGGGTCGTTCTGGGCCGTGTTCGTCATGGCAATGATTGTGGGCTCGTTGAGCGAGCCCGAGGGACTGCAGCTGATCGGGCTGCTCATGGGCTTCGTGTTCGTCGCTCCGTTCTTCGCGCTCGCCTTCACAGCCGGCCGCTGGCCCCGCCTGACGGGCGGGGTGCTCTTGGCCGTATCCGCATTCTTCCTTGTCCTGGTCGTGCCGGTCTGGTCGGCGCGTTCCCTCGCGTGGTCGAGCATACTCGTGACGGCGGCGCTACTACTCGTGCCCCTGATCGGTTCCGGAATCGCGCTTCTGCGGAATGCGGGCTCTGACAGCCTGGACAGGGACGAGTCGGACGATAACGGCGCGCCGCTGACGGCATCAGGTTGATACGGCCGCCCCTTCTCTATCGCGGCTAGTTGACGGCCAGTTCGTCGAACATCGACGTGAGGTCAGCATTCGCGACGCCGTTCGCATCCGCGATCACCTTGTTCGACGGCGTCGTCTCCGCGTAGGTCTTCACGCGCTCGC
>Ga0255049_10001838_pt1 | contig 11498 bp, 9 predicted proteins | sample JV7_2_3_MG_FD_183615 | JGI IMG/M metagenome (GOLD analysis project Ga0255049, IMG submission 183615) | Seawater microbial communities from Jervis Inlet, British Columbia, Canada - JV7_2_3 | ecosystem: Environmental > Aquatic > Marine > Inlet | place: Canada: British Columbia | collected 2016-10-06
ACCCGGTCATCACAAGCATGCGCATGCGCAGCATGGCGTTGCACTGGAGAAATGGCCGGACCGCATCGGCATTATCTGCGGACTCATCGCGTTATACGTGTATTTCTGATCCCTATCTCCTATCTCTTGGCGCCTGGCACCGGTTGCCTCGACGATCAGGCGATCACCGATGTCGATCAGCTGGCGCCAGATCTCCCGCGGCCGGCTCGAAAAGACAAAATCCGCCCGGGCCGGTACCGTGAACCAGCTGCCGCGCCTGATTTCGGCCTCGAGCTGGCCCGCCGCCCATCCGGCGTGACCGGCATAGAGGCGAACATGGGACTTGGACGTGTCCGAACCGATGAGCTGGTTCAGCAGATCGGGGTCTCCGCTCGTATAGACGTTGTCGAAAACATGTTCCGCGTTGGACGGCGCCCCGGCGCTCCGTACCAGCATGAGGATGCCCCAGGCCGCGACCGGGCCGCCGATGTATAGTTTGTTGTCATATTGATCGAGTTCGGCAATGTCGGGCAGTAAATCAGCCGCATTCGCATCGGTCGGCTGGTTGATGATGAGGCCCATCGTCCCGTCCCGGTCGTGCTGGATAATCAGGATGATGGATTCGGCGAAACCGGTGCCGCGCAGGTTACGAGTGGCGACGAGGAACGTGCCGGCTGCCGGGGAGACTTGTGCCTCGGCGGCATCGGCGGGCAGCGTCCCACCCGCCACGATGATGGCGAGATGGATGATTGAGACGGCCACGGCAGTCACCACGATGCGTGGTTCAGCACGCCCGGCAAGGCATCTGGTCACAACGGGTATCATGGCCCTAATCATCAACGATTGGTAAATGACTATCAAACAGGAGACAGCCAAACAGGACTCGGCCAAACAGGATAAGGCTGAACGCGCCCACGCGCTGGATCTCGGCAGCACCCGCTTCAAGCTCGGCACAATCGATGCCGCCGGGCGCCTCATCGATATTCGCGCGGTGCGCGCACCCGAACTGTCCGGCGGCGGCCTGATTCGTGAGGGTGATCCCGATGCTTATTTGCAGGCTATAGACAGCCTGATCGGCCCGTCGACCGAATCGGCCCAAGCCGGTGATGCTCTGCCGTTCGGACTGGTATGCCAGCGCTCGACCTTCGTCATCTGGGATCGCGACAGTGGCCGCCCCCTGACGCCGGTTATTTCCTGGCAGGATCGCCGCGCGGAGGACTGGTGTGCGGCTCATGCGGCAGTCGAACCCGTCCTGATCCGGCGCACGGGCCTGTTGCTGTCGCCGCATTATGCCGGGCCGAAACTGGCCACGATGCTCGCCGACGATCCGCAACTCGCCGCCCGGCTGCATTCGGGGCATGCCTTGTTCGGTAATCTTGACGCCTGGCTGGCCTGGCGCTGGTCGGATGGGGCGCTCCATCAGACCGACATGACGATGGCGGCCCGCACCGCGATGTTCGATATCGAGCAAAACGATTGGTCCGATGAATTGCTGTCGGTCTATGGGGTGCCGCGTGCGGCATTACCGGAGGTCAACGTTTATCCGCAGGCCGGTTCCGTACGGATCGCAGGCCTGGGATGGCGCGGTTCGATCGCCGACCAGGCGGCCAGCGTGGCGGCCGTCTTACGGCCGTTCGGTTCATCGCGGTCGGAATGTCTCGTCAATATCGGCACCGGCGCATTCGTCATGCAACCGGTAGACGGGCCCGGCATCCGCAGACCGGGCTATCTGACCGGTCCGGTGCTGGCATCGACCGAATACGGAACGCGGTTTGCGATCGAGGGCACCATCAACGGGGTGGGACCGGCGATTGACAGCTTCGGTCCGGGCCCGACCCCTCTGCACGAGGATGACCGATATCCCGACGCGTTCGCGATTCCGGACCGCAGCGGCGTCGGCGCCCCGCACTGGCGCGCCGATATCGGGTTGACCTTGTCATCCCGGGCGCAGGAACTATCCGGGTCCGGGCAACGTTTGATTTGTATTGAGGGCCTGCTGTTTCGGATCTATGAGATTCTGCTCGGCCTCAATGAGGCCGAACTGCCGGATCGGCTCCTCGTTTCGGGTGGGCTGGCAAGCGAGCCGGCCGTTGTCAGTGGTCTCGCCGCTTTACTCGATCGACCGGTCAGGCGGCTCGATGAACCGGAGACGACGTTACTCGGGGCGGCCCGGCTGGTCGGCGGGCTGCCGCCGTATGCCGATCCGGGTTTCGAAACGATCCTGCCCGGCGTACCGGGGGGTTACCTGGCCGGCAAGTTCGCGCGCTGGCGGACATGGTGTGCGGAAATATTTCGGGCGTGACCGTTGGTATTTGCCGCACGTCATCGGCCACCGGCATTTTTTATGCGGGCAGGTCGCCGCACACGGTGACCCGGTGCATGACGCGCAAAGACCGGTAATCGGTCAGGGCATAGTGCTGTGTACAGCGGTTGTCCCACATCGCAAGAGAACCTTCACGCCAGTGAAAGCGTACGACATACTCGGGTTGTTCGATGTGTTCATACAACAGCCTGAGCAGCGAGTCGCTCTCGAAGCGGGAGAGCTCGTTGATGTGTGACGTGAAATTGCGATTGACGAACAGGCACTTGCGACCGGTTTCCGGGTGCGTGCGGACGACGGGATGTTCGACCGGCGGCGTCATCTCCTGTAATCGCTTCAACTGGTCCGGCGCCCAGTTCTGTTCCATGAAATTTGCCGGCATGCTCGTGACGATATTGTGCGTGGCGGTCAGGTCGTCGACGAACGCCCGCATCCGCGGCGATAGCCCCTCATAGGCCGCATACAGGTTGTTCCACATCGTGTCGCCGCCGGCTTCCGGCACTGTGACTCCATACAGGATGCTGGCCATCGGCGGCTCGGCCGAATAGGTCAGGTCCGTATGCCAGGTGTTCGACTGGTAGGCCATTTCGCCGGGGCCATCCTCGGCGCTCTTGAGCTTGATGATCTCCGGGTAGCCTTCCAGGTTCGGGATATACGGGTGAACGTGCAGTTCTCCGAAGCGCCGGCCGAACGCGATGTGTTGCTCGGGGGTCAGATGCTGATCGCGAAAAAAGATCACCAGATGCTCAAGCAGGGCGGCATGTATCTCGGCGAAAACCCGGTCATCGAGCGGTCCGGCCAGATCAACCCCGGAGATTTCCGCGCCCAATGCACCGGCGATCTTGCGTATGACCGGTTTTTGCCCGGATTGTATTGCGGGATTCGCCATCACTGTTTCCTTTTCTATCTGGGGCCTTTTCTGCCTGCGGTGTCCCGGTTGATGTTCGCTCGTTGCGAATTGTGACTATTGGGGGTTCGGCGGCTAACTTAGCCCTCGATAATGCTTTTCGCGAATTCCTGCAGCAGCGCAGCCTGTGAGTGAACACCGACTTTACTAAAAATGCTGCGCAGCTGGGTGCGTGCCGTGTTGATGCTGATGCCCAGGTGATCGGAAGTGTCGGGCAGTGATTTGCCTAAAAACAGCAATTGAGCGAGCGCGGATTCAGCCCGCGTCAGGTTATAGAAATCTTTAAGCAAGTCCGTATTCAGTTCCTGAAGCGTTTCCGGATCATGAATCAGCAGGACGGCGAGGCCCTGGTGCGCATTTAGTTTTGCCTGAGAGGACTTGAACGGCAGTGCATACATCAGCAGCTTGTAGGGTGCCTCGTTGGACTGGCGCCGGATGACGGTCGTAAGGCGATGCGTTGTGAATTGATCCGGTTCCGCCGCGTGAATTTGCTCGAGGAATGCCGATACTTTCTCGCTTGCCACTTCGTCTTCGATTCTGATTCCCGTTTTATCCGCGAAAAGTCCGTCATTCTTGCTTGTAATGCGCTGTGCCTCGAAATTCTGATATGTCGGCTGGCCGTTCTGGCCGAGGATGATGACGGCCCGGGGCGCCTGATCCAGAACCGAGATGGCGTTCTTGTGCTCGGTAAAGATTTCGACAAAACGGGTGTTGACTTCGATCGCGCGGCGCAAGAAGTTGGACAGCACGCTCAGGGTTTCGCCTTCGGGTTCGCTGAAGGGCGATCGATCGGGCATGCGCCACAACACGAGTAAGCACAGATTGCGTTCATCGATGCTAACGATGCTGCCGAGCATGCGCATTGACTGGCCGTTCGGATCAAGATTGCCGCCGTTTTCCCGGACCGTATCGCCGGGACGTAATTGCGCGAATCGATCGAGTATGGAACCGGGTCCGTCAGGGGACGTTAACCATTCGCGCATACATTCCGGCGTGGTGCCGTACGTGATCGGCAGAAGGTCGGAGGGGTTGTGCAACGGGGAAATAACGACGGTGCCCTGCTGGGCATCGAAATATTCGGCCGTGCCGGTCAGGAAATCTTCCATTCCTGCCGAATCACATGCCGTCTCAAAAGCCTTGGCCACAAGGTCGGACAGTCCGGTTCCTGTCATTGCAAGTCTTCCCCGTGTCTTTATCTTGCGATTGCAGCGCCCCTTTGCTGCAGTCTGAACATAATAGACAGAATATGGGTTAATTGAAGGATTCTGTCCGTGTGTTTTTGTTTACAACCGGCCCGTGGTTTTAAAATTGCGGTTTTCATATCATCCAAACGGATGATACTCAATAATAGTAATAAAAACAAAAGGATAGGAGTCTTTTCTCGTGTAGAAGGGTATTTATCGTGTTCGTTTGTAACCAAATATATCGAAAAATCACTTAATTGGATGATTGTCCCAATATGAACTTTTAATTTACATTATGTTAACGGGAAGCGGCGCGAACCTCCAACGCCTTCCCCACTGCGCCGATCGGTTTCTCGGCTCCCCTTAGCTGAGGTAAATGCCGATTCGGCGCTTTTTTTTGTCTGCACGGTACAAAGTCTCTAGTATCCGGCCGCTTTTAGCTTCGCCGCTAACGGTATGAAAATCAGCAGCGACAAGAAGCAAAATGTGATCGTGATCGTGTTGACCGCCGCCAGTCCGCTGCTTTCAAGAAACATTCCCACGACCGCCGGGCCGATGAAAAACCCGCTGGTCTGTGCGGCCGGGATCAGGACGCTGATCTTGCCGCTGGTATCGGATGCGGCGATCGCACCCATCATGAAGGGTCCGGTCATGTTCCAGAAAATCTGAAACACCGAGGCCTTGACGGCCATTTCGACCCAGCTCATTTCACCCTGCAGCAGCCAGGCCATGACCATTTGCATGAGCAGCGCAATGGTCACCGGCATGAACCGGTTGACACCCTTGGCGGCCAGGGCGGAGGCGCCGAGCGCACCGGCTATTGCAATGGTGGTACTGACGCCCAGCGAACGCAGCGCCAGCACCGATTCCAGCCCGCCTTCGACGCCGATGCGTTCGACAAAGGCCCACATGGCGCCGAGGCCGCAGCACCAGATCAACATTGCGGCAAGCCCCATTAACGGCAGGACGGCGGAGCCGGCGGGCCGGTCGCCCGCGGCCGCTTCATGCTGGGCGGAGCCCTGGGGTATCAGTTTGACGATCAGCAGCGCAGCGGCGGCGAGCACCGCCAGGGGTACATACATGCCGCCGATACTCTGATACTGCTCGGCGATAGGACGTAGCGTAAACAGTGTCACCACGCCGAACGCGACCTGCGCCGCGATCACGAAGCCGAAGTTGCGATCCGGGTCCTTCGTATTACCGATGATCGATATACCGATCGCAAACGCGGTGCCCTGACCGAAGAAGCCCACTGCAAAACGCAATAATGTGATGATGTTTGCATCCGTCTGGGTCGTCGTGATCAGGTTGCCGGCAATGATGCACACCAGCGCAAAAAACAATGCAACTCGCCAGTTGATTCGATTGATCCAGAACATGGCCAGGATAGAGGCCAGGGCGCCGCCCGCAACTTCCGCGACGATGACCAGTCCGCCCTGTTCGAGTGAGAACCCGAGCATATCGGAGTAAATGCCGACCACCATCGGTTGTGTCATCAGCCCGAATACGCCAACGATACTCACGATACAGGCTGCGGCAATCGCGCTCGGTGCATTTCTGTCCATGTTTCCCCCGGGGTTGGATGTTTGTTGAATATTGGCTCTAGTCTAGCTCAGTACGATAGCTCTGAACTAGCGGGTAAACACTTCAGTCATCCGGATTCTGCGGCAGTGGATAGATGCCTTCGGCGGTCATTCTTGTCATGACCTCCGCATACAGTTTGCGAAGTTCGGTGTGATCGTGCATCGGGTCCTTGAAGCGGTTAGGCGGCGTGATCGTTTTCTGATAGCCCGTGTACAGTTCCGTGCGCAACTGGGGCAGGAAATTCATCGAATTGGTTGAATGTCGGTATGCCCGCAGTTGTTCGATGTCGATCATTCCGCGCGCCTTGATGCTTTCTCCCGGTGGCTTGTGTTCCTCGAAAATCTGGCCGCGGTAGTCGATCAGGCAGGTACCGCCGGCATTCGTCGATTCCAGTTGGCCGCGAGGCGAAATCCATCCGCCGGCATTTGTCGAAATCAGGTAACAGTTGTTTTCCATCGCCCGCGCCTGTTTGCAGGCGACCCAGCCCGGTACGTCCGGTGAATCATTGGTCGGATTGAGCAGGACCTCGGCGCCTTGCAGCGCATACATGCGTGCAACTTCCGGGAAAACGATTTCCATGCACGGAAACATCGCGATGCGCCCGAGTTCCGTGTCCGCGACGGGGAATAGTGCATCCCAGCCGTGAACATTGACATACTCATCGAGAAAGTCGTGGGGTGATGGTGTGATCGGACTGTGCAGGCGCCGGTACTTCAGGATGATTTCGCCATTTGGGTCGATGAGAAATGAACAATTGAAATAGCGTTGCGGCCATTGTGGGTCATATTCGTATGCATTTGCGCCGATATAAACGCCGGCATCACGCGCCGCCTGCAACAGCGGTTCGATCTCGGGGCCCGGAATCTCGATGCAGGCGAGGTCGAGCCAGTCCGAGGAGGGTCGCGAACGCCAGCCCAGCGGCGCCAGCGTAAGAAACATTTCGGGAAAGGTGACGAGTCGCACCGCACCGAGTTGGTTGCCCAGGCCCTTCCACATCAGCGTCAACGCGGCTTCCATGTTTTCCCGGATGATGGCGCGTCCATCCGCCCGTGATGCAATGTGTTCGGTGACCGGGCGTACGATCGTCTGGCAAGCCAGTGCGTAATATCTCTGCGGCATCAAACGAAACTCTTTTTTGCCGACTGCTGGCCTGCCGGGGCAATGAAGTCGCCGTCTTGCTGGAGTGAGTCGATGACTTTCCGGCCGGCGATGATATTCGCCATATTGTTCGGTGGTGGTTCCGCCGCCCAGAGATCACGCGGCCATCGCGAGTGACGCGCGTAGACCGGCGCATGGATGTGCGTTTGCAGTTGGGCGAGAAAATTCATCTGCAGCTGCCCGCGTCGCTGTCGCAGACGTTCGAGTTCGATATCGGCCTGCAGGATGGCCTCCCCGGTGGTTTCCGCAATGTTAACGACCCGCCCGTCGAAATCGATAATCTGCGATCGGCCGCGCATTCGATCGGTCGGAAAATCACAGTCGAGAAACTGCCCCTGGTTGGCGGAGATCACATAGGCGAGATTTTCGTAGGCACGACTGCGCTTGCCGATTTCCCAGCCGCCTTCATCCTCGCGCAGAAACGGTGCGCGGCCTTCCGACGTCGGGTGCAGCAATATCTCGGCGCCGTTAAGCGCCAGGCAACGGGCCATTTCCGGGAAGTTGATGTCGTAACAGATCAGGCAGCCGAGCCGGCCGTAAGGCGTTTCGACAACCGGAAACAGCGCATCTTCGCCGTAACGGGAAACATATTCATCAAAAACATCCCCCGGCTTGGTCTTACCGGTCGGATCGTAGTGTTTGTGATACTTGAGCACGACTTCGCCATCCGGGCTGCAAATAAAACCGGTGTTCCAATACCGCTCAGGCCAGTCGTCCATGCGTTCCCAGACCATTCCGGCGATATATGCATCGACCCGCCGGGCCAGTGCGCACAATTCATCGATCTCGGGACCGGGAATTCGTACGCACATCAGATCGGTGGATTCCTGCGAGTGGCCTATGCCTGCAGCCCCGGTCAGGAAAAATTCCGGGAGTACATAGATCCTGGATGGGTTCCATTGCGCGTTCCGTTCAATCAGTGCAATGGTCCGGTCGAGATTTTGCCGAATATTCTCCGCTGCCGGTTTGCCCGAGCGATCAGGAAATACCGGCCGGATATTGGTCTGGACTGCGGCGGCGGTGAACAGGGGTGCCATGCTGGATTCTCCGATTGTTTGTTGTTGTTCGTCGCATCCCTTCGATAAACGTCACTATAGCGAACGCCTGTCGGCGACCCAAGGCACCGGGCCGACGACGCCATTATGAGGACAACGTTCATCAGTGACCCGCGCGCCGAAGGGCGACCGTTACAATGCTTGCAACTGAGGCTCCTATGGCTGAAGTCCTGATTATGACGCGCGGTAAAACGGCACAACAGATGACGCGCTACCAGCAGCTCGGCTGGTCGGCGGGCTCGTTCGGTATTGCCGTGATGCTCGGCGTTCTGACCAGTTATGGTTTGTTCTACATGACCACCTACCTGGGGATTGGTGCGTTGGTGGCCGGCCAGTTGATCGGCTTTTCCAAGATTTACGATATGTTGACGGACCCGCTCATGGGGCAGATCAGCGATCGCACCCGGTCACCATACGGCCGTCGCCGTCCATACCTGTTGCTCGGCGGCGCCGGCAGCGCTGCGGCAATCGTTTTGTTGTTCCTCGTTCCGGATTTCGGGTCACAAACCGCATCGATCGTCTATCTGGGTGGAGTACTTATTCTGTTTGCGACCGGTTATACGTTATTCAGTGTGCCGTATTTCACGATGCCGGCCGAAATGACGACCAACGCCGATGAGCGTACGTTGTTAATGACGCAGCGTATTTTCTTTTCGACACTCGGTGTGTTGATGATCAGCACTGCTGGCCCGTGGTTGATTCGTCTGTTTGGCGGCGGCGCAGTCGGTTATATCAGGACCAGCTGGGTCATGGCCGCGTTCGTGGCCATGGCGATGGGCGTTGCATTTTTTTCGACACGTGACACACGAATGTTGGCACCGTCACCGAGGGATCAATACGGGTTACGTCGTCAATGGCGTCTGGTGGCCCAAAACCGTCCGTTTCGGGTGTACCTGGTCGCGAAGATATGCCTGTTTATGGCCCAGTCGTCGGTGCAGGGTTCCCTGCTGTTTTTTGCTTACTACGTACTTGATAGTGACGAATTCATTCTCGCCGCATTCGGAGTTGGTTATACGGTGGGCAGCGTCTTGACGCTGCCGGTCTGGAATATCGCTATTACGCGTTTTCTGGGTAAGCGTAAATCGTTCGTTTTATCGGCGGCGGGACTTGGAATCGTCTTCCTGTCCTGGCTGCTGGCCGGTCCCGGTGAAAGCATGTTCGGTCTCTATGGTCGTTTCACGCTGCTTGGCGTATTTTCGGCCGGCGCCATGGTGTCGGGCTCGGCCATGCTGCCCGATATCATGGAATACGATCGCCAGCGGACCGGCGTGAACCAGGAAGGTCTTTATGCAGCCACGTTCAGCGTCATCGAGAAGGTGGCGAATGCAGTCGGGCCGATGTTCGTCGGTTTTCTGCTCGGCATGACGGGCTTCGTCGCCGCAAGAGGCGGTGAGTTGCCGGATCAGCCGCAATCCGCCATCGAGGCAATTCGTCTCGCGGTTTCGGTCATTCCTTTCCTGCTTGCCGTCGCCGCCGCCTTGATTATGCGCGGCTACAGATTGGCCGACATCGTGGAGGAATCTGGTACAGCGTAATCGTGCGTGCGTTACGAATCTGCCGTATGACTCTGTCAGGCGGATTTTTTCTTGCGTTCGTCCCGGAATCGATCGAAGAAGTCGGCGCCCATGCCCTGATCCTCGGCCAGCTTGGTGAACAACTCCATCGTTACGATTTCACTGCCTTGTTCCCGCGCATAGTCCTCGGTGTTTTCCGTGACCATTTTGCGCACGCCCGGCGGGATGGTCATCAGCGTTTTCATGGCCTCGGTGTCCCATTCCATCGACGTTTTTGTGTCCATCGCACGCATCGCATTCGGTGGCTCTTCCAATTCGTGCATGATGACGTTCTCGGGATTCAGCTTTGCGTGATAGTAATATTTGCGATTCTGGTCGCCGAGACCGATCGGCAGGTTCATCGCGTTGATGCGTTCGTCGCGGTCCATGTCGATCAGTTCTTCGTCGAAGACCAATGCCTCGATCTTGCCGATCACGATACCGCTGCTCTTGTCCAGACGGATAATCTGATCGACCGTGCACTCGGCGATCTGCGGGCATTCCTTCAGACTCGGCGGCTTGAGCTTCGTCGACTCGATCGGCGTAAAACTCGTGTGCTCCAGTTCGTTGACGCCTTCGGGCCAGAAACGCGCTGTTTCCATCATGTCGTCGAGGTAATCGGCCGTCGGGCAATTGATGACAAATTCTCCAGTCTTCACTATATTTTCGAAAGTATGCGATGACTGGCGGAAGCCGAGAATCATTCTTGGGTTCTTCGGCATGACATCGTATTGCATGATGTGCGAGTACGGCGCGGCATTAACCCTGCCGTTTTCATCCAGCGTCGTAATAATCGTGATGATCTTCGGGAAGAGCCAGACATCGGAGTACCAGAAAGGTCTGATCTTGGCTTCTTTTTTCATGTTCTCAATTCCATTTTTCAATTCTGCAGTATCGGCGCCGAGCGCCGATTGGTTATATGAATCAGACCTTAGCACAGGGCCGGATTGCTGAGCGTATCGAACCATAACGAATCGGGTTTCGTCCGCATTGCGGGTGTGTCGAAGATCGGGCCATAATACCGTTATGCGCAATATTCACGGCAAACGGGTGTATTTGCGGCGTCGGTGTGCGGCGCTTGCAGTGATCGCGTTGCTGATCGGGACGTGGGCCGGTGCCGCGCCACGTGTCGATCCGGCGTTGCTCGTTACGGCGGACGAACTGCAGGCCTGGCACGAGGACAAGGATCGCGGTGGGCCGACATTCTCCGGCGGACCGGCGTGGCGGGCACACATGGAATTCATCGAGCAGGGGTTGCGGGATCGCGGTGTCGTCAGCCTGCGCCGGGATACATTGTCCTATCGTCGCTGGTTTGCCCCGGACCGCCCGGAACGGGCAGAGCGCCACCTGGAGATTGCCGGACGAGACATTCCGGTGGCCTCGTACTGGGCCTATTCCGGTTCGACCGGTGCAGATGGAGTGGTTGCTCCGCTGCTCTATTACACGAAAAAGACACCCAAAGAAGCGCTCGCCGGGCGTATTGTCGTTTTCGAAGTCGGCCAGGCTCCGGCTTCGATGGCATCTGCATTTTTCGCCGGCAATGAATTTGCTACGAGCGACATGCAGGACCACGATTCTTCAATGGCATCCGATCAATGGTTCCAGGGCAACTTTGTCACGCGTTTCGGCCGCTTTGATACCGTTCTTAAAGGCAGTGGTGCGGCCGGGGCAGTTGTGATCTTTGATATGAGTCCGGATCGTGCACAGGGTTTGTATACATTCCCGTTGCTGAATCCGGGCATTTTCGGTGTGCCCGGC
>Ga0255049_10001839_pt1 | contig 11494 bp, 10 predicted proteins | sample JV7_2_3_MG_FD_183615 | JGI IMG/M metagenome (GOLD analysis project Ga0255049, IMG submission 183615) | Seawater microbial communities from Jervis Inlet, British Columbia, Canada - JV7_2_3 | ecosystem: Environmental > Aquatic > Marine > Inlet | place: Canada: British Columbia | collected 2016-10-06
GCGTCACCCGCCCAATGGCGGGTCCCGACGGCAACGTCTGGTACACCAAAGGAGCGGCCATTGGGCGGGTGACGCCCGCGGGGGAGATCACTGAGTTTCCCATCGCCGAGGGTCAGGCTCGCGCAGTCGGCATTTCGGCCGGCAGCGACCGCCAGCCTCCTGATCGCCTGGTCAACCGGCTGTATTTCACTGATCCGGTCAATAACCGGATCGGCTACCTGAGCTTCGAGTAAGAATAATGGGGTCAGACCCCTTTTCCAGCAGGGAAAAGGGGTCTGACCCCATTATTCTTCTGGCCCCCTGTCGCAATTACCGTGCCGGGCGGCGCGATGCACCGAAATAGAGCCGTACACCGAGAAACAAAGTGGTGTCGTCGTCGTCATTTCGTACCCGTCCACCGTAAGACCAGTTGGCCCCCTGAAAGTACTGAGCGCCAAGCTCGAGCACGGTGTCGGTGCTCGAGCCCGTGGAGTTGTCGAGCATGACGGAAGCCCCAAGCTCAATTTTTCCGGTTGCCCAGCCGAGCACATGGGCGCCGACGATCAGCCCCTCCTCGTCGATGCTCGAGAGTCCGGGCGGGTCGATTTCGTTGTCGGCATAGCTCAGGGTGGCGACGAAATCGATACTCGGGCGGATGTTCCAGATGTGGCCGACACCGATCTGCAAGGATTCTATTTCGACCCGGTTTCCCGGCTCAAAGTCGCGGTACCGGCCGAATACGATGAATTCTTCGGTTACGGCCGTCGACCCGCCGATCTCAATGCCAAGCTCGTCGAGCTCCGGCACGACGAGGCTGGCCGAGACGTAGTCGTAGCGCAGTGGGCCGAAGTTGTTTTGAGAAAGTGCGGCTGTCGGAAAAATTGCTACGAGAAGAACCAAGCACTGCTTCATCGGAATTTTCTGATCCTGGGAGGCTGGCAGGCGCTTAGTTTATCCTAGACCAACCTTCGCGATTGGAAAAACGCGCCGTATCGAGTAGCGTGGGGTTTGTGCCCTGTCTCTTCTCTTGAGGAACCCTCAATGAAAAAGCTTTCACTGGCCATCGTTGTTGCGGTATTGCTTGGCGCTTGCGGCCAGCCCGAATCGGTTGTTGCTATCGACGAACCAGCCGCTGGCGAGTTTGCATTTGCAGATGACAACGAGCGCATGCTCTATACGCTCGGCGTATTACTTGCCGAAAATATTGCCCAGATCAATCTGACGGAGGACGAGTACGAGCTGGTCTCTACGGGAATGCGAGATGCGATCGGCAGCACGCCACCCCGCGTCGATGTCGATGTCTACGGTCCCCAGATTCAGGAGTTTGTTAACAGCCGCATTCAGTCCGTGGCGGAAGGAGGGCAGGCCGACACAGAACAGGAGAAGGTTGCATCGGCGGCTTTCGCTGACGAGATTGCGGCTGAGCCCGGTGCTGAGCGCTTGCCGTCTGGGGTTGTCTATTTACTGATAACCGAGGGTGACGGGGCGAATCCCTCAGCGGACGATACGGTGACGGTTCACTATCATGGTACTTTGCGTGATGGAACGATTTTTGACAGCTCGGTCGATCGCGGTCAGCCGGCGACGTTCCCTCTCAGTCAGGTAATTTCCTGTTGGACCGAAGGTGTGCAGAAGATCAAGGTTGGCGGCAAGGCCAAGCTACTGTGTCCTTCGGACGTCGCCTATGGCGATAGCGGTCGACCCGGGATCCCGGGCGGTGCCGCCTTGCTGTTTGACGTTGAATTGTTGTCGATAGACTAGCTTTCATGCCTTACGGCACGTAGAGCCAGGCCATATAGAGCAGGTAGACCGAGACCAGCACGATGCCCTCGCGCCGGTGCAGCCGCGCTCGGGTCAGCATCAGAGTGAGCGCCAGTATCGTGACCAGGATCATGACCGTCAGGTCGATCCGCGTTACTGACTGCATCTCGAGGGGCCGAACGATGCTCGTTGCTCCAAGCACCATCAGTAGATTGAAAATATTTGAGCCGATCAGGTTGCCCGCGGCCATCTCCGGTTGTCCATGCTTTGCCGCGATAATCGAGGCCGAGAGTTCCGGCAGGCTGCTGCCGAGAGCGGCAGCCGACAAGCCGACCACCGCAGCCGGCACCCCGATCAGGTCGGCAATCGAGACTGAAGCATTGACGAATACGCGGCTTCCGGCGATGAGCAGGAAAACGCCTGCCGCCCCGAGCAGGACATTGAGCGAGATATTGTCGGTAAGCGTCGGTACGGAGTGTTCTTCCGGACGCCGCTTGCTGCGCGTGGTTCGTGCATGCCAGATCGTGAGGACGATATAGGACAGGATACAGAGCAAGAGAAGCACGCCTTCGAACCGTCCAAGCCGCTCGTCGAGCAGGAGGCCTGGGACCAGTAGTGTCGTTAGCAATATGACGAGCACATCGCGCCGGAGCAGGGTCTCACGGACCGGTGCCGGCTTAATGATGGCGACGATGCCAAGGATTAGCGTCAGGTTGCAGATATTCGAACCGATGACGTTACCGACGGCGAGCCCCGGCAAGTCGTTGATCGCAGCAATGAGCGAAATCGCGAGTTCCGGAGCGCTCGTCGCAAACGCGACAATCGTGAGTCCGATTACCAGCGGAGACATATGCAGGCTCTTGCCAAGTGCGGCTGCCGAGCGCACGAACACTTCGCCTCCCGCATAGAGCAGCGCGAGCCCGGCAATGAAATAGACTCCGGTCATAGTAGGTAGCGATAGCCTTCATGGCCGATCATGGCAACGCATAGTATCGCGCCAACAACAGGAACTGCGGTTGGCACGGAGAATTCTGGGTTGGACGGCGCTATCTGCTTCAGACGCCAGAGAGAAATATTGATGACGGCGAAGATTGACAAGGAAATGAAGGACGTGACGCGCGCCAGCTCGCCGACAGAGAAAAAAAGACCCAGCAAGAGCAGGAGGCCGGCAACAGCCAACGTACCGACGATTGGTGTTCGAGTTGTTCGATTCACGTGGGCAAATGGCGCAAACGCGAGCCCGTCACTGGCCAGACCGTACAACACGCGACTGGCCATGATGATCTGAACCAATGCGCCGTTGATGACGGCAAAGAGACTGATCGTCGCAATGAGGCCGGGCGAAAAGCCACGCGACTCGACAATGATGGCGAGGGGTGCGTCGCTTCCGGCGAGTTCATCGGTCGGAATGGAAAAAACCGCGACGATGGCTATCAGGATGTAGAGCACTGTCGATGCAATAAGCGAGAGTACTATTGCGCGTGGGAGATTCCGTTCCGGTCGCTTGACCTCTTCAGCGACATTGACGATATCCTCGAACCCGATAAAGGCATAAAACGCTATAAAGGCACCGGAAACGACGCCGACGATGCGGACGGAATCGAAGCCTGGTACGACACTTTGCCAGTCGGCGGCAAATCTTCCGAAGCTGTCACCGGCGATAGTGCAGACGAATAACAGCCCCGCTATCTCGAGCAATGTGATCGCCGCGGCGATCAACAGTGACTCTCCTATGCCCCATATGGCAATGGCCGTGAGCAGGACGACACAGGCAACAATGACAAGTGCGGTGGGCAGCTCCACAAGGACGTCAAAGTAGCCGACAAATCCGCGCACCATCGTTGCTGCCGAAACCGTGCCAACCGCAACGACGGCCCACCCGACGGTGGCGGAGAGCCACGGTTGGTGGAAAGCGGCAAGTGTATAGGCTGCCTCGCCGGCACTCTTTGGTATGCGTGAACCGAGTTCGGCAAAGGAAAATGCCGTGATACCGGCCAGGACAGCTGCCAGCAGGAAGGCGCTCGGTGCCTGCAATCCTGCAAGCGCAACCACCTCTCCTATCAGGACATAGACGCCGGCACCGAGTATGGTCCCCAGCCCGTAAAACGTCAGTAGCGGCAGGCCGATGCTGCGGCGTAATCGATTGTTATCCAACGGTCTCAGAAAACGATCGGATCAGCCGCGGCCGACACGCCAGTCGCGCTGCATCTCAAGGAACGTGAACGACGCCGACCAGGTGATCATGACGAGACCAGTCAGAGCCTCCATGCCAGTCATGAATCGAATCGGCCCATAGGGAAGGAGGTCACCGAAGCCGACAGTCGTGTAGACCATTGCCGAGTAGTAGACGTAGTCAATTATCGATCGAATCTCAACCGTCCCACCAATTGAGCCAAAGGCGTCCCATTGCATCAATATCAGATAGGCTATACCGAAGAACCAGATCTCGACCGCATGTGTCAGCATGATGATGAGAATCAAGAAGATGACGCGCTGGCGTCGCTTGTGAGCGATGACTGGCAGCAAGCGAATACAGGCACGCAGCACTTCGTAATGCAGGCCGATAATCAGGCTGATTACCGTCATTGTCGTCAGTACGATGCCCCAATGTGCCGGGTTGGCTAGCGCGTCCATGAGGTCAATATACAATGAATGCTCTGGAGCCGGCGTACACGTGGATGGTGGAGGGCGGCTTCGATTCAGGAGGACGCCATGACACTTCGGGGACGATACGTCCTTGGTATTTTTCTCGCGCTGTCGGCCACAGGAAGTCTGGCGCAGGACGATGAAGAGGGACTATCGGGTCGTGTGGCGCTCGGTTATCTTGCGACCAGTGGTAATTCAGACAGTGAGAACCTGAGCCTGAACTTCGGCGGCGATTATCACGCCGAGATCTGGCACCACAATCTCCAAGGGCATGCCGTGCGGGCATCGACAGGCGGGGTAACAACGGCCGAAGCCTACGGGTTCAGCTGGCAAAGTGACCGCGACCTGAGCGACAAGAGCTATATGTATGCGCGCACCGCCTGGGACAAGGACAAGTTCAGCGGCTATGACCAGCAGATTCGTGAGGTTGTGGGTTACGGTCGGCGCTTCATTGACGATGAGCGCCATGAACTGAACGGTGAGGGTGGTGTTGGTCTGCGTCAATCGGATCTGCGCGACGGAACCAGCGAGGACGAGAGTATTGTGCGCCTGAGTATGGATTACGCGTTTCAGCTCAGTGAGACGGCCGAGTTCAAGCAGTTGATCGGCGTCGAAACCGGCTCAGACAATACCTACACAGAAACGGTAACGAGCCTGAGCGCGGATGTCTGGACCAATCTGGCTATCGTGCTTTCGTATACGATCAGGCGCAATTCAGAAGTTCCGGCTGATACGGTCAAGAAGGATACGTTTACGGCCGTTGCCTTGGAGTATTCATTCTAGGACAGCACATGGAATTTGATTACATCATTGTCGGTGCGGGTACGGCCGGTTGTGTGCTCGCAAATCGCCTTTCGGCCGATCAGGACGTCAATGTCCTGCTGATCGAGGCCGGGGGTAAGGACGATTATTTCTGGATCGATATTCCGGTTGGTTATCTCTATACGATCGGTAATCCCAGAACCGACTGGTGTTACTCCATCGAGCCGGACCCTGGACTCAACGGCCGTGCAATCGGCTACGCACGGGGCAAGGTGCTCGGCGGCTGCTCGTCGATCAATGCCATGATCTATATGCGAGGCCAGCGTGCCGATTACGATCATTGGGCGGCGCTAGGTAATCGTGGTTGGGGCTGGGACGACGTGCTGCCGATTTTCAAGCGGTCGGAGGATTATCAGCACGGAGCCGACGCGTTTCACGGCGCGGGCGGCGAACTCAAGGTCGAGGAGCGGCGTGTCAACTGGGAGATCCTCGACGCCTGGCGTGAAGCAGCCAGTGACTTCGGCATACCCAAGATCGACGAGTTCAATCGAGGCGATAACTCTGGTAACGCCTATTTTCAGATGAATCAGCGCCGGGGTCGACGCTGGAGTGCAACGCGTGCTTTCTTGCGGCCAGCACGCAGCCGGCCAAACCTGACCGTCATGACCGATATCGAGGTTTCAACAATCGTTTTCGAGCGGCGTGATGGGCAACTGCTGGCCACCGGCGTCAGGCAAGGGGGTCAGACCCCTTTATCTTCGAAAAAGGGGTCTGACCCCAATTTCATCGGCGTGCGCCGTGAGGTCATTCTCGCGGCCGGGTCGATCGGTTCACCGTCGATTCTGCAGCGCTCTGGCGTGGGGCCTGGCGATGTTCTGATTGATGCCGGTGTGCCGGTCCAGCACGAATCGCCTGGTGTCGGCGAGAATTTGCATGACCATTTGCAGGTTCGCACGGTTTATGGTGTGTCGAACACGGTGACACTCAATCGGCGTGCGAACTCGCTCGTCGGCAAGGCCGCAATGGCGCTCGAGTATTTTCTGTTTCATACCGGGCCGATGACGATGCCGCCATCGCAACTCGGTGCTTTTGCCCGGAGTGAACCCGATCGGCAGACACCCAATCTCGAATGGCATGTACAGCCGCTGTCGCTCGAGAAGTTTGGTGATCCCTTGCATTCCTTCGACGCCATCACGCCATCGGTCTGCAATCTCAAGCCGACGAGTCGCGGACACATCAGAATCAAGAGCCCCGATTTGGCCGAGGCGCCTGCGATCAGGCTAAATTACCTCTCCACAGACGAGGATTGTGCCGTTGCCGTTCAGGGGCTGAAGATGACGCGCCAGATCATGGCGGCGGAACCGCTGGCACGCTTCTCACCGCAGGAACTCAAACCCGGGCCCGAGCTGACGTCCGACGAAGATCTGCTTGATGCGGCACGCAATCTGGGAACCACGATCTTCCATCCAGTCAGCACTTGCAAGATGGGGTCAGACCCCAATTCCGTGGTTGACGATCGCTTGCGTGTTCATGGGATAGATGGTCTGCGAGTCGTCGATGCCTCGATCATGCCCGAAATTACGGCTGGCAATACCAATGCACCGACCGTGATGATCGCCGAGAAGGGCGCAGAATTTATTCGGGAGGCGCGACGCCGGAGCGGCTGAAGCGCTTTCCAAGCACGAGCAAGCTTGGCGTCACAACCAGAGTCAGTACGGTGGAAAAGGCAAGCCCGCCGGTCACCGCCGTCGCCAACTGGGTCCACCATTGCGTTGATGGACCGCCAACCTCGACATGCCTGCGAATCAGATCGATATTCATGCCGAGCACCATTGGCATGAGTCCGAGAATGGTTGTGATTGTCGTCAACAGGACCGGCCGAAGGCGCTGTGAACAAGTCAACAGAGCCGCTTCAAAAGCGTCTGCACCGGCGGCACGAAGGCGATTGAAGGTGTCGATCAGGACGATGTTGTTGTTAACGACGATGCCCGCAAGTGCGATGACCCCGATTCCGCTCATCACGATGCCAAAAGGCTGGTCTGTGATCAGCAATCCAAGCAATACGCCGACCGTTGAAAAGACGATGGCCGTTAGAATCAGGAGCACCTGATAGAAGCTGTTGAATTGCGTTACCAGAATGATTGCCATCAGAAAGATCGCGACGGCAAAGGCTCTGGTCAGGAACTCCTCTGCTTCGGCCTGATCCTCCATCTCTCCCTTGAAGGCGATCCCGACTGCCGGGTCCCAATCGCCGGTTGCAGCGAGGTATTCCTGGAGCTCTCTGACTTTAGTGTCGGTCAATACGCCGTCGGGTGTGTCGGCTTCCACCGTTAAGGTGCGCGTGCCGTTGGTGCGTTGCAGGTTCCCGACTCTGGGTGCGGCGGTCCGGGTGACAAAATTGCCAATCGGGACGCTACCCTGATTGGTATTTACGGTTAGCTCGTCGAGCTGGGCGATATTTCGTCGCTCAGCAGGAAAACGTACGCGAATATCGACCTCGTCGTCGGCGTCGTCCGGGCGGTAGTCACCAATTACGATGCCGTTCGTCACGAGCTGCACTGCGCTGCCGATGGCTGAGATATCCGTACTGAATCGGGCTGCCTGCTCTCGATCCACGGTAAGTTTCCAGTCGATGCCCGGCACCGGGGCGTTGTCCGTGACGTCAATCAGATCGCCGACTTCGTTGAAAGCCTGACGTACCTGCGCGACGGCTGCCGGCAGGCGCTGCCCGTCGGCGGACGCAATTTCGATCCGAATCGGTTTGCCCTGAGTGACGCCGGGGTCCTGAGTTTGCGGTTCGATCACGATTCCAGGGAGGTCGCTGGTCAGTTCCCGAATTTCATCGAGAATCCTGGCTGCCGGGCGTCTCGTTCCCCAGTCGATGAAGGCTACCTGAATTCTGCCAATGACATCTTCGGCGACGTCGTTTCCGAGTTGCACGCCTGTCCGTGTGTAGATTGATTCGAATTCACTCATACCGAGAATTCGGTTTTCCACCTGGCGCACAAGAGCGTCACGCTCGTCGACCGACAAGTCACCTCGTGCATGAACGTTTAACACGGCGAGTTCAGGCTCGATCTCGGGAAAGAACTCATAGCCCTGTCCGAGCCATGCATACAGGCTGAACGAGCCGACCAATACCACGCAGGCGGACATGAGTACCGAGATCGGCCGGTTGAGCGCAGAGCGCACGAGCCGGATATAGGCGGCCGTAAATCCGCGCGCTGCTGCAAGGTCTGTGCGCGCTTCGCCGAGCATGTCGATCGGTGCGCCATCAGCTTCGGCCAGGTCTGCCGGACCGGCTCTTCGGTCGTTCCCGAACAGGGCGCCAACTGTTGGCACGAACAGCAAGGCCATGGCAAGCGATGCGGCCAGCGTGACGAGCAGTGTGATCGGCAGATACTTCATGAACTCGCCAATCATGCCGGGCCAGAATAACAATGGCATGAAGGCGGCAAGCGTCGTGGCAGTCGATGCTGTTATCGGCCAGGCCATACGTTTGGCGGCCTCTGTATAGGCTCGTCGCGGTGTGTAGCCGTGCCTCAGGTTCACCTGTGCGGACTCAACAACCACGATGGCGCCGTCAACCAGGAGGCCGACAGCCATGATTAATGAGAACAGCACGACGATGTTCATGCTGTAGCCGATCAGCGCGATCACGAGGATGCCGGTTAAGAACGATCCCGGTATTGAGATTCCAACCAGGCCGGCGGATCGGAACCCGAGCGCACCAAGTACAACGATCATGACGAGCAACACGGCTGTTGCAACGTTGTTGACGAGATCGTTCAGCATTGTGCGAACTTGTTCGGATCGGTCCTGGGTAATCGTGACTTCGATCGAGTCTGGCCATGTGGCGGCGGCTTGTTCGACGAGTGCCTCGACCGAATCAACGACCTCAAGAATGTTGGCACCGCTTCGTTTGGTTATCTCGAGTGCGACGGTTGGTTCGCCTTCGAGTCGTGCATAGTTCGTGCGGTCCTTGAAGGTACGCCTGACAGTCGCGACGTCTCCAAAGGTAACGGTTCTTAGCTCGTCAACCTTGATGGGCACAGTATAGATTTCACTCAGGTCTTCGAACACGCCCGGTATCTTGACGCCGAAACGACCGTCTCCCGAGTCGAGCACCCCGGCTGCGACCAGCCGGTTGTTTCGGGTGACGTAATTAATGATCGTTTCGTAATCGAGCTGGTAGGTCTCAAGAGCAATCGGGTCAATAATGACTTCAAGTAGCTCTTCACGGTCTCCGCCGATCGCAACATCCAGTACGCCCGGCAGGCTTTCGAGTTCGTCCTCCAGCGCTCGGGCGGTGCTCACGAGTGTCCGCTCCGGCAAATCGCCATGCAGGTTAACCACGAGCACAGGAAACATCGACATGCTGACTTCCTGAACGAATGGCTCTTCACTGTCGGAAGGCAATTCTGCGCGGGCAAGGTCAACTTTCTCGCGAACATCACTCAGCGCACGGTCCGCATCAAAGCCCGCATCGAACTCGAGTATCAGTACGGCGGCACCTTCAGATGCGGTCGCCCTGATCTCATCGAGTCCCTCGAGTGAGCGCAGCTCGGTTTCCATTGGCCGGATCAGGAGCCGCTCAGCATCTTCGGGCGATATCCCATCGTGCACGATGTTCACGTACATCTGCGGAATGACGATGTCGGGTTCCGCTTCCTTGGGAATCGTGACGTAGGCGGCGACGCCGACGATGATGAGGACGACGAGAACAGACAGAACGGGCCGTGGCCTGCCGACCACTGCCTCGATCAGGGCGTTCATTGTGTGCCTGAATCCGGTTCTACGGGGATTACGGTTTGCCCGTCGATGACGAAGCCCTGGCCAACGACGATGAGTTGAATCACCGGGGGCAGGCCTGTCACGAGCATACCCTTATCGGTCGAACCGACGAGCTCGACTGGATGGAATCGAACCCGGCTCGCTGCATCGACCGCCTTGACGCCGACGGTTCCGTCGTCGGCGAGCGCCAGAAGTGCTGCAGGCACATCATGAGCCGTAATCTCATTGGCGCCGAGCACGAGCTCGGCTGACGTACCGACCGGCAGGCTGCCGCCCGGGTTTGGGATCGCGAGCTCTACGCGAAAGCTACGAGTGGATTCGTTGGCTACCGGGGCAATGTAGCGGACGACGCCTGGCAGGTCCTTGCCGTCAAGCACGCGAGCTGTCCCCGTGCCGCTGGCCTCGAGTGTGGCGACGTCGCGTTCATTGACGTAGCCGACGACGATCAGCGGATCCTCATCGACGAGTTCCGCGATCGGATCGCCGATATCGATGTAGTCGCCAATCTCGACGAAGCGATCGAAGACGATCGCGTCAAATGGAGCGGATATGTTGGTACGTTCGATATCCAGCAGGATACGTTCCTCTGCGGCGCGCGCTGCCACGAGAACGGCTTCGGCCTCGGCAAGATCGGCCTCTGAAATGAATTGTTCTTCCCGAAGCCGCTGCGCTGCCTCGAATTGGAGCTCACGCTGTCGGATCAGGGCTTCTGCCTCGGCTAGACTGGCGCTGCGGTCGCGCATATCAAGGCTGGCGATCGTTTGGTTTTCTGCAACAAACGCGCCGCGTTCGGCGCCGATCTCGACGATCACGCCGCGAGTCTCTGCCTTGAGTTCAATCGCCCGGTCAGGTTCGGTTCGGGCGTTCACGGTGATTTCCCGGGTCAGGGTTCTGGCGCGTGAGGTTGTAACGGCGACACGCATCAGTTCGGCGTCCGTGCCGGCACCTGCGTTGAGGACGGGATCGGAGTCCCCGGTGCCCATCCCGCTGGCAAGCCATATAACGAGGCTGATCGCCACGCCGGTGGCGATCAGCACTGAGTTACGTCGCGACGGCGTCCGTGCAGTCATTATTAGATGGTTTCTCGGATTGACGAGGCAGTTTGCGTATGCGGTAGGCAACGCCCCAGGGTGGCGCAGCTTAACATATCGGGTGCGGGTTCTTCGTTCCCGGTCAGTTCAGCCGCCATCTGGCGAGTGCCTTGTCTTCGACGATTACAGGATTCTCCTGTCGCCCAAGCCCTTCGATGCTGACACTCACACTTTCTTCTGTCACTGCTGCCGCAATGACATCCTGGTCGCCGATCCTGACGCTCGCAAGCCTCATCGCCTGCTCATTCCTTTGTCGTCGGCATCATGAAATCGGGTCCGGCACTCTTTGCGCTCGGCCAGCGCTGCATTATCGACTTGTAGCGCGTGTAAAAGCGTATGCCTTCCTTGCCGTAAATATGGTGATCGCCAAAGAGGCTGCGCTTCCAGCCGCCGAAGGACTGATAAGCTGTCGGCACAGGGATAGGCACGTTGATTCCGACCATGCCCGCCTCGATGCTTCG
>Ga0255049_10001842_pt1 | contig 11483 bp, 9 predicted proteins | sample JV7_2_3_MG_FD_183615 | JGI IMG/M metagenome (GOLD analysis project Ga0255049, IMG submission 183615) | Seawater microbial communities from Jervis Inlet, British Columbia, Canada - JV7_2_3 | ecosystem: Environmental > Aquatic > Marine > Inlet | place: Canada: British Columbia | collected 2016-10-06
GGTGCTGGTGGCGAATAACCAGCAATTGATCGAAAACGGCGCTAACGTCAATTTCAGCAATGGCAATTTGTTCAGTATGTTCCTCGAAAACCAGGCCTGGACCGATTCAAAAATAGGCAATTCAAACTACGATATCGGACACGTTTTCGGTACCGACGGCGGAGGCCTGGCGTGGCGCGGCTCGGCCTGTGATCGGCCAAATAAAGCCAAGGGTGTTTCGGGTATCCGCGATCCGCTCGGCGATCCGTTCTACATCGATTTCGTAGCCCATGAAATTGGTCATCAGCTTAATGCCGAACACAGCTTCAACGGTACCTCCGTAAGTTGTGGAACGGGCCGCATTCAGAATTCCGCTGTTGAACCCGGCAGTGGTTCGACGATTATGGCCTATGCTGGAATCTGCGGGGTAGAGAATCTGCAACCTAACAGCGACGCCACCTTCCATGCTCACAGCATTGCGCAGATTGACAGCTTTACCATGACCGCGGCGGGAAGCTGCTATACCCGGGTTGCGGCGGTTCCCGCTAATTCGAACTACCCGCTGGTCGGCGCTCTCGCTAACCGAATCATCCCCGCCAGGACCGCGTTTATGCTCGACGGCACGGCCACCGACGCGGATGTTGGGCAGACCCTGTCCTACCAATGGGATCAGCTGGATGCGGGTTGCCCTACTGACGCGATAAGCTATGGTACCGATACCGGCTACAATGCGCTGTTTCGCAGCTACCTGCCACGCAGTGTCTCCAAACGCCATTTCCCGGCTTTGGGCACCCAGCTTCAGGGACTTTACGACGACGCGGAAGTGGTGCCCTGTAACACGCGCGCCATCAACCTCAGGTTGACCGCGCGCGATGGCTTAAGCGGAGTGGGAAGCGCCAATGTGCGCGTCTCGGTGCAAGATACGGGCGCGGCATTTGAAATCTTGAATCTCGCTGCGCCTCAGACCATTGACGATGGCGCAGCGTTTACGGTGACCTGGCGGGTAGCCGGCAGCGATCAGCCACCGATCAACTGCGCCAATGTCGATATCGATCTTTTGACCTTTGCAAACGGCTACAGCAGCTATTCGGTTCATCCGCTGCTGCTGGCGCCGACGCCGAACGACGGTTCCGAGAGCGTTAGTATCCCGGCTGAGAAATCACACCCGCGCGCGCGCATTCGCGTCAAATGCAGCGATAATGTTTTTTACGATATATCCAGTGCCGATCTTGTCATCGATGGGACGGATCCTCTTCCGATCAGCGATGGCGAGAACCCGATATTCCCTGACAATCCAACCACCGGTACAGTGGCGCCTGCCTGCGGCGTAGTCGCCCGATGCGCCAGCGGATTTAACGGCGGTGATGACGAGGGTGGTGGTAGCCGCGATTCAGGCGCAGTCGATTACCAATGGTTGTTGCTGTTGACGGGGATATTGCTGTTGTCCGGCATCCGTCGCCGGGGCAGTGGCTAACCCGCATATCTCACCGTTTTACGTTGCGAGGGCGTCGCAAAGACGCTGTGGCACGCCGCACGGACCAGAGGTCCGCGCCGGCGTAGTTTACACTACGTTTAGCGGGCCGACGGGAGTACGGCTTGCCACAGTGCGCTTTACGGCGACCGCAGTACGACTGCAGGGATGCAGGAGGTAGAGCAATGCAGGAGCAATTGCCGAGGAAATCGGTGAGATATGCGGGTTAAGGTTTGCAGTGTAGCTTGATGATGGCGTTGTACTTGAGCGCGTAGCTACGCGCTTTCTGCATCAGTCGCAGGTGTTCATCGCTGCGTACGACGTCTGAAATGCCCTCGATGAGCTGAACGCCACAACTCTCTTCATACTTCAGCAAATCTTCTTTTTTGATCCCGGGAATGTTGACTGAGCGGGTTGCCAGTCCCAGCAGGCGTAGATCGTCTTGTTTAACGGCCTGTTCGGCATCGGCCTGGGGGTCCGCCGCATCCAGCCACTGCAGCTTCTGCACGTAGGGGTCTAACGGTTCCGAAGACGTCGCGCAGGCGCTCGCAAAGCTGCACAGGACTAACGTAATAAAGAACCTTGTCAAGAATCGAATCACTCTAAAACCTTGTCGATGAAATATCTGTTGGTGCCCAGGAGAGGACTTGAACCTCCACGACCTTTCGATCACTAGCACCTGAAGCTAGCGCGTCTACCAATTCCGCCACCTGGGCATGGCGCGGGAATATACACCACCTGGTAGTTGCTCGGCAAATGTTTCTATATACTCGCGCTCTTGCAATGGAATATCTATGCCCAAAAAACCCCGAAGCGCCCCTGAAGACCCCTTTCACGCTCGCGAAAAAGCCAACTATGACGAACCCATAGCCAGCCGCGAACATCTGCTCACACTGGTGCAGCAGGCGAAGGTTCCGCTGCCCCAGGAAGATATCGCCGATGCGCTGGGCTATGACGATGAAACCCGGCTGGAAGCCCTGCGGCGGCGCCTGCAGGCGATGGTACGCGACGCACAGCTGTTTCGCAATCGTCGCGGTGGCTATATCAGCTTCGATCACATGGACCTGGAAAAGGGTTACGTGCAGGCGCACGCCGACGGCTTCGGCTTCGTCACCCCCGAGTCCGGCGGCAAGGATATCTTCCTGCCGGCGCGTCAGATGCGCACCCTGATGAATGGTGACAAGGTCGCCGTCAAGATCGCGAGTTTCGACAAGCAACGCGGTCGTGCCGAGGGCGCGCTGGTGTCGGTGCTGGCGCGCGCCCACCAATCCCTGGTCGGCAGGTACCACCTTGAAAGCGGCATCGAATTCGTCATGCCGGACGACAAGCGACTGATACAGGACGTGTTGCTCAACCGTGAAGTCGGTCATTCCGCGAAGCAAGGTGATATCGTGCTGGTGCGCCTCACCGAGTACCCGTCCGGGCACAGCCAGCCAATTGGCCTGATCGAGCAGGTCCTCGGGCAGGAGAACGCGCCGGGTATGGAAGTGACCATAGCTGTCAACACGCATCATATCCCGCATACCTGGAATGACGCGGTACTGGAGTCGATTCGCGACCGCAGTGGCGAAGTAGCCGAGCGTGACAAAAATAGTCGCCGCGATCTGCGCGCCATGCCCTTTGTCACCATCGACGGCGCCGATGCGCGTGACTTCGACGACGCGGTTTACTGTGAAACGCTCGGCCAGGGATACCAGCTTTACGTCGCCATCGCGGACGTGGCGCACTACGTGGGTGTCGACTGTGCGCTCGATCGCGAGGCTGAGAATCGCGGCACTTCGGTTTACTTTCCGGGCGAAGTGATACCGATGCTGCCCGAGCTGCTGTCGAATGGCCTGTGTTCGTTGAACCCCGATGTCGATCGTCTATGCCTGGTTTGCAGGATGGAAATCAATCACCAGGGAACCATCAAGCAATACGAGTTTTTCGAAGCGGTGATTCACTCACATGCGCGCCTGATCTACGAAGACGTCGCCGCGGTACTGTTCGACGGCGCCAGCCCGCAAAGCGACGCCATCGCCGCGGTGACGGGCGACTTGCAGAATCTGAGGCAGGTTTACCAGGCGCTTGCGAAGGCGCGCAAGCGGCGCCATGCGATCGAGTTCGAAACCCGTGAAGTCGTATTCCAGTACAACGCACAGCGCAAGATCGAAGCGATCGTGGCGTATCAGCGCAACCAGGCGCACCTGCTGATCGAAGAATGCATGATCGCCGCCAATATTTCGGCTGCGCGCTTTTTGAAAAAACACAAGTTGCCCGTGCTTTACCGCAACCACGAGGGCCCCAATGTCGACAAGCTGCCCAACCTGCAGGAGTTCCTGGCCGGTTTCGGCATAGCCATGGGCAGCGAGAACCCGACCCCGACCGATTACGCCCGCCTGGTCGCACAGGCGCGCGAGCGGCCCGAGGCCAATATGATACAAACCGTGATACTGCGTTCCATGTTGCAGGCGCAGTACAGCCCTAACCCCGGGGTCGGTCACTTCGGGCTGGCGCTGAAAGATTATGCGCATTTCACCTCACCGATTCGGCGCTACCCGGACCTGCTCGTGCACCGAGCCATCAAGCACTGGATCGCAAAGCAGAAGGTCGGTGGATACCACTACGATCTCGCCAGAATGACCGAGCTCGGCGAGTTGTGCTCGCGTTATGAACGCCGTGCCGACGATGCGACGCGTGATGCATCGGACTGGCTCAAGTGCGAATTTCTGCAAAAGCACATCGGTCGGCAATACAGCGGCACCGTGAGCGCGGTCACCAACTTCGGGTTATTCGTATCGCTCGATGAACTGCTGATCGATGGCCTCGTGCACGTGACCGCGCTGAGACGGGATTATTACCAGTTCGACCCGGCGCATCATCGACTGGTGGGAGAGCTCACAGGGCGCACTTATCGTCTCGGCGATCGTCTGCAGGTCGAGGTGGCCAGGGTCAATATGGAAGACCGCAAGATTGATTTCGATCTGGTCGCCGACGCGGGTGAAAAAGAGGCTTCGAAAACCCGGCGCAAGGGCGCAAAGGGCAAGACCGCGCATCGCGGCAAGGATGTCAGCAAGGGAAAGCGGCGTAAAAAACGTTCCTGATACCGATGAGCACAACTTACGTTTACGGCATCCATGCGGTCACGCGCCGCCTGCAACAGTCACCGCGGCAGTGCGTCGAGCTGATTTGCGTGGATCAGCGCAATTCCCGCTTATTGGAGTTGATCGACCTGGCGCGTAACGCCGGCGTCGAGGTGCGTCTCGAAAAGCGCGAGCTGTTGACGCAACTCGCCGGCAGCAGCAAGCACCAGGGCTGTTTGCTGGAATCCATCGAAACGGCGCCGCTGATGGATTTTCAGCAGTGCCTGGTCGGCATCGGCCCGGATTCGCTGTTGCTGGTGCTGGACGGCGTTCAGGACCCGCACAATCTCGGCGCCTGTTTGCGCAACGCGGATGCCTGCGGGGTCGATGCCGTGCTGATACCGCGCGATCGAGCGGTCAAGGTTAACGCCACGGTGCGCAAGGTTGCCGCCGGGGGCGCCGAGTCGGTGGCGGTGATCGAGGTTACCAATATCGCGCGCAGCCTGAAGGAATTGAAGCAGGCGGGCGTCTGGATCTACGGCACCAGCGACCGCGCCAGCGCCAGCCTTTACGACCACGACTACCGCGGCCCGATCGCGCTGGTCATGGGCGGTGAGGGTTCAGGCTTGCGCCGACTGACGATGGAATCCTGCGATCACCTGGTAAAATTACCGATGCGTGGACAGGTGGAGAGTCTCAATGTATCGGTCGCGACCGGTATCTGCCTCTACGAAATCCTGCGCTCCCGCTCCAGCCAGCCAGCTTAAGTTTTCCAGGGAAGTTCTCGCAGAGGCGCAAAGGCGCCGGGATACGCGGAGGGTCTTTGTGCTGGTGCTATTGGCGAGAGTCTCGCCAATAGCACCAGCTTGTTTTTCCTCCGCGCTTCTCGGCGCCTCTGCGCCTCTGCGAGAACCACTCTGCGGTCTTTGCGTATCCCCGCGCCCCCGCGAGAACCTTTTTGATCAGGCCTATTGCGGGCCGGGGCGCGCTCGGGTACAATCCGCGCTCCTTGATTCGGGCTGCTTTTACAGGGCTGCGAATCGCTCCTTGCTCCACGGGCCTGGCCCGGGGGCATTATCCCACGAGGAGAACAATGAGACATTACGAAATCGTGTTTCTGGTCCACCCTGACCAGAGTGAGCAAGTGCCCGCGATGGTGGAACGCTATCGCAGCATGATTACCAATTCCGGCGGCACCGTGCATCGTGAAGAGGATTGGGGTCGCCGCCAGCTCGAATTCCCGATCAAGAAAATTCACAAGGCGCACTACGTGCTGTTGAATATCGAATGCAGCCAGCTAGTGCTCGATGAAATCGAGTCGGCTTTCCGTTTCAACGATGCCGTGCTGCGCCACCTGACGCTTACCTGCCAGGCCGCGATCACCGAAAAATCAGCGATGATGAAGGAAGTCGAGCGCGAAGAATCCGCCAAGACCCCCGATCGTAAGCCCGCCGCCGATAAAACCGATAAAGAAGCCACCGAAGCCGATGCCGGTGACGACAAGGATACCGCGGCCGCTGTTGAAACACCCGCTGTCGAAACTGCCGCTGCTGACACCGCCGCGGAAGAAAGCACCGTTACCGCAGGAGTAGAATAAGATGTCACGTTATTTTCGTCGCAAGCGTTTCTGCAAATTTACCGCCGAAGGCATTGACCAGATCGATTACAAAGACCTGGAGACCCTGAAGGAATACATCACCGAGACCGGCAAGATCGTGCCGAGCCGCGTGACCGGAACCAAGGCCAGGTATCAGCGTCAGCTGGCGACTGCGATCAAGCGCGCCCGCTTTCTGTCGTTACTGCCTTATACCGATCAGCACAAGCTGAGGTAAGACCCATGGGTGTCAGGTTGTTGGCACTGGCAAGATTCACCCTCAAGGGGCCCTACCAGGCGGCCGCGGTCGTCGGACTGCTTGCGGTGCTATCGGTGTTTATCCCGCCGATGTTGGGGAGCAATGTCTTCGGGCTGCTGATCGCGTCACTGTGCATGTTGCTGTCGTGCACGCTGGTGGGTCTGGTTATCCTGACCCAGGGATCGGTATCCGGGCTCAAGGCAATTGGTGTGTCGATGCTCGGCATCACCCTGGTCGCCTGGGCCCTGATCAACGCCCCCGAACTCGGGCTGTGGACCGGGCTGGTGCAGTGGCTGCCGATTATTTTGCTGTCGCAAACCCTGCGCAGCGGCAAGTCACTGGCGCTGACGCTGCTGGTCGGGGTGCTGCTCGGAGCGATCGCGATCGCGGCCCAGTACCTGGTCTGGGGGGCGATCGAGAACGAGATGATCACGCAGACCCTGCAGCGCATGGGTCAGGCCGATCAAATGGATCGGCAGCTGGTGGAACGGAATATTCAGCTGGTGCGTTTATTCGTGCTGGCGCTGGTGGCCATGGCCTACCTGATCATCGTGTTGGTCGTGCTGATCGCGCGCTGGATGCAGGCTAGCCTGGCCGATTCGCATGGATTCAGGCAGGAATTCTACGCTCTGAGCCTGGGAAAGCCCGCCGCCGCGATAGCGCTGGTTTTGATGCTGCTCAGTTTCATTCCGTCGCAGGCGTGGATGCTCAGCCTGGCGTTCCTGGTCGTGATCGCTTTCATGTTCCAGGGTATCGCCGTGGTGCATAGCAAGCTGGGGCCGCGCCGCCAGGGGCGCCTGATGTTGGGGCTGTTTTATTTGCTGCTGCTTGTCTTTCCGCAAGTCGTGGCGCTCACCGCGGTTACCGGGGTGATAGATAACTGGCTGGTTTTCAGGAAAAAACCTGTAAAACCAGATGACGAAAATGAACTTTGATTAGAGGTATCCCAATGGAAGTCATCCTTTTGGAAAATGTTGAAAATCTGGGCTCTGTCGGCGACAAGGTCAGCGTAAAATCTGGTTTTGCGCGCAACTACCTGGTACCGCATGGCAAGGCGCAAATGGCGACCGCCGCCAATATCGCCGAATTCGAAGCACGCCGGGCCGAGCTTGAAAAAGCGGCTGGCGAAGCCTTGCAGACGGCCGAAGAGCGCCAGCAGGCGATCGAGGCGCTCGCCGCCATCGACGTTACCGCGCGCGTCGGCTCCGAGGGCAAGCTGTTCGGCTCCGTCGGTGTCGCCGACGTCAGCGACGCTATTTGCAGCCTTGGCGTTAACGTCGAGAAAAGCGAAATCCGCATGCCCGAGGGCGCGCTGCGGGTTGTCGGCGAGCACGTTGTCGATATTCACCTGTATTCCGATGTCGATGCCCAGGTGACGATCAATATTATCGGCGAAGAATAAGTACACTGCCTGCCCTGTATCGGCAACCTCAACAGGTTCTCCCGGGAAGCATCCGCGGCCCTGGACGTCCTCGATCTTTGTTTAATTGAAGAAAGCTGGGCTTTTTGTTTTGGGGGCCGCAAAAAAGGTTTATCATTACCGGCCCATGTCGATGTTGCCGAACGCCATATTATGTCTGAAATAACCTCCCGCGTGGCAGAGCTCAGCCAGCGTGTCGACGACCTCAAGGTTCCGCCACACTCGCTGGAGGCGGAGCAATCGGTGATTGGTGGCCTGATGCTCGATAATCGCTCCTGGGATGACATCGCCGATGTCGTCAACGAGCAGGATTTCTACCGGCATGATCACAGCCTGATCTTCAGGGCAGTCGGGGCGCTCGCCGAAGACGGCAAGCCTTATGACGTCGTCACCGTATCGGAATGGCTCGGTTCGCGCGGAGAACTCGACTCCATCGGCGGCCTCGCTTACCTCAGTATTCTCGCCAACGATACGCCGACCGCGGTCAACACCAAGGCTTACGCGAACATCGTGCGCGAGTATTCGATACTGCGCAGCCTGATTCAAATCGGCAACGAAATATCCGCCAGCGCCTATAACGCCGACGGCCGCTCGAGCAAGGAGCTGCTCGATGAAGCGGAGCGCAGGGTTTTCATGATTGCCGAGCAAAGCGCCGGCAGCCGCGAGGGCTTCGAGGCCATCAACGATTTGCTCGGGCGCGCCGTGAAACGCGTCGAGGAAATGTACCGCAGCAAGGAAGCGATCACCGGGATCGCGACCGGCTTCAACCTGTTCGATGAAAAGACCTCGGGACTGCAACGCTCCGACCTCGTCATCGTCGCCGGGCGACCGTCGATGGGCAAGACCAGTTTCGCGATGAATATCGCCGAAAACGCTGCCCTCCACAACGAGCGCTCGGTCGCCGTGTTCAGCATGGAAATGCCGGGTGAACAGCTGGCCCTGCGCATGATGTCTTCGCTGGGACGCATCGATTCGCACAGCCTGCGCACCGGCCGGCTTGACGATCACGACTGGCCGCGCCTGATTTCGTCGGTCAATATGTTGTCGAAATCCAAGTTGTTCATCGACGATACCCCGTCGCTGACGCCGACCGAACTGCGCGCCCGCACCCGGCGCCTGAAACGTGAACACGGGTTAGACCTGGTCGTTATCGATTACCTGCAATTGATGCAGGTCGCAGGCTCCACCGAAAACAGGGCGACCGAGATATCGGAGATTTCGCGTTCGCTGAAAGCACTGGCGAAGGAGCTGAATGTGCCCGTGGTCGCGCTGTCACAGCTCAACCGAAGCGTCGAGCAACGCCCCGACAAGCGCCCGGTCATGTCCGACCTGCGCGAATCGGGCAGCATCGAACAGGACGCGGACGTCATACTGTTCATTTACCGGGACGAGGTTTATAACCCCGAAAGTGTCGACAAGGGCGTCGCCGAGCTGCTCATCCGCAAGCAGCGTAACGGACCCATCGGCATGGTGAAGCTCGCTTTCCTCGGGCAGTACACGCGTTTCGAAAATCTTGCTTTTGATCAGTACGGGAGCGAGTTTGAATAGCCATGGACCAAACCGGCACCCACGCGCGATCATCGACCTTGAAGCGTTAAGGAAAAACTACCGGTATCTCAAAAAGATCGCGCGTGGCAATCGCCTCATCGCCGTGCTCAAGGCCGATGCTTACGGGCATGGCGCGCCTGAAGTGGCACGGGCCCTCGATAATGCCGATGCCTTTGCCGTCGCCTCTGTCGGCGAGGCGCTGGCGCTGCGCAAGGCTGGAATCGAGCAAAAGATCCTGGTAATGGGCGGATTCATTAGCGTTGAAGAATTGCGCTCATGTATCGATCATGGCCTCGATCCAGTGCTGCACCACCCGTTTCACCTCGATAGCCTGCGTGCACAGGGCGACCTCAACGGCCTCGATGTCTGGTTGAAAGTCGATTCGGGCATGGGGCGGCTCGGTTTCCCGCTCGACAGGGTCCACGAGACCCTCGGTTTTCTGCTCGGTCTCGATACCCTCGGCAGCCTGCGTCTGATGACGCACCTGGCGAGCGCCGACGATGTCGACAACGGCTTCACTGAAAGCCAGCTCAGCGCCGTCGATTCGCTGCAACTCGATGACTACGAATGGGGCATCGCCAATTCCGCCGGTATTCTCGGCTGGCCCGATACGCACAACCTGTGGGCCAGGGCCGGGATTGCGCTTTATGGTGCCGATCCGCTGTCTGATCGCAGGATGGCGCAGCGCGAGTTGCGGCCGGTGATGACGATGAAATCGGTGGTGCTCGCGGTCAACCAGCACCAGCAGGGTGACATGATCGGTTATGCCAATACCTTTACCTGTGACAGGAACATGAACATCGCGGTGATTGCGGCCGGTTATGCCGATGGTTACCCTCGCCATAAGATCGATACCGCCCAGGTCGAGATTAACGGCCAGTTATGCGACATCATCGGCAAGGTTTCGATGGACATGATCACGGTCGATGTCAGTGAGCTGGGCGAAGTCGGAGTAGGGGACGAGGTGACCCTGTTCGGGGCGTCGCCGAATGTCTGTGATCTCGCGGACTGCTCGGAAATGATTCCCTATGAAATCCTGTGCAACGTCGGCGCCCACGCCAAACGCGAGTACCGCGGCTAGCCCCCTGTCATCCCCGCTATTTAGCGTCATCCCTGCGTAAGCAGGGATCTTACACAGCACTCACCGATATTTATCGTAGTGGCCCAAAAACAACCACCCATTTACAATTTACACTGGCAAACCAGAATAAAAATCCGTAGAATCGCGCCTTCCAATTTATGCGCCTGTAGCTCAGCTGGATAGAGTACTCGGCTACGAACCGAGCGGTCGGGAGTTCGAATCTCTCCAGGCGCGCCATCTTTAAACCCTTGTAGGTCAGTGACTTGCAAGGGTTTTTTAATGTTATCCCTAAGCTGTTAACTTCCCAGGTGTAGCCAATAACGTACCATTTACCCCTTTGAGACCGCTGATATTGCCGGCATAGCACGCCAAGTGCTCCGGTGCCAAATGAGCGTAACGCTGCACCATACGGATATCTGACCAGCCGCCAAGCTCTTGCAACACGTGTATCGGCGTGCCGTTTTGAACATGCCAACTGGCCCAGGTATGACGCAAATCGTGCCAGCGGAAGTCTTCAATTCCGACTTTAACCAGCGCGTTTCTAAATGCCTTGGTATTGGCTTTCAAAATCCGCTTGCCGAAGTAGGCAAAAACATATCGCACATGTTGCTCCGCTTGTTTCCGTAGCACGATCATTGCTTCATTATTGAGCGGAATACCAATGGCTTGACCTGACTTAGACTGATCGGCGTGTATCCATGCGACGCGCCGTTCCAGATCGACCTGCGACCATTCCAGACCCGTGACATTCGATTCACGCAAACCAGTAGCCAGACTAAAGCGGCACATGGCTTCCAGATGCCCCGGTAACGCACCGCACAGGGCTTCTGCCTGATCCGGGGTTATCCAGCGTATCCTGCGTTTCGGCTCTTTCAGCATGCGCACATAAGGCGCTCTGTCGAGCCATTCCCACTCTCTAACACATTTGTTCAAGATGGCACGGATCACTTCCATCATTCGATTGACCGTGCCAGGTTGAACCCCAGTGGCGAGCTTGTCGGCAATAATCCTTTCCAGAGTTTTACGGTCAATCTGATCCAGGTAAAGATTGCCCAGATACTTATCTGCA
>Ga0255049_10001843_pt1 | contig 11483 bp, 9 predicted proteins | sample JV7_2_3_MG_FD_183615 | JGI IMG/M metagenome (GOLD analysis project Ga0255049, IMG submission 183615) | Seawater microbial communities from Jervis Inlet, British Columbia, Canada - JV7_2_3 | ecosystem: Environmental > Aquatic > Marine > Inlet | place: Canada: British Columbia | collected 2016-10-06
GCCAGGCACGCTAAGAGATAAATGGTAAATGCTTTATCTATTTGAATATGCAGATAAAATCCTTTGCGTTCTCCGCGCCTTGGCGAGAACCACCTTTGTATTAACCCATGAATTATCCCGAAGAGCCGAATTTAATTATAAATATCATAAGTTGTTACCGCCTTCGTGCAATATGCGGGTTAGCGAGAGTCCGGATGGCGCGCCATCTACTGGTTAAATCAGGCCCCCGGATAACTGGTAAAGCCACGCGGTGAACATCGAACCGATCAATCCGAGTGACAGGTAAAGTGCGAATACCGGTTTTTTAACCAGTGCAAATACGGCGATTGCCGCTGGAATCGATGAAACCGCGCCGGCGGTAATAAATGCCATCGCCGCTCCCGGTGTCATGCCCATTTCGAGTAAACCCGATATCAGCGGGATCGCCGCATATCCGTTGAGATAGGAAGGCACACCGACTACAGCCGCTATCGGGATAGCAAAAACATTATCGGCACCGACATAACCGGTAATCCAGTCGGGTGGAACATAAGCCAGCATCAGGCTTTCGAGAAAAAATGCAAAAGTCAGCCACTTGCCAAGGAAGACGCCGATACTATAACTTTCCGCCTTGAAAGCATGGGCGCGTTGCGGCTCCTGCCAGAAACGCCAGTTGATACCCTTGTTTGTCTCTGATTTGCAGGATGATGCACAGCCGCTGGTGACACTCGCCTGTAGAGGGTCTTTGAGAAAGCCATATCGCTGCACCAGCAGTACGCTAAACCCTGCGAACAAGCCCATCGCTACAGTAGCCAGGGTTTTGGCGATGGCGAAATTAACGCCGATGCCTGCCGCGGTAAGAATGAACATTTCCGGGTCCATGATCGGCGAGGCAATCCAGAAGGCCATTACCGGCGCCAGCGGTACACCGGCGCCGAGCATTGCGGCTATGAGTGGAATGACACCACAGGAGCAAAAGGGTGACAGGGCTCCGACAAATGCTGCGACAACGGTGGCTCGAACCGGGTTACCCGAAAATGCGCCGGCAATTATCGCATCTGCACCGGTGGCTTTGGCGTAGGCCGCGAGGCCAATCGCAAGGATAAAGAAGGGTAGCATTTGCCACATCGATGCCAGTGTAAAAACAAAACTTCGGCCGATCTGAGAAGTGTCAAATACCGCTAATAATCCGCTTAAAGCAACCAGGGTAAGAAATACCGGATCTTTCAATATTATTCCTATGCGACCGGCGTTGAGCTGCCTGGCGTAGTGCCTTGACGAGTTAATAATATTCTCTACCATAATTCTAGAAATCTCGTAATAACTGTTATTAAAGTATTAGGCCACTTTGCTACCATCGCATGCTGATTCATCAACACAGCATTCTTCGGTGAGATAGGCAACCAGGTGATTTAAGCGCTCGTATTCCATCTGGCAAAACAACGTGGCCTGCTCACGTTCCTGTCGAATCAAACCGGCACTTTTTAAATGGGCAATATGATGAGTCAGCGTCGACCCTGGTATTTGCAGTTTCTTCTGGATTGCGCCAACCGGCATACCCTGCTCACCCGCACGTACCAACAGGCGGATAATTTTCAACCGGGTTGGATTACCAATTTTGCTCAGGATCAGTGCTGCGGTTTCAAGATTCATTGTGGCACTATAGGTGTTTGATCAACAAGTGTCAACTATATTACTAGTATTATCGAAATAACGTTATGACAGTACCAGAACTGAGGCGAGGGTTGAATCCCAACACATTGATTCGGATTAATCATGTTGGGCTTCGCAGGCTCTCGGCAATTGCTCCTGCATTGCTCTAATAAGTTACATCCATGTAACGAAGCCTAACCTATGAGCTCTCTGCGTTCCTCCCCTAACACCAATCTGACTCTCAATACAAACCACTATATTTTCCTCAGGACTGACGGTTGTAGGTACCAAATTCCCCATTTTCGAAGTAGCATGAATACTGGTATTCGACCCTGGGCCACATTCGTGTCCTTATATCGGCGAGATAGGACGTTATATTAGTCAATTTTATCTCGGTATAAAAAAAATAAAATAAAGTTTAGATAAAATTTTCGTTATGTTATTGTTGTTCCACTAGAGACGCTGTTAAAGCGCAGAGCCACCAATAGATTTAATCCATTCACCATTATCCACAAGCAAAAATAACGTGAGTAATAGTGTGATTCAATTATGGTGAAATGACGAAGTCAGTAGATATAAAGCGATACATGAAAACAACTGATTTCGATTAGGCAATAAAAACCCTGGTAATAAAAACCAGGTGTCAATACTGAGGAGCATATGAAAGACAAATCAAAGATAATAGTACTGGATAAACCCGAGATCGAGCTGCTCGATAGCAGTGATCGCAGGTTTTTACTCGACGCGCTAAATCACGGCATGAGCCGTCGCCAGGCACTGACCTGGATGATGGCAGCCGGACTTACCGCGACCACCGCGGGCAGCCTGTTTACCCAGGCCGGTTCGGTGTTGGCAGCTACGCCGAAAAAAGGCGGCAGACTGACATTTGCCAGCGACCTGCATGGGCCACCCGATACCCTCGATCCGGGCCTGAATACCTCGACGATCGACTACACGCGCGGTCGTTCCCATTACAACAGCCTGTGTCAGATTAACGATGACCTGTCGACGCGCCCCGAGCTGGCGGAAGAATATTCGTCTAACGCCAACGCCACCGAGTGGACATTCAAGTTACGTAAGGGTGTAAAATTTCACGATGGCAGCGCGTTTACCGCCGATGACGTGATCTACACCATGAGCCGCCACTACGGTGAAAAATCCACATCAGTGGCAAAAACTCTGGTCGCCGATGTCAAGGAGTGGAAAAAAGTCGATCAATACACGGTCAAGGCGATTTTGGCAGGGCCAAACGCCGATCTTCCCGTGATCCTCGGTACGGCGCAGTTCAAGATAATCAAGAATGGCACCACCGATTTCCAGAACCCCGTCGGTACCGGGCCATTCAAGCTGGTCGAGTTCAAGCCAGGGGTGCGTTCACTGCACGTGCGCAACGAAGACTACTGGCGTGAAGGCGCCAATGCCGATGAAATTGAAATTACCGCGATCACCGACAAGGTCGCGCGCACCAGTGCGCTGATATCGGGTGATATCGATATGATGCAGGCTCTCGATCCCAAGGCCATCAAGCAGATCGAATCTTCATCGGGTGTGGGCATCTGGTCGGTTCCTTCGGGCGCCTATTTCGGCATCTGCCCGATGACCAACGCGTCGCCGGGAAATAACCCCGATTTCGTGCTGGCGCTGAAATATATACAACGACGCAAGAAAATCGTCAAGTCGATCCTCAAGGGTCAGGGCACGTTGGGTAACGATCACCCGATCAATATCGCCTACGGCGCCGATCACTGTTCGGAATTGGAGCAAGACGAACACGACCTCGACAAGGCCAAGTTCCACCTGAAGAAATCAGGTATTACCAGCGCCCAACTCGATGTCGCTGAAGTGGCTCCGGGTATGACCGATATCTGCCTGCTGGCCCAGCGCGAAGCGCAGAAGATCGGCCTTGACCTGCAAATCAGGAAAGTGCCGAACGACGGTTACTGGGGCGCGGTATGGATGAAGACACCGCTCAACGTGGTAACCTGGAACATGCGTCCAACAGCGAATGTCATGCTCAATCTCGCCTTTGCACCGGATGCGCCATGGAATGACACGCTGTGGGCAGACAAGCGTATCGGTAAATGGCTGAAAGAGTCACGCGCCGCAACCGATCCGGCCAAGCGACACGAGCTCTATTGCTCGATGCAAACATTGATCAACAAGGAGTGCCCGATGATCATCCCGGCGCACCGCAACTACCTCGATGCCAAATCCGACAAGGTCCAGGGTATTGGCCGCATGCCACTGGGTTCGCTCGGTGGTTACGAGTGGCCAGAGTTTGCCTGGCGCACCGACGCGTAAGCGTTATCAGGATACGTGCTTCGTAGTATCGAGGCACTAATAGTAACTCGCTGGCCCGGTCCTGCTGGGCCAGCGGACATCAACCTGCGATCATAAACAGGAACCGGGCTCAAGCCCGAAAGTAAAGAAGGGGAGGCGCACTCATGCTACGCATGGTAATCAATCGAATTTGGATCGGGATCGGTACGCTGTTGGTAGTGTCGATCCTGGTATTTATTGGAACTTCAGTGCTGCCCGGCGATGTTGCCGAAATAGTGCTCGGACAATCGGCAACACCGGAATCATTGGCGGCCTTCCGCGCCGAACGCGGACTCGATAAACCGTTACCAATGCAGTACCTCCACTGGCTGGGCGGGATGATGACCGGCGACCTGGGTACGTCGAAAGCCGGCGGCGCTTCGATCTCCAGTCTGATCAGTGGTCGCCTCGGTAACACCATGTTCCTGGCCGCTATCGTCGCGCTCATCTCGGTGCCATTGTCGATTGCACTGGGGCTTCTGGCTGCGATGCACCCGGGAACCTGGATCGACCGTATCCTTACTTTCGGCACTATGAGCCTGATCTCGGTACCCGAGTTTTTCATCGCCACCTTCATGGTATTGATCCTGGCGGTGCAACTGCACTGGCTTCCGGCGATCGCCCACATCTCACCCGAAGATGACTGGTTGAAACAATTACGCGGGCTGGCGATGCCGTTGATTACCCTGATTATCGTGGTCGCGGCGCAGATGATCCGCATGACCCGGGCGGGTATTTTAAACGTGATGAATTCACCCTATATCGAGATGGCCATTCTCAAGGGTGTACCGCGCAGCCGCATCATCCTGCGGCATGCTTTTTACAATGCAATTGGTCCGATCGTCAATGTTGTCGCCCTCAACCTTGCCTATCTCGTCTCCGGGGTGGTTATAGTCGAAACCATATTCGCTTACCCGGGGCTGGCCAAGCTGATGATCGACGGCGTGCAAACCCGTGACCTGCCACTGGTACAGGCGACGGGCATGATTTTTTGCGGCACCTACGTGGTGCTGATCATTCTCGCGGATGTGGCGGCAATTCTGTCGAACCCACGCTTACGTAGTCCAAAATAGGCGGCCCAAATTATGACTGACAGCACCCAGGAAAATGCGGATACCGAAGTAAAGTCCAAGTACGACGAACTGCCCGATGCGCCACCGAAAAAAGAATTAAAGCTTACCTGGGTTGGAAAACTCGGTGTCGCAGTGGTTGTGTTCTGGATTGTTATAGCTTTAATCGGCCCTTACATCGCCCCGTTTCATGAAGCCGATATCATCGGCGATGACAGCTTTATGCCGATATTCACCGAGACCGAGGGTGAAGGCATGCACTGGCTCGGCACCGATTACCTCGAACGCGATATATTTTCACGCATTATCTGGGGTGCGCGCACCACCATCGGCATAGCGGTCGTCGCCACCCTGCTGGCTTATCTGTTCGGGGTAACCCTGGGCATAGCGGCCGCGGTGAAAGGCGGCTGGGCCGATATGGGGATGAGCCGGGTCAACGACGCCATATTATCCCTGCCGACGATCATGCTCGGCCTGCTAATCGTGGTTGCGCTCGGAGCCTCTATACCTGTTTTAATCGGCACCGCCGCGGTTATTTATGCCTCCAGTGTGTTTCGCATCGCGCGGGCGCTGGGGCAGGATATCATGGTGATGGATTTCGTCGAGGCGGCGCGCGCGCGCGGTGAAGGGCTGTGGTGGGTTATCACCCGCGAAGTGCTGCCCAATGCGGCGATGCCGCTGGCGACCGACTTTGGCCTGCGGCTGGTGTTTGTGGTGCTGTTCATTTCAAGCATGAGTTTCCTTGGGGTCGGTATTCAGCCACCCGCCGCCGACTGGGGCAGTATGGTACGCCAGAACCTGGAAGGTCTTGGCTATGGCTCCTACGCGGCGATCTGGCCGGCACTGTCGATTGCGACATTTACAATTTCTATCAACCTGATTGTCGACGATATTTCGGCAATAGAAGGTGGTAGCCTGGCGAAGAAAATGATATGACCGACAATCTATTCGAATTTAAAGATCTCAAAATCGGCGCCACCAAAGAAGACGGCACCTATATTCCAATCGTCAAAGGCGTTAGCTTCGACATCAAACCGGGCGAAGTGGTCGCGCTGATCGGTGAATCAGGCTCCGGCAAGACCACTATTTCGCTGGGGGCTCTCGCCTATACTAAGCCCGGGCTCGAGTTTAGCGGCGGCGAGGTGTTACTCTACGGCGAAAATGTGCTGAACATGGACGACGAGAAGACGCGAGCGCTTCGAGGTGGCAGAGTGGCCTACCTGGCGCAAAGTGCGGCGGCTACATTCAATCCCGCGCTGACTATTGGCGAGCAAGTCACAGAATCTGCGGTTATGCATGGTATTTTGACGCAGGAGCAAGCGACCAAACGCGCAGAGGAGCTTTACCACGCGCTCGAATTACCCGATCCGCTTCGCATCGGTCACCGCTACCCGCACCAGGTGTCCGGCGGCCAGCTGCAAAGGCTGATGGCGGCCATGGCGTTGTGTGGAAAACCGGATTTACTGGTCCTCGACGAACCCACCACGGCGCTCGATGTGACCACCCAGATCGAGGTGCTGAAAGCCTTCAAAAAAGTAATCCAGGAAGAAAATGCGGCTGCGATCTATGTGACGCATGACCTCGCCGTAGTCGCCCAGGTGGCGGACCAGATCGTTGTTCTCTATAGTGGTGAGATAATGGAGAAAGGCCCGGCAGACCAGATTATTAACCATGCCACGCACGAGTATACGCGTCGATTAATGTCGGCGGTGCGTCCGCAACCCACGGCCGGCCTCGGCGAAGATTCCTCCATTGCCGGTGAGCGCGAACTGGATGCGATGGAAGTTACCGACATGACCGCGGGTTACGGCGGCATCGTCGACGGCGAACCGGTGATTACCATTTTGCGCGATATCGATGTCAAGGTTGGCCATGCCGAGGTTATCGGTGTAATCGGCGAGTCGGGCTGTGGAAAATCCACGCTGGCGCGGGTGATGGCGGGTTTGCTGCCGCAGGCCAGAGGCGATGTCAAGCTTAACGGGAAAGTCCTCGAGGGTAGCCTGCACGACCGCAAGCTGGAAGATTTACAAAAAGTGCAGTTTGTGTACCAGATGGCCGATACTGCGCTAAATTCAAAGCAACACATCAACACCATCATCGGTAGACCGCTGGAGTTTTACCACGGGATTACCGGGAAAGAGAATCGAAACAAGGTCCGGGAAATCCTGGAGATGGTAGAACTGCCGCCTGAATTCGCCGATCGCTTTCCGTCAGAACTTTCCGGTGGGCAAAAACAGCGTGTTAACCTGGCCCGCTCGCTGGCCTCGAAACCCGACGTCATGCTGTGCGACGAAGTCACCTCGGCGCTGGATAGTATCGTCGGCTCAAACGTGATCAAGTTACTCAGGAACCTGCGCGATAAAACCGGGGTTTCATTCGTGTTTATCAGCCACGACCTGTCAACGGTTGCCTCGTTCGCCGACAGGATAGTGGTGCTCTATGCCGGCCGCGTGGTCGAACAGGGTCCGACCGATGCGGTGCTGACACCACCGTTTCATCCTTATACGCGCCTGTTGATCAGTTCGGTACCCGAGCTTCGCATCGGCTGGCTCGAAGATACCATGCAAAAACGTGAAATGGCGGTTGGTATTGCCCGGGGAGTCGAGATAACCGCGGTCGGCTGCCCGTTCTACAATCGTTGCCCGATAGCAATCGAGGGTACCTGCGACACCCAGGTTCCACCGATACGCGAACCGATCAAGGATCACCTGATTGCCTGTCATATTAGTATTGAAGAGCTTGTGGAATCAGATGAGCATGTACAGAAGGTCCTGCACGGGTTCGAAAAAGTTGGTGAGGACGATGACAGGATGTCTACCGCACATTGATCGGCAATAATTGAGATAACCATGAAAAGAAATATCACACTAACCGAAATGGGTGTAACTAATCCAGACGACATAGCGCGTTATACGATCTATACGGTACACGATACCGATATGTTGCGCATTATTTACGCTCGTAAAAAAGGCTCGCTGTTACCGGTGAGTAAGACATATAAATTCCCTCGCGTGAAGAAATCGGTAATGGTCGATAGTGGCACCCGGCAAACGCAGGTATTGTTTGAAAGAAATCCTATTTTCGAGAGTGCTTTGACCGAAATTGAAGCGATACTTGAAATGCAGAAAAACAAGGATGATCTCAATCAGGTTCTCGCCGATGAAATCCTTCAGCTGGAAGCGGAAATGACATCGCGGATCGATTATATCAAGTCACTGGTGGAGAAGGCCAAATAGCTGCTCACCTCAGTAACCCGGCCCCGAGGTGACCAACCGCCCCTCGAAAGTGGCGGAGCGTGTTTTTCACCCAGGCATTCCGGTAATTTCGAAAAACTCCCAACTCACTCGCGTGACGGTACCGCGTTAGCCTGGATGCGTCTGTACGCCAGACAAATTCAGGCCACTCGTAGCCACCAAAGTTGCCCACTGGCATGCGACCGATACCCTTATATAGTTGCTACGACCGCGGACATAGTCGATGTTCGAGGTATTCAGCCCCGGATCGAGCGCATCTGAAGGGCCATGCAAATCGGCGGCGTAAGTGATTTTGCCGCCTTTTTTCGCGGTGGCTGCCATTACCGAACCGGCCTGGGTAAATAGATTGCCAGCGGTGGCTGCGGTTATCCCCAGCGCCCCCATCCAGGTGAGGGCTTCACGGCGGGTCATGCCACGACGCATAGCTGTGGTGAGTGTTTTACGTTCTGTCGCTGACAGGCTTTGATCCGAAAATATAACTTACCAGTACGCTTAGATGCTTGAAACGAATATTTCAGGTTCGACTAATTAAGATTAAAGGGATGTTAATTGAGCCTCATCCGAAAAATTAGTGGGTAAAGGCGAACAGGAGAAAACAGATAAGTGTATGATTTCAAGTGACTTTTATTGTATCAAGATCAAGAAATCAATGCTAACGTGTAAACCTGAAAATGATGATGCTCTCGCAAAGCCGCCAGGCACGCAAAGAGATAAATGGTAAATGTTTTATCTATTTGAATATGCAGATAAAATCCTTTGCGTTCTTCGCGCCTTGGCGAGAACCGCCTTTGTATTAACCCATGAATTATCCCGAAGAGCCTTAATTGAATTACTTGCACAAAAGTAATAGTTTTCTTTAGATTTTGCTATGCTCTAATTGGTGGTAAGGTAGACGAAGTAATTCGAGTATAAAAAATAAAAGTGGGCGATCGGAACCAGAAGTGCGCCAAATACCAACAGGGTGTTCAGAATTGCATAACGTAACTAAACAAACGGGGGATAGTAATTCCAGTGAAAAAATCAAACAACGACGTATATGAAGGTGTCGAACTATCACACGACGACCTAAGTCATCAGGATAGAAGTCTAATACAAAGCGTGCTAAATCGTGGCGCAACACGTCGTCAAGCTTTAAAGATGTTAATGGCTAGCGGGATTTCAGCAGCAGCAGCAGGCAGCATTTTAACCTATGCGGGTCAGGTGTTTGCATCAACACCCACGAAGGGGGGTCATGTCAAGATGTCCCCCTCTCTTCATGGGCCAAATGATACCTTTGATCCGGCCATGGCCACCAGCGATATAGATTACTGTCGGCATCGAGGGCATTACAACAGTCTGATCCAGCTTAACGATGACATCACTCCACGAGGAGAACTAGCCGAAGAGTTTTCCGCAAACTCGAATGCTACCGAATGGACATTTAAGCTACGCAAGGATGTGGAATGGCATGACGGCAGCAAGTTCTCTGCTGACGACGTTATCTATTCCATGAACCGTCACTACGGTGAAAAATCCACTTCTGTCGCCAAACCTTTGGTCTCTGTCGTCAATGAATGGAAGAAAGTAGACCAGTATACGGTCAAGGCCATTCTGGATAGCCCTTTTGCCGACCTGGCAACGGTTCTCGGTGAAAAGCAGTTCAAGATCATCAAGAACGGCACGACAGACTTCCAGAACCCGGTTGGCACAGGCCCTTATAAGCTTGAAGAATTCAAACCCGGTGTACGCACAATCCAGGTGCGAAACGAGAACTACTGGCGTGAAGGCGGCAATTTCGACACGATAGAAATATTTGCCATCACCGACTCGGTAGCCCGGGTGAGTGCTTTGTTATCGGGTGATATTGACATGATGTCCGATCTCAATCCGAAAGCAATCAAACAGGTTGAAGCAGCGGGGCTTCAGATTAAATCCGAACCCTCAGGCGCCTACCAGGGTATGTGTATGCTGCTCAATGCCTCGCCAGGCAACAATCCGGATTTCCGCAGGGGCATGAAACTTTTGCAACGACGAGAGAAAATCGTTAGATCGCTACTGAAAAACCAGGGTACAGTCGGGAACGACCAGCCCATCAACTCGTCATATGGTCCTGAATTTTGTTCTGAACTGGCTATTACTCCTCATGATCCCGATCAAGCCAAGCATTTTCTCAAAAAATCTGGCATTACCAGCGCGGAAATTCTGGTAGCTGAGGTTTCACCTGGTATCACCGATGCTGTCTTATTGTGGCAGCGCGAATGCAGCAAAATCGGATTTGATCTGCAGGTTAAGAAGGTACCCAACGATGGGTACTGGGGCTCTGTATGGATGAAGGCCCCGATGAATGTCACGACCTGGAATATGCGACCAACGGCAACCATTATGCTGGATCTTGCCTTTGCCCCGGACGCGCCATGGAATGACACATTTTGGAAAAATGATCGTATGGGGGTATTATTGAAGATGGTCAAGGGGGAAACAGACCCCGCTAAAAAGTATGAAATACAGTGTGAAATGCAAACCCTTGTCCATGATGAGTCCGGCATGATTATTCCCGCTCACACCAACATTGTAGACGCTAACTCGCCCAAGATTAAGGGTATTCCTAAACTTCCACTTGGAAATTTGGGCGGTGCTGAATGGCCTGAATTTGCCTGGAAAGAGGAATAAGATTGTAGGCATAGGGATAAAGATACTTAGATCTCAATTGCCAATAATAGAAGTTAAAATTGGCTGCCCTATTTTGTAAATGGGGCAGCTGTTTTTCCTACTCCCAGGACAACGTTTAACAGGGATGCTTGTGCTTAAGTTTTCTTTTATTAGCGCTTAGATTGGTGATGTCTGAGAACCTACTAAAGGCTCTATAACGGTACTTTGAAGTAAGACTTGGCAGGATAATCACGCGATGGTAGTTAGAAACTTGGGCGATATATTTAATACTGACTGCGATGTGTATTGACCAGTTTGGGCAGATACTGTTGAAAAACTATAAAATTTTCAACCAGGCCAAACTACTTGCGTTTTAACCTGTTTAACGAATTTAACCCACGGAGGGGATCATATTAATTTCGATCTCTTCTTACGGTGTCACTGCCGAACTCTAATATCTATGCCTCGTCCGAAAAATTAGTGGGTAAAGGCGAACAGGAGAAAACAGATAAGTGTATGATTTCACTTGGCTTTTATTGTATCAAGATCGAGAAATCAATGCTAACGTGTAAACCTGAAA
>Ga0255049_10001845_pt1 | contig 11462 bp, 10 predicted proteins | sample JV7_2_3_MG_FD_183615 | JGI IMG/M metagenome (GOLD analysis project Ga0255049, IMG submission 183615) | Seawater microbial communities from Jervis Inlet, British Columbia, Canada - JV7_2_3 | ecosystem: Environmental > Aquatic > Marine > Inlet | place: Canada: British Columbia | collected 2016-10-06
CAGGCGGATGCGTAGCACGTCGGGTCAACGACCGGGGAAGTCGGCCTTTCGCTTTTCGAGGAACGCGCTCGTCCCCTCCCGCATGTCCTCGGTCGCAAAGCATAATCCGAACAAACCGGCCTCGAGCACCATGGCCTCCTGCTGGCTCGTCTCGCCGCCCGAAACGACGGCCTCGATGCAACGCGCCAGGGCCAACGGGCTCTTGCTGCACAGCTTGGCCGCGTAGGCCGCAACCGCTGCGCGCAATTCGGCGGCGGGGACCACCTGGTTGGCCAGACCGATGCGGTAGGCTTCGGTGGCGTCGATCATCTCGGCCGAGAGGATCAGATCGAGCGCGCGACCGCGACCGACGACGCGTTGGAGGCGCTGCGTGCCCCCGGCGCCGGGCATCAGGCCGAGGTTGACCTCGGGTTGGCCGAAACGCGCCGTGTCCGCAACGATGCGAACGTGGCACGCCAGCGCCAGCTCGCAACCGCCGCCGAGGGCGAAGCCGTTGACGGCCGCGATGACCGGTTTGGTCGAGCGTTCCAGGCTGTCCAGGCTGTGTTGAAGGAAGCGCGAGAACGACTGCGCGTCCGCGGGTGTCAGCGACGTCATTTCCTTGATGTCGGCCCCGGCGACGAACGCCTTCTCCCCCGCCCCGGTCAGGACGATGACCCGGACGTCCGTGTCGCCCTGGGCCCGTGTGGCGGCCGCAACAATCTCCTCGACAGTCTTGCGGTCGAGTGCGTTGAGCTTGGTCGGGTTGTTGACCGTGATCCAGGCGATGCTGTCGGCGGATTCGTAAAGGACGTGCTGATCGGTCGGTGACATGGAACGCCTCTCCAAACTAGTAACGGTAGTTCTGACTGAGGATGTCCTTGCGGTAGTCCGGGCCATCCAACTCCACGATACGGCACATCTCACGGAGTCGCGAGATTAGCGCATCGCCGAGCCGGTCCGCGAGGGACAGCGGCGCGTCGACGGCGCGCGCGCGCCGTCGTTCGGGGCCATCGCCAAGCGGGATGTTGGTCGTGACCAGCAGGTGCTTGCGTTCGTTGTAGCGGTGCGAGATCACGTCGTGGAGGACATCCTTGGCCCATTCCGTGGTGCGGCCGGCCCCGAGGTCGTCGAGGACCAGCAACTCGCAATCCAGCACCGGGCGCAGGATATCGGATTCGCGGAGCCCGGCAGCGGAATCGAACGTTCCCTGGAGCGCCTTGAGCAACGCGCGTTGTTCGTAGAACAGGACGCGAACGCCTTTTTGCTCCATCAGGCCCCGCGCCGCCGATACCGCCAGGTGGGTCTTTCCGCGACCGGGCGGGCCGGTCAGCAGCAAGTCGGGCTCGTCAGCCGTGCCGGGGAATGCTTCGACCCACTCACGGCACTGATCGAGTGCGCGTTGGTGGCTCGGGTCGAGAACCTGGAACCCGCCACGCTGTTCGCCGGCGTCGAAGGTGCAGTGGGCGTAGCGCTCGGGAATCCGTGCGATCTGTTCCAGGCGACCACGGCGCGCTCGAGTCTCGCAGGCGCAACGCACGGACGTGACCACGCCGCCCTCGCCCTCGTGCAATTCGAAACCGGTGCCACCGCAGACCGCGCATTGTCGGGACATGCCGCCTCCTCGTGGCCGAGGCGATTAGTTTAGATAACCACGTAGATGCTGGCACTTTTGCGAGCGATAAAGCTTTTCCAGTGCCTGGGCCTCGATCTGGCGGATCCTCTCGCGGGAGAGGTTCATCATCTCGCCGATCTCCTTGAGGGTCTTGGGCTCGGCCCCGTCCAACCCGAAACGTTGCCGGATGACCTTCTCTTCCTTGGCGTCGAGTTCGGTCAGCGAATCGCGCAGCAGCGTCTTGAGCGAATTCTTCAGCAGCACCAACTCGGCCGACGGCAGGATGTCCTGCTCGAGCTTGTCCGACAGGTGGAAGGCGTGCTCCTCGTCGATGACCGCCGACAGCGAGATGTTGTCGTCGGACACCTGCAACAGGTTGTTGACCTCTTTCACGGTGACTTCCATCCGTATGGCGACTTCCTCGGTCGTCGGGGTGCGGTGCAGTTCGCTGCGGAGCTTGGCCTGCGCCTTGCCGATGCGGTACAGCAGGTTGGCCTGCTTCTGCGGCAGCCGGAACGAGCCGGACTGGTCCGACAACGCGTGGATGATCGACTGGCGTACCCACCAGACGGCGTAGGTGATGAACTTGACGCCCTTGTCGGGGTCGAAGCGCTTGGCCGCCTCGATCAGCCCGATGTTGCCCTCGTTGATCAGGTCCAGGAAGGACAACCCGCAGCCGCGATAGCGTTTGGCGTAGGAGACGACGAAACGCAGATTCGCTTCGACCAGGCGCTTGAGCGCCTTCATGTCACCCTTGCGAACCTTCCGCCCCAGAACCTTTTCTTCGTCGGCCGTGATCCGGGTCAGCCGCGAAATCTCTTTGAGGTATTTCTTGAGGGATTCGGAACTAGCGCGGGTTGATTCTTCGCGTTCTTTATGTGTCCGCATAGGGTTGCACCGGCCGCGGAGTATAGCACGGCATTCGGTCGCTTTTGGCACGCCGCGCGGACCCCGAGCCGGGACCCGCGGCAGCCTATCCTCGAGCGCTAGCCGATATCGATTCTAAAGGAATCGGGCCCCAGGGTGTCTCGCGCGGGCAAGCTGATTTCCAGCACGCCGTTGCGGTAGGTCGCCTGAATGCGATCCCGATCGAAGCGGGACGGCAACGGGAAGCGCCGCGAGAACTTGCCGTAGGCTCGCTCGACGCGGTGGAATTGCCCCTGATTGCCGTCGGCGTCCATTCGCCGCTCGCCTTCGACGATCAGGTGATCGCCGTCGACCTTGAGATCGATCTCGGATTGCTCGAAACCGGGGAGTTCGAGACACAGGTGCAGATGATCCTGCGCCTCGTGGACGTCGGCGACGGGCGCCCAGCTGTCGAGGCCCGCCGCCGTGTCGAAATCGGTTCGCGCCAGGGCGCTCTCGAACAGGTTGTTCATGCGTTGCTGGACCTGAACGAGGTCCTTGAGCGGATCCCAGGCGTTCTGCGAAGACATCGGCTACTTCCTCCAGTTTCAGGCGCCTTTTTCCTGGTCCACCACCTCGGCGTCGATCACGTCGTCGGCGGGTGGGGGCGTCTGCGCCGCATCGGGTCCGGCCTCGGGCCCGCCCCCGGAGGTATCTTGGTTCTTGTAGAGCTCGGCGGCAAGTTGATGCGAGCTTTCTTCCAACGTTTTGCACGCCGCCTCGATCGCCTCCGAATCTCCGCCCTCGAGGGCCTTCTTGACCCCATCGACCGCGGTCTTGACCGCGTCTTTGGCCGCCTCGCTGAGTTTATCGTCGTTGTCGGCCAACGTTTTTTCGCTCAGGTAGACCATCTGGTCGGCCTTGTTCCGGGTATCCACCGCCTCGCGCGCCGAGCGATCCTCGCCGGCGTGGGACTCCGCATCCTGGACCATCTTATCGACCTCGTCCTTGTCCAGACCCGAGGAGGCGGTGATCGTGATCTTCTGCTCCTTGCCGGTGCCCAGATCCTTCGCCTGTACGTTGACGATGCCGTTGGCATCGATGTCGAAGGCCACCTCGATTTGCGGCATCCCGCGCGGTGCGGTCGGAATTTCCGCAAGGTGGAACTTGCCCAGCGTCTTGTTGTGCGCCGCCATCTCGCGCTCGCCCTGCAGCACGTGAACCTCGACGGAGGTCTGCCCGTCCGCGGCGGTCGAGAAGACCTCGCTCTTGCGGATCGGGATCGTCGAGTTGCGGTCGATCAGCTTGGTGAACACGCCACCGAGTGTTTCGATGCCGAGCGTGAGCGGGGTGACGTCGAGCAAGAGAATGTCCTTGACGTCTCCGCCGAGCACACCGGCCTGGATCCCCGCACCCATCGCCACGACCTCGTCGGGGTTGACGCCCTTGTGGGCCTCCTTCCCGAAGAACTCGGTGACCATCTGTTGAACCTTGGGCACGCGTGTGGATCCGCCGACGAGCACCACCTCGTCGATATCCGACGGTTTGAGGCCCGCGTCCTCGAGCGCCTTGCGGCACGGCCCCAGCGTGCGCTGAAGCAAAGGGTCGACGAGTTGTTCGAACTTCGCACGGTTGAGCTTGAGCTGCAGGTGCTTGGGTCCGCTCGCATCGGCGGTCACGAACGGTAGGTTGATTTCGGTCTCGGCGAGAGTGGACAACTCGCACTTGGCCTTTTCGGCGGCTTCCTTCAGCCGTTGCAGGGCCATCTTGTCCTGCGACAGATCGATGCCCTGGTCCTTCTTGAACTCGTCGATGATCCACTGGATCAAGGTGTGGTCGAGATCGTCACCGCCCAGGTGGGTATCGCCGTTGGTCGATTTGACCTCGACCACGCCGTCGCCGACTTCCAGGATCGAGATGTCGAACGTCCCGCCGCCGAAATCGAACACGGCGATGGTTTCGTCCGTCTTCTTGTCCAACCCGTAGGCCAGCGCGGCCGCCGTGGGCTCGTTGACGATGCGCAGGACCTCGAGACCGGCAATCTGGCCGGCGTCCTTGGTGCCTTGCCGCTGCGCGTCGTTGAAGTAGGCCGGGACGGTGATCACGGCCTGGGTCACGGGCCCGCCCAGGTGCGCCTCGGCGGCCTCCTTGAGCTTGCGCAGGATCATCGCCGAGATCTCCGGCGGTGCGTAGTTCTTGTCCTGGATCTTGATACTCACGTCGCCGTTGTCCGCCGCCTGGACGGTGTACGGGACCATCTTGGATTCTTCGGGAACCTCTTCGAATCGGCGGCCGATAAAACGTTTGACGGAAAAAACGGTGTTTTGCGGGTTGGTGACGGCCTGGCGCTTGGCCACCTGGCCGACCAGACGCTCGCCCTTGTCGTTGATCGCGACGACCGACGGCGTCGTGCGCCCGCCCTCGGGGTTGGTGATGACGGTAGGGCTGTCGCCCTCCATCACGGCGACGACCGAGTTGGTCGTTCCGAGATCGATTCCAATGATCTTGCTCATAACGGAAGTCTCCATGGCCCTTGAAGGACCCTCCCTTCGGGAACCTCAGGGCCGATTGTTTTCGACAGCGTTGGGTTAAGACCGCCCGAAAGGGCTGTCAAGGTGCGGGGATGTTTTTGTAACTGACCGGGATTCAGTCAGTTGGGCCAGATCAGGGGTCCTGGGGGGCCATCATCATCCGCTGCACGCCCGTGAAACGGTGGGACACGAGGAGTTCCTCGTCGGGTTGCCCTTGGGCGTCGAGTCCGGCCACGCGGAAGCCTCCGCCCGAGATCACATAGCCGTACCGCTGGCCCCAGGGATCCAGAAGGTCCAGCGGGCCCAGGTAGCGCCCGGCGGTCAGTTCCTGGAGGCTGTCCGGGAACCGGCCCTTGTCCAGGTAGTGGATCTCGAGCGCGGTTTCGATGCGTTCCAGGCGTTGGCGGCTGGCCATGCGGTGCAGGGTGCTCGTCGAGTCGTCGCGCAGGGCCACCTGCCAGGGTGTCCACGTGTTGTTGGCCAGCGTGGACAGTGCGGCGGCGACGAACACCGTCATGGTCATCCCCAGCAGCAGGTGGAGCGCCTTGTCGGAAAGCCTGCGCGAGGAACGCGAGACGTCGGCCGTACTGGGCCGTTTGATTTCCTCGATCAGCTTGCGGTTGACCAGTTCGGCGAGCAAACGATAGGTGTCGAACTCGCCCAGGTTGACATGGTCGTTGATCTCCAGCACGGTTCGTTTGCCGTCGATCAGGCGCAGGATCTGCCGTTCTTCCTCGCTGACCTCGATCTTTTCGTCGCCCTCCGACTGCGTTTCCGCTTCGGGTTTTTCTTCCTTGGCCGGCTGGTCGAAGACGAAGTCGAACTCGAGATCGGCGTCGGCCGTCGGGGCCGCCAACAGATCGACCGCCTCGCCTTCCTCGGTCAGGCGCACGACCATGTCGTCGGAACGGATGCGGCGCTCGATGAGTGGCCACTCGTCGATCATCCGTGCGCCTTCCATCAGGATCGTCTCGGCGCTGATCGGCACGAAGTGCTTCTGGTCGTAGTCCAGATCCTCGGACCCGACGAAGTTGTACTTGCCCGCGCGCCAGCGGAACAGGCGATACACGATCTGGAGCGATTGCACGCGCAGGGCTTCGACCAGTTCTTCCTCGTTGATGAAGTCGTTCTTGACGAGGATGAAGCCCAGGCGTTGAAGCGTCTTTTTCTGCAGCGCGAGCGCCTGGCTCAGCTGTTCACTCGTGATACTGCCCGTGCGCACCAGCACCGCGCCCAGCAGGTCCTCCACGCTGGCCGAACGGGTGTCGGCGCCGACGACCTGGCCTTCGAGAAACTTGACGGTGACGGCATCGCCATCTTCCTCCAGGGTCAGGATGCCGGTCTTTCGCTGGATCCCGATCAACTGGAAGATGTCCCCCAGGCCGAAGTCCTTGATGGTTCCGGACAGGGCCACGGCTCAGACCTCCCGCCGCCTGAGCGACCAACCATTGCCCAGGAACCAGACGATCGAGCCCGTCGCCGCGGCGAGGATACTCAGCGCACTGACGGTCCACGCCGCGGGAACCGCGGCGGTTTCGAGAAGATCGAGTCGTAGACCGACGCCGATCAGCGGGTCCAGCAGACCCAGCAGGCCCGGCAGCGCGCCGACCCAGGCAGTGAGCCAACTCAGTAACAGGAAGGTGCCGAACAGGGCCCGGCCGGCGCCCAGCTGAGCGGTTCCCGGCAAGATCAGGGAGACCCATCGACGCAGCGACTTCGTTCGGCGCTCGTGGCGTTCGACCTCGTACAGTTTCTTGGTCTTCGTCTCGGGTGCGAGTCCATCGCCCAGCACGAACAGGTGCAGACACTGGCTGCAGTACTCGCGACCTTCGGTGGACCGTTTGCAGTGCTCGCAGAACGGATTCCCGCAGCGGATGCAGCGGCGCGCGGGCTCGCTACGATGTGTGGCCACCCACAGCCCGAAGCAGGCCAGGATCGCCGCCATCGAACCGATGCCGATCGGATTGGCCAGACCCGCGGCGACCGAATGCGCCGACAGGCCGGAACCGCTGTGTCCACCCAGCGCCGCGATCCACACCGAGCCGATTTGCAGTTGCGCGTCGATCACGGTCGAGCGCTGGCCCGAGGTTGCGCTGAGCAGGGCCGTGACCTGTTCGGCATCGATCTCGCGCGCCAACCGCAGCGTGTTCTCGGCGTCGCGGAAATGGAACGACTCCGATTGCACGAGGTGCATGTTGAAGTGGGCGAGCACGGATGCGGGCGCAATCTCGATGGCCTTCTGGTAGTGCGCGACCGCCTCGCCGTACTGACCGGTCGTCGAGAAGATGTTGCCGATGTTGATGTACGCCTGTTCGAGAGCGGGATCGAGATCGAGCGCTTGTTTGTAAGCCTCAAACGCCTCCTCGAAGAAGCGGCCGTTCTTGTACAGACCGGCAAGAAGGAAGCGGTACGAAGCGTCGTTGGGGTGGGCATCGACGAGCTTGCGCAGACGCACGATACGGTCGGGATCGTATTCGCCGCTGGCCGCGGCCAGCGTGGTCCGCACGACGGGGTCGGCGGCGAGAGCGTAGACGGCGACGGAACCGCGATAGATCGGCAAGGCGGCAACACAGGCGAGCAACAGCAGGACGGCCGCCACGCGTTCGGCGCGACGCATGAAGCGGAACGTGATCGCCAGCCAGTAGAGTGCGGCCCAACCGATCAAGACCCAAACGAGGAACGGGGCCAGCAGCACGATCCAGCCGGCCGGTCGCGCCAGTCGCTCGTCGGCGAAGCGCAACACGAACTCCTCGACCTCGTGGCGGAACGGTCGCTGGTAGCGCGAGACCATGGTCAGCGAGAACACGAAGACCGTGCCGGCCAGAGCGACGACGAGGGTCAGCGCGATACGGCGGAACAGACTCAGGTCGCGGATCGAACTCGTGAATGCCGCGCCGACTCCCTTGAACAGTTCCGCGACGGCCGCGCCGTTGCGGCCCGCCGCTTGCCAGTACACCGATGAACGGGCGAAGTGGATCTGGGCCCGGCCGGGGTCGACGGCTTCGGCCAGATCCAACGCGGCCAGGGCGCGGTTGTAACGACCCTTGCCGAGATGGCGCTGGGTCTCGGCGAGCAACGCGCCGGCCACCGTCTCGAGCCGGCGGATGCCTTCCTCGCGGCAGAAAGCCACGATCAGTTCGGATTGCTGGGCCGCGTTGTCGTCGGCCCCGTCGGCGAGGAACGCCTTGCGCTGGAACCACAACGACTCGAGCCGGGTCTCGAAACGCTCGTAGTCGAAGCCGCGGCGGCTATCCCCCTCCGCTTCGGCTGCATTCTCGCCGACGATCAGTTCGGTAGGCGGTTCCTGCGTGGGTTGGGGCCCCAGTCGGATGACACCGTCGTCCTGGGCGGCGACGGCGGGAGCCAGAAGAAGGTAGGCGAGCGTGAGACAGACGAGGACCCGTTCAACCGGCCGGTTGCTGCGGCGTGTTCGACCGCGCCACACATGCCATGCGCAACTGGTAGAGCAGGCCGTCGAGGTGTCCCTCTTCGTCATTCGTCAGATTTCCCCGGCACTTCACTCGCAACAGGTCCAGCAGATCGATCTGCAAGCGGGCCTGCTCGAGGTTGACCTCCGGCTTCCCTGTAGCTGGGTGGGCAATCTCGCCGAGATAGATCAACGCCGGTTGTGCCATCGCGTTGATCAGCATGGTGAAATCGACGCCCTCGGGCTCGTCCACGGGCCGCCGTTCGAAGCCGGCCTCCTCGCCCGGCGCCGCTGCGTCGGATTCGGATTGCCGGGCCGGCGGTTCCGGATCGGGGCCGGGGGCTTCGTCCGTTGTCGCCGCGGGATCCTCGACGGAAGCTTCCGTCCCCTCGCGTAATTCCCCGTCGGCGGTAAACAAACGTCGATCGTTCACCTTGAGCTCGGTGTCGTCGCCTCCCTCGTCTCTCTCCTTCTCGAGGTCGTGCTTGTCCATGATCTCCCCTGGTAGCCCGTTTTCCGGGCGATTCGAAACGTCGCCCGATGCTATCATCGTGCCTCCGACCGCTTCAAATAGCCCGAGTTCCGGCCCCAAAAGGGAGATCCGACCCCGCTGGCCAAACATCGGTCGGCCCATAGTCCAAGTCAAGGTGGACGCGAACCCATGAACGATCACGAACGATTCGGCAAATTGGTTGAAATCATGGGCCAACTACGGGATCCGGGGGGTTGCCCGTGGGACCGCGAGCAGGACTGGGGAACGCTGCGGGGATACCTGCTCGAGGAGTGTCACGAAGCCATCGAAGCGCTCGATGCCGGTGATCTCCGGGGACTGTGCGAAGAACTCGGCGATCTGCTGCTGCAAATCGTGTTCCTGTCCCGTCTGGCCCAGGAAGAGGGAGCGTTTACCGCCCGCGATGTCGTGCGCGGCATCGTCGAGAAGATGATCCGCCGCCACCCGCACGTCTTCGGCGACGAGCACGCCGCCGATTCCGAAGAAGTGCTGCGCAACTGGGAGCGCATCAAGAAGGCCGAAAAGGCCGAGCGCGGCGAGCGGCGACCCAGCGTGCTCGATGGCCTGCCGGCGGGGCTTCCGGCTCTGGCACGGGCCCAGCGATTGGGCGAGAAGGCTGCCCGGGTCGGCTTCGACTGGGATCAGCCGGGCGAGGTGTTGTGCAAGATCCGCGAGGAGACCCGGGAATTGCAAGAGGCGGTCGATTGCGGGGATCGCGACGCCATGCGCGAGGAGGTCGGCGACTTGCTGTTCGCCACCGCGATGCTCGCACGCAAGCTGAAGCACGATCCGGAAGGGGCCCTCGAAGGGGCTAACCATAAATTCAAGCGGCGTTTCCAGGCCATCGAGTCGCGCCTGGCGCAAGCGGGTGATTCGATCGAGTCGGTCGGGATCGAACGCCTGGAAGAACTCTGGAACGAAGCCAAGGCCGCAGAAGACCGCAGCTAGGCGATCCCGAACACGCCCATGCGTCGGAAACGATCGTGGCGCATACGCGCGAGACCGGGGCCGTCCAGCCCGTCCATCTCGTTGAGCTGGCGCTCGATGACGTCGCCCAGGATCTCGGCCTGCCGCGTCGGGTCGACGTGGGCTCCCCCGTTCACCTCGGGCACGATCTCATCCACGACCTCGAACTTGAGTAGATCCTCGGCGGTCAAACGCATCGCCGCGGCGGCATCGCGGTTCTTCGCCGGGTCTCGCCACAGGATGGCGGCACAACCTTCGGGGCTGATGACCGAGTAGGTCGCGTGCTCGAGGATGTTGACCGTGTTCCCGACTCCGATGGCGAGTGCTCCGCCACTCCCGCCTTCTCCCGTGACGGTGACGACGATCGGAACCGTCAAACGGGACATCTCGCGCAGGTTGTGCGCGATCGCTTCGGCCTGCCCGCGTTCTTCCGCACCGATCCCGGGATACGCGCCGGGTGTATCGATGAAAGTGATGATCGGCCGGCCGTACTTCGTGGCAAGGTGCATCGCGCGCATCGCCTTGCGGTAGCCCTCGGGGCGCGGCATGCCGAAGTTACGGTGGATCTTCTCCTTGGTGTCGCGGCCCTTCTCGTGGCCCACGATCATCACCTGGCGTCCGCGAAAACGGCCGAAGCCGCAGATCACGGCGGCATCGTCGGAAAACTTGCGATCGCCGTGGATCTCACAGAAGTCCTCGATGAGTTGGGAGACGTAGTTGAGCGTGTGCGGGCGCCTCGGGTGCCGGGCGACGAGTGTCTTTTGCCAGGGGCTCAGGTTCGAGAAGACACTCGTGCGCAACGACGCGAGCTGTTGCTGGAGTTGCTCGCGCTGGCGTTGCGTCGACGAGTCGTCGCCGACGCCCGAAAGCGCCTCAATCCGGCGTACGAGATCGAGGATCGGTTCCTCGAAATTGTCTTCTTCTACCGCCATCCGTTCTCCCGTGACCTCAAGGGATAGTCGAACCGGCCCGAGGGTGTCAAGTTTCTCGCAGCTCGCGCAAGGCGGCCTCCAACTGGGCGGCGCGCGTGGTCGCACGGCCCGCTAGGCAGGCGCGTCTGGCGGCCGCCAGGCCTCGCGCCAGCCCGGCCCCCCGAGGAACGCCCGCGCGAAGCAGGTCGTGGCCGTCGATCCGCAGCACGGCTTGACGCGCGCGCCGAAAACCGCGCCGAAGTTTGGCAAAATCCGCGGCGCCGGCGAGCAATGCCGCGAGTACGAGCGCGTCCGTTTCGCCGGCCAGGCACAGCGCGCCGACGTCGTGACGACCGGACGCGCGGCGCAGGCGTTTCCGAATTTCGCGGGCGCGATCCGGCGCGTCGACGAGAAACCGGCGTTCGCTGCGCTTGACCCGCAGGCGGTTCGCGATGCGTGTCCGCCGGATGCGCGAAAGATCGTGGAACGTAACGCCGAGTTTGAGCGCGGTGTCGTCGTCGGAGGGCGTCTGAAGCGAGCGCAGCCGCGCGTTCGCGTAACGCAGTCGCGTCAACCCGGCGGTCGACGGGCTGCCCGCAGCGTCCCACGCCGGGCCCAGCTTCCAGCGCGCGAGCAACCCGAACACCGCGCCGGGGCGCGGTTCGTTCAGGGCCCG
>Ga0255049_10001846_pt1 | contig 11462 bp, 8 predicted proteins | sample JV7_2_3_MG_FD_183615 | JGI IMG/M metagenome (GOLD analysis project Ga0255049, IMG submission 183615) | Seawater microbial communities from Jervis Inlet, British Columbia, Canada - JV7_2_3 | ecosystem: Environmental > Aquatic > Marine > Inlet | place: Canada: British Columbia | collected 2016-10-06
ATATTAGCGTTGGTGATCCGGGACGTACCCTTGACAACATCTTCTGGAATAAGTGTCATGATGAGTTTCCGGAGGTTCATTACTGGGGGAAAGCCCCGGGAAGAGCGCTTGTGGTAGCATCTGAAGAGAAGGTGTTTTTTTCCAGTGATGGATCCATCAGTGAGCATCTGCCCGCAAGTTATGTCGAAGCTGCCTATATGATCAACATGCCGGTATTGAAGAAGCATCACAGGGGCGGGATATCACTTTCCAGTAAGAACCATTTCGGGACATTTGTTCCTTTTAACGGAAGTGCATCTCATTTGCATTTTAGCCTTCCCGTCCCCAAGGGAAAGGGAAATGTAAGCAATGGAGAATATGGATCCTATCGCATTTTTGTCGATTTTATGGGTCACAAGGACCTGGGAGGAAAGACCATCCTCTATTTAATGGATGGATTGTGGACCACAACCAACTGGGCTCATCCGCCCATAAAGTGGGGAATGGCACCCTTTAACAACGACTACCCTTCATCCATTTTTGCTTCGCAGGATCCGGTAGCCATCGAATCGGTGGGTTATGATTTTCTAAGGGAGGAATTCGACAGTGATCATCCCACTGAGGGCGCTTACGACCCGTCCGACCATACAGGACCTTTTCCTCAATATGCTGGAGTTGATGATTTTTTACATCAGGCCGCAAGCTCTGAGAACTGGCCAGTGGGTATAACTTATGATCCGGAAAATGATGGATCCCCGGTACCTGAAAGCATGGGGGCACATGAGCACTGGAACAATGCGATTGATAAACAATACTCCCGAAACCTGGGAGGCAGCAGCGGAATAGAGCTGGATTACATGCTTATTTCTTCAACGGTTGGAATCAAGTCTCATGAAATTAATGATGCAGGTGGGAAATTACATCTACACCAGAACTATCCAAATCCATTTAACAGTACCACTACCATCGCCTACAGTTTAAGGTCACCTGCTTCAGTAAAAATGGTCGTTTATGATATCAGTGGGAAACTTTTGACGATTCTGACAAAGGCTGATCAACATGCAGGCGAGTATACGATGGAGTGGAATGGCTGTGATTCAAATGGATCGGTGCTGGAATCGGGAATATATTATTGTCTGCTGGAAGCCCTGACTGAAGGGCAGGTCTACAGGCAGGTGAATGAAATTATTATCAGTCGTTAGATTCATTATGATTTGATTGTAAAGACAATCACAATGAGAAAGAATATAAACTGTACGCTATATCTGATCCTCTTAGCTGCCCTGTCTATCTGCAGCAGCTGTGAAGAAGAAGATTCAGATGAAACAGTGCTGCTTGGAACCATTAAAAGCAAGTTGGATGATCAAGCGATTTTTCCTGCTTTTCTGATACTGGGCGATGAGCTGTTGGCTACCTCTGATGAGAGCGGAGACTACAAAATAACAAGTCTTGCCCCAGGTGAATATACCCTGGTATGTTCATCCATAAATTTTGATGATGAAAGCATAGTTATTGAAATTGAAGAGGGTAAGATCACATCCAATGATTTTCTAATGTCACCCGGCAACAGCCTGGGGAGTGTTTACGGTGAATTACACGATCAAGGCTTATACGATGAGCAATTGATGGATGATCCATCCATGGCTGCCTGGACCAATCAGGAGTTGTACGATGGGGTGAGTGGAGCTACCATTCAGACGATGACTTTTGGCTATGATCTGCCTTCAGCGGAGATATATATCGGGGATTCACTGCTTGCGCTAACGGATGGTTTTGGCCAGTACTGGGTCGATTTACAAGCGGGAACCTATCCACTTCGGGTATCCATGCCCGGGTACAGCGATTCAACCCAGATCATACGGGTGGAGCCTGATTCTGACAATTACAGCAATTTCATTTTATCTCAACAATAAATGTATTGACCATGTACTTATTATCTCGAAATACTTTTGTCTGTATCATATTATCCCTCAGCGTTCTGAGCTCTTGCACCCAGGAGACAAAAACTCCTGTGGATTTTGTAAATCCATTTGTGGATACCCATAAGTCCCGCTGGTTTTTCTTTGCCTCGGCTGCTCGCCCCTTCGGGATGGTCAGTCTGAGTCCGGATACCTGGGTAAATGGCAGCTGGGATTCTGGATATCTCTATGATTCTCTGCATGTACGGTGTTTCTCCCATATCCATGCCTGGCAAATGTCGGGAATCCCTGTGATGCCCACGGTGGGTGAATTTAAGGGGCACCTGGGTATGGAGGCCTATAAGTCTACCTTCAGCCATGAGGATGAAACGGCTTTTCCCGGGTATCACCGGATACACCTGAAGGATTACGATATTATGGCCGAATTAAGCTCCACCTCAAGGGTGGGTTTTCACAAGTACACCTACCCCGAGGACAGCAGCCAGTATGTGATATTCGATGTGGGGGCTTACCTGGGTCATGCAGCCATGGATTCGGCCATGGTGGAGAAAGTGAGCGACTACGAGATCGCAGGCTACAGCATCATGGGGGCTACCCGACGGCGACCAAAACCTACCTACGTCTATTTTGTAGCCCGTTTTGACAGTCCCATCTCCGAATTCGGTGCCTGGAGAGAGGGGGTCCTGCTTGAGGAAGTAGACCAGGTCAGTGGACCAGAAGCCGGAGCCTTTGTGCGTTTTAAGTCCAAAAGGAGTAATGCACTGAAAATGAAGGTGGCTATTTCATACACCGGAACTGATCAGGCCAGGATCAATATGGAAAGCGAACTGCCCCACTGGAATTTTGACCGGGTAGTGAAGGCCTCCAGGGAGGAATGGAACAGCTACCTGGGAAGGATCAGGGTTGAAGGAGGGACAGAAAAGCAGAAGGTGAAATTTTATACTGACCTGTGGCATGCGCTGCTGGGAAGGAAGATGGTGAGCGATGTGGACGGCAGCTATTGTGACATGACGGGCGACAGCGCAGTGATCCGCCAGGTTATGAAAGATGCCAAAGGATATCCCCTCCATCAACAATACAACTTTGATGCCCTGTGGGGCAGCCACTGGACCCTGAATGTGCTATGGTCCATGGCCTATCCCGAGGTAATGAATGATTTCTGTGCCAGTATGGTGGAGATGTACCGGCATGGGGGATTGATCCCGCGTGGACCCTCCGGGGGGAACTACACCTACGTGATGATCGGGGATCCGGCCAGCTCATTTTTTGCTACCGCTTACAACAAGGGAATACGCAATTTCGATGTGAAGCTGGCCTATGACGGCCTGTTCAGGAATGCCTTTTCCGGCGGGATCAGGGACAGGGCCGGATATGAGCATGGTGAAGATCCCATTGGCGGTGGAATGGATTATTACCTGGAAAGAGGCTACGTACCTGAGGGGATTGGGGGAACAAGTTTTCACAGAGATGGAGCCGCTATGACCCTTGAATATGCCTACCAGGATTGGTGCCTGGGGCAGATGAGCCTGGGAATGGGTAGAACGGGAGACCATGAACTGTTCAATAATAGGTCGCTCAACTACCAGGAGCTGTGGAATCCCGAATCGAGATATATTCATCCTAAGCATATGGAAGGAAGCTGGATTGATGATTTCACACCCATTGGGGATGGTTTTAATACGCTGGGTTTTGTGGAGAGCAATGCGGCCATATATACCAATTATGTGCCCCATGACCTTGACGGTCTAATGGAGCTTTTCGGGGGAGAAGAAAACTATACCAGTTATGTGGATAGTTGTTTTATCAAGGCCAGGGATAAAAGATTCATCACTGATCATAAAAAGCATGCGCAAAACTGGGTTGATTATGAGAACCAGCCTTCCTGCCATATGGCCCACCTCTTTAATCATAGTGGGGCCCCCTGGTTGTCACAGTATTGGGTAAGGGAAGTAAAGGAAACGACCTTCTCGGATATTTCACCCTATGGAGGATACAACGGGGATGAGGATCAGGGGCAGATGGGTGCGCTGGGTGTATTGATGGCCGTAGGACTATTCCAGATGGATGGCGGGGCCTCGGTCAAATCTTCCTATGAGATTACCGCACCGATTTTTAATGAGGTTGAAATAGAACTGAATAATGAATATTATTCTGGAGAAAAGTTTGTGATTATTGCTGAGAATAATGCGGCTGATCACCCCTATATCCAGAAGGCACAACTCAACGGGATTGAATGGAATAGCGTAAGCTTTTCCCATGAGGATTTCGCACAGGGAGGAGAGCTCAAACTCAGCTTAGGGAAGGATCCCAACAAGGCTTGGGGTCAGTAGCAAGGCCTTCAATTTTTAATATAAACGACTGATATTCCCAACAAGTGAAGAAACAAAAAATATATATAGCCGGTGTCCTTGGTCTGATGGCCCTATTACATGCAGGCTTTACCGGTTCTCAGGAATTCGGCGAAAAGGGAGAAAAACAAGTGGTAGATTATGTGAACCCATACATGGGAAACATCAGCCATCTGCTGGTCCCCACCTTCCCCACCATACACCTTCCCAACAGCATGCTGCGGGTTTACCCTGAACGAAGAGACTATACAGGAGTCAGCCTACATGGCCTGCCTCTGGTTGTGACCAGCCATAGGGGCAGTTCGGCATTTAACCTGAGCCCATACCAGGGAGAAGGATCTCCTATGGATCCGGTCACGGATTTCAGTTACGACCAGGAGAAACTTACACCCTGTTCCTATTCAGTCTACCTTGATGAAATACAGGTCCATGTGGATTACGGACTTTCCCATCAATCAGCTGCCTACCAGTTGGAATTTGAAAAGGATGATCCGGTGAGCCTGGTCCTGAACTCAAAAAGTGGAAAATTGAAATGGGACGGTGAGGCGATCAGCGGATTCCAGGTCATTGACAACGATACGCGGGTTTACCTCTACTTTCTTCCGGAATCCGTTCCTGAAGAGGTTGGTTCAATGGTAGACGGGACATTCCGGAAAGCTGGTTTGGCTGAAGGAAAGAATGCCTGCCTGGTATTAAAGTACCCCCGGGGAACCACAAAACTGCAGGTGAAATACGGCATCTCCTTTATCGATGAAGCCCAGGCAAGGGCGAACATGGAGCGTGAAGTGCTTGGTAAAACAGTGAGCGGGCTGCAAGAAACCGGACGTAGAATATGGAACGAGGCCCTTGGGAGAGTTCATATTAAAGGTGGGACGTATGATGACCGGGCAGTATTCTACACCTCCCTTTACCGTTGTTTTGAACGACCGGTATGTATCTCGGAAGACGGGCGTTACTACAGCGCCTTTGACGGCCAGGTCAATGAGGACAAGGGACGGCCCTTTTACACGGATGACTGGATCTGGGATTCCTATCGTGCCCATCATCCCTTGCGCATCCTTCTTGATGCGGAACAAGAGGAAGATATCCTCCACTCCTTTGTCGTGATGTCTGAACAGATGGAGCGATTCTGGTGGCCCACTTTCCCGGAGATAACAGGAGACAGCCGGCGCATGAACTCTAATCATGGTGTGGCTTCCGTAATCGATGCCCATCGAAAAGGGCTGGGCAATTTCGACCTGGAAAAAGCTTACAGGGCTACGAGGGGAGCAATTATGGAGAAAACCCTGGCTCCCTGGTCTGGATTGCCTGCTGGGAAGCTTGATGCATTCTACCATGAAAAGGGCTATATCCCTGCATTATCCGAAGGTGAAAAAGAGACCATCCCAGAGGTGAATTCCTCTGAGCGTCGCCAGCCGGTGGCTGTCACCCTGGGTACCTCATACGACCAGTGGTGCCTTGCTCAATTAGCAGAGGAACTGGGGAAGAAAGAGGATGCGGCGTACTTCATGGATGCTTCACTCAATTACCGGAAGCTGTTCAATGGTGAAACCAATTTTTTTCATCCTAAGGATTGGGACGGGGACTTCATTGAGCCCTTCGACTACAGGTATTCCGGAGGCATGGGAGCCCGGGACTATTATGGTGAGAATAACGCCTGGGTCTACCGCTGGGATGTTCAACATAATATTCCCGACCTGATCAGCCTTATGGGTGGAAATGAGTCATTCGTAGAGGAACTGGATGCCATGTTCAAAGAACCCCTGGGAAAAAGCAAGTATAAGTTTTATGCCCAGTTACCTGATCATACCGGGAACGTGGGTCAGTTCTCCATGGCCAATGAACCCTCCCTGCATGTGCCTTTTCTGTACAACTATGCGGGTCAGCCCTGGAAGACGCAAAAAAGTATACGGAAATTGCTGAACGAGTGGTTTCGTAACGATCTAATGGGAGTTCCCGGGGACGAAGATGGGGGAGGGATGTCAGCTTTTGTGGTCTTCAGCCAGATGGGATTCTACCCTGTAACGCCTGGAGATCCGATCTATACCATCGGGAGTCCAGTCTTTGAGCAGGTCTCGCTTGACCTGGGTAATGGTCAACGATTTGAAATTGAGGCCAGGAATGCATCCCCGGAAAACAAGTATATCCAGTCTGCTACCCTGAATGGCGAAATTCTGGATGCACCATGGATCACACATGAGACTCTGATAAGCGGTGGAAGACTGGTATTCGAAATGGGGCCAAAAGCCAATAAATCATGGGGAGCAGGTATCCAATAATTATCCTCGTATTTATTTTATCAGTTCAATGTATGAGCCCTGACAGACAGGGAAGGGCAGAACCTGGTCAGAAGATGAATCTTTTGTTCATTATGACTGACGAACAACGGTTTGATGCATTGAGTAAGGCCGGTAACAGTGTGTTGGAAACACCAAATTATATGATTTTGAAGGATGGCTGGAAAATAATAAATCCATACATTACGATGGAGTCAAGGAAAGGGAGCTAATTTAAATTGAGAGGGTGAAAATTAAATAACAGGGCGATATGTCCATTGATAATGAGCTCATTAGATATAGTATATGAAAAATAAAGCGACTATGATACAAGAAAAATCAATTGGAAGAATAATTGTATTTATTGCCATATTCGGGATGGCATTCTCAGCCATGGCTCAGGAAAATCCCCAAAGGCCGAATATCATTTTCATCCTGGCGGATGATTTTGGATACGGCAGCCTGAACTCCTATGGGGCTGATCAAAACCTGCTTCGCACACCGTACATTGACAGAATAGCTGACGAGGGTATGCGCTTCACCAATGCAAGCACTCCGGCCTCCATTTGTACCCCGACCCGTTACGGCTTCCTTACCGGGCGATACTCCTGGAGGTCCCCCCTGAAATATGGGGTAACACATCCTCTGGGTGACCTGCTTCTGGATCCGGAAAGAACCACGGTGGCTGATTGGTTGAAGGAGAGAGGCTATCATACCGCAGCTGTAGGGAAATGGCATTTAGGCTACGGTCACGGGCTCAATCAGGATCCCATGGCATATACCGGGAAACTATCTCCAGGGCCCCTGGATTTAGGTTTTGATTATCATTTTGGTGTACCTCAGAATCATGATGACAAATTGGGTGTATATATTGAAAACGATCAAATTTACGGCATCAGGAGTGATCGCATACAGCCCTATTCCCGGTCCTATTACGGAGATCGCTACATTGGCTATGATGCACCCCAGAGAATTAACGAGCAGGTGATGGAGGTCCTGACAGAAAAATCTGTCAACTGGATAAAACAACAAAGTAGTGAAGATCCTTTCTTCTTATATTTTGCATCTATAGCAGTTCACCATCCCAGCACTCCATCGGCTCATATGCGCGGAATGAGTGATTGCGGGCCATATGGCGATTTCATCCAGGATATGGATATGAGTGTGGGCCGGATCATTGAAACCCTGGAGTATATGAATCTGATGGAGAATACAGTGATCATCTTTACCAGCGATAATGGGGGTGATATTCCAGGGCCTCACAGGCCTGAGGCACCTGAGCGCCTGGCCCAGAAATATGGCTTGAAAATTAACGGTGAGCTGCGGGGTGATAAACATACCATTTACGAGGGCGGATGCAATGTTCCGCTTATTGTATCCTGGCCTGGTGTGGTTAAGGAGGGATCGGTTTCTGATGATATGGTAAACTTGCTGGATATCTTTGTAACTGTGTGTGATATCACAGATGGCAGTCTGCCGGAATCGAAAGATGTGGCCCCGGACAGCTACAGTTTTCTGCCCACGCTGCTGGGAAAAAGTAATCCCAAGCAAAGAACTTCCATGGTAACTGCTGATGTCAACGGGATGCATGCCCTTCGGGATGGAAACTGGAAATATATTGATGATACTCCTCCCGAGGGTATGCCGGAGGACAGGCTGGAGAAATTAAAGGACTTTGAGGCCCAGTTGTACGATCTGAGCAAAGACCCGGGTGAGACTACAAACCTACTCCAGACCAATCCAGACATGGCAAAAGAGCTCTTGGAGAAGTTGAATGAAATACGAAGTTCAGAAAATAGCAGGTAAAGCATTTCAGATATTTAAAATCAAATAGCTTGAAATATATTCTGGAAGTATCCTGAATCTCAAGTCTTGCAACAAGAGATGAACCGCTAGAAATTGAATACTAAATTAATATACGTTAAGATGAAAAATATTGCAGCTATAATTGGATTATTTATCGCTATACATGTTTTATGTGGAGCTGTTCTTACAGCACAAAATGGCGAAGTACAAAAGGCGGATAACACCCTCATAAAACTGATGACTTACAACCTGAAGTTTGCCAGTCCTACTTATGAACCTTCATGGGAGGTACGACGTGAAATGCAACTCGACTTAATTCGCAAATACGATCCTGATATCATTGGCACCCAGGAAGGACTGAAGGAGCAGATTGATTTTTTGGAAGAGCATCTGCCGGATTATGTGATGGTCGGTGAAGGTCGAAAAGGCGGTGATGACGATGAGCATATGGCTGTGTTTTACAAACGTGAAAAGTTTCGTCTTAGAGAGCTGCAGAGTTTTCAGCTTTCAGAAACACCTGAAATTATCGGCAGTGGTCCTGAAATAAATCCACGTATGGTAACCTGGGTACGCCTGGCTATGATAGATATATCTCCCGAAGGCAAAATCGGTCGCTATCCCCAGAATTATAGGGGACATTGGGAAAATACTCAGGAGTTTTATGTTTTTAATACCCATTATTTCGATAGTCGCAGAGACTCTTTAGCAAGATTAAATGCATCTAAATTAATACTGGAAAGAGTCAATTCACTGAACCGGTTCGGATCCTGGACAGCAGAGCGTCCGGTTTTTTTGATGGGGGATTTTAATTGCCGCCCGGGAAGTGCACCCTATAAAGTATTGGTCGGTCAGAAGGGCTCAAGGGATCCGGATTTACTTAAAAATTCCTTTGAAGACCCAACGAAGATTGATTGGATATTATATAAAGGCGCTGTAAATGTGGTGAAATATGAAGATGTAGATTATAATGTGGATGGAGTTTATCCCTCAGATCATAAGCCCATATATGTAGAGTTTGAAATTCTAAAGTAATGTAAGCGTGTTGCAAACACCCATTAAATATCGGCTTCCCACTGAAAACGACCCCGCAATGTTGGGCCTGGTGGATTGGAAATATGTTTCCATCATTTTGGATGTTCACACCAGGGAAAAGATTGGTTCCCACATTGTAGCTGACGTAGTCTTTGAGTTACCCGATGGAAGTCCCTACTTTATCGATAGGGATCTCACGGGAGAAAAGCGATCACACAGCCAAGCCCGAACTGGGCCCCTGGAGAAGCTTGAAGCCGGCCCAATGGGAATACTCATCTGGTAATATTTTTATTATGAAAAATGTATGGATTTTTGCAGTACTGACTCTTATTGCCCTTGGGTGCACAGGGCAAAAAAATAAGACCTCGAAGGAGGAAATGAACAGGGATGTAAACGTTTTGTTTATAGTGGCGGATGATCTGACCAAGACCCTGGGCTGTTACGGTCACCCTGTTGTGAAGACGCCCCATGTGGATCAACTGGCGGCCAGGGGGATTCAGTTCAACCAGGCCTATTGCAATTTCGCAGTTTGCAATCCCAGCCGCTCGTCCTTCCTTACAGGGATGACGCCCGAAACAACCACCATTCAGGATAACCGTATTCCACTCCAATCGGTTATCGGTGATTGGGTGAGCCTGCCTGCCCTGTTTAAGCAGAATGGTTACTACACCATGAGCCTGGGTAAGATATTTCATGGAAACAGGGAAGAACACAATGATCTTAAAGGCTGGGATGAGATTTATGGCTTTGGGGCAACAGAACTGGGAAAGAAAGGGGAAGGCCGGAACATGACCGATGGTGTTTTGAAATGGTGTCACTGGAGGGCAGCTGAAGGAGATGACGAGGATCAGGCAGATGGGCAGATGGCGAAAAAGGCAGTGGAGTTCATAAAGGCCGATCATGAAAAACCCTTCTTTCTAGCCGTAGGTTTCCATAAACCCCACGATCCTTTTGTGGCACCAAAGAAATATTTTGAGCTCTACCCACTGGAGGATTGCGATCCGCCGGTCCTGCCTGAAGGCTGGGAGCCGCCCTATGAATACACACTGCCAGGTGCGACAAAGGAGTTTAATAAGTTTACGGATCAGGAAAAGAGAGAATTCCTGCGATCCTACTATGCCTGCAGCAGCTTTATGGATGCCCAGGTGGGCAAAGTGCTGAATGCCCTCGAAGAGTCTGGTCAGATGGATAACACCCTCATCTTTTTTCTTGGAGATCATGGCTACCACCTGGGTGAGCATAACTGGTGGAATAAGGTGACACTTTTTGAAAAAGGAACCAGCGCTCCCTTCATTGTCGCTGGTCAGAGTGCTGGAAAGAAGGGAGTTCAATCCGATGCCATGTTCGAGTTTATCGACATCTATCCTACCCTGGCCGAATTGCTGGAGCTGGATAACACGCCCGATTACCTGGAAGGCCTTAGCTTTGCATCAGTGATACAGGATCCATCCCAGCCTTTCCGCAGCGAGGTTCGTGCCATCGTTCGCAGGGGTGAGAAGACAGGCAGGATGGTGAAGAACACGGAATGGCGCTACATAGAATGGGATGAAGGAAGAATGGGGAACGAGCTTTATAAGCAGGCCGACGATCCCATGGAATATCACAATCTTGCCCATGATGTTGAATACGCCAAGGTAGTTTCCAGTATGAGAGAACTCCTTTACCAGGATCATTAAAGAGGAACAGAAACGAAAATAGCAATGAATAGAACCATCATTATCCTGTCACTTACCATACTGATCACCGGATCGGCATGCACTAATAAATCAGAGGCGGAATCCGCAAAGCAGAAGCCCAATATCGTCTTCATCCTGGCCGATGATATGGGATTTGGTGATCTTGCTTGCTACAATGGCGATTCCAGAATTCCCACTCCTCATATCGATAAACTGGCAGAGCAGGGCATCCGCTTCACCAATACCCATGCCCCCGGAGCATGGTGCGTTCCTTCCCGTTATGGCCTTCTGACAGGACGCTACCCCGGACGCCTGGAAAGCCTGAATACCAGGAGCCAAAGCATCATTGAGCCGGGCAGGGAAACACTGGCAAGTATGATGAAGCGTTTTGGATACCGTACAGCCTGCGTGGGCAAATGGCACCAG
>Ga0255049_10001848_pt1 | contig 11457 bp, 6 predicted proteins | sample JV7_2_3_MG_FD_183615 | JGI IMG/M metagenome (GOLD analysis project Ga0255049, IMG submission 183615) | Seawater microbial communities from Jervis Inlet, British Columbia, Canada - JV7_2_3 | ecosystem: Environmental > Aquatic > Marine > Inlet | place: Canada: British Columbia | collected 2016-10-06
CCCCAAAACTGGCAACAGGCTCGTCATCGCGAAAACATCTGCGCCTGGCCTCACCATCACCACGACACCACATAGACCGATGAATATAACCAGCCATCTCGATGGTCCGACTCTTTCACCAAGAACAGGCAGCGATAATATACAGATAAATAAAGGTGCGACGAAGAATAGTGCTACGGTTTCGGCAAAAGGCAGGGTAGCAAGGCCCAGAAAGAAAAATACATTGGCAAGCACCAGCAGCGATCCACGAATAAAATGCAGCACCGGCCTTCGTGTTTTAAGCGATTTTAAACCACCTTCAAATTGCACGATAGCGAGTACAACCAGCATCGCAAACAAAGCCCGAAATAACATGATTTCGTGCAGCGCGTAAAGCGGGCTAAGCCATTTTATAATTGAATCGCTGATACTCAGGAAAGCAACTGCTCCGATCAGGCATAGAACGCCTTGTGAATTGTGGCTAAGGGAATTGAACAGTCGCATTAGGAACCCTAAAATTTGGCCAGCGCATAGTGGCACAAAATATCGACTGGTTATAGCTATGCTAGCCTGTTAATTTCTATGTCGACGGAAACAGCGGATCTAAGTGCATAGCATTGATGCCTAAAGTCTGATAAAACACCAGCGGTCGACAGATATGTCCTGAATGTCAGTGGATACTGAACTGGTGTCCTTTGTTGTAGTCATAACCGACTAGTTTGATTTCAAAAATACTTGAGCTGATTTAGATGAAAAAAATAGGCCTGGTCGTAATAATTGCCGTCATAGTAATCGTATTTTATGTCTTCGATTTAGGGCATTTTCTGACACTGGATTACATCAAGGAGCAACAGCATCAGATTGAAACATTGTATGCCGAAAATAAACTCATTACGCTCGGTTCGTATTTTGTTTTATATATCCTGGTTACCGGTGCCTCGCTGCCGGGAGCCACGGTCCTGACCTTAGCCGGGGGAGCGGTATTTGGTCTGCTAACCGGTCTGATACTGATATCTTTCGCCAGTACCATTGGCGCCTCGCTGGCTTTTATAATTTCGCGCTATTTATTTCGAGAAGCTGTCGAGGCTCGTTTTGGCAGCTCGCTCAAGGCGATCAATGAGGGCATTGAAAAAGACGGTGCGTTTTATCTGTTTGCACTCCGACTGGTACCGGCTTTTCCATTTTTCGTGATCAACCTGGTGATGGGTTTGACCCCGATAAAATTAAAAACATTCTACTGGGTCAGCCAGCTCGGCATGTTCGCCGGCACTATCGTTTACGTCAATGCCGGCACTCAATTAGGCCAGATAAATTCGGCTTCTGAAATACTCAGTGTTGAATTGATATTGTCTTTTGTATTGTTGGCCATGCTGCCATTTGTCGGTAAGGGCATAGTTGCGATGGTGAAGAATCGCAAGGCATTGGCCGGATTTGTCAAACCGCAAAAATTTGATACTAACCTCGTGGTGATTGGTAGCGGCTCAGCGGGACTCGTCAGCGCCTATATCGCGGCCGCGGTGAAGGCAAAAGTCACACTCATCGAAAAACACAAAATGGGAGGAGACTGTTTGCACACCGGTTGTGTGCCCTCCAAGGCGATCATCCGTTCAGCTAAATTCATCTCGCATATCGGACGTAGCCAGGAATTTGGTATTAAAAACGCCGAAGCCAAATTTGATTTTAGCGAAGTGATGCAGCGAGTGCATAAGATCATAGAAAAAATAGAACCCCACGATTCGGTGGAACGTTACACGGGACTCGGCGTTGACGTCATCAAGGGAGAAGCGAAGGTTGTGTCACCCTGGACGGTCGAGGTAAATGGGCAGACTATCAATACCAAAAACATCATCATTGCCACCGGCGCTAATCCTTTCGTGCCGCCAATCGATGGCATCGACTCGGTTAATTTTTACACTTCCGAAAATCTGTGGGAAATGCGTGAAAAACCGGCAAAACTGGTGGTTTTAGGCGGCGGTCCGATTGGCTGTGAGTTGACCCAGGCGTTTGCCCGACTAGGATCGTCGGTTACCCAGGTAGAAATGCTGCCTCGAATTCTATTACGTGAAGACGCGGAAATATCCGAGTTGATGAAAACCAAATTTGAGGGTGAAGGCATTAACGTGCTGGTCAATCACAAGGCAAAACAGGTGCGCCAAAAAGATGGCAAGGATTACCTGGTAGTCGAATACGAGGGACAGGATAAAGAAATAGAATTTGATGCGTTGATTGTCGCAGTCGGTCGGGCTGCTCATAGCGATGGATTCGGCCTCGAGGCGGTTGGCGTGCGACTCAACCCTAATAAAACCATTGAAGTAAACGAGTATTTACAGACTAACATCCCCACTATTTATGCCTGTGGCGATGTTGCCGGGCCTTATCAGTTCACCCATGTCGCCGCACATCAAGCCTGGTTTGCCTCGGTAAACTCGTTGTTTGGCGGGTTCAAACGCTTTAAGGCGGATTACTCGGTGATACCCTGGGCCACGTTTACCGAGCCGGAAGTGGCGCGCGTGGGCCTTAACGAAACCGAGGCGAGCGAACAAAAAATCGCTTACGAGGTAACTGTTTACGGAATAGACGATCTTGATCGCGCGATAGCGGACAGCGAGGACCATGGTTTTGTCAAAGTACTCACGGTTCCCGGCAAGGACAGAATTCTCGGCGTTACCATAGTCGGAGAACATGCGGGTGACCTGATTGCCGAATACGTGTTGGCCATGAAACACCGATTAGGATTGAATAAAATATTGGGGACGATACATATCTACCCGACTCTGGCTGAGGCGAATAAATATGTTGCCGGCAACTGGAAGAGGGCACATGCACCACAAAAATTACTCGCCTGGGTAGGCAAATTTCACGCCTGGCGGAGAGGGTGATGTCAGATATTATGTATCGATAAATATGTATATAATTTAGTAATTTACAGCTGAAATTTAATCCAAATTATATTTAAAACGGATGCTTCGGCGAAATGCTGATACTCTGTTAACCTGCTCTTGGGTTCAAATACCCCTCTTTCTCTCTTGCAATATATCTGCCTGCTAAGACGTTAAAAAAACCACCCGGCTCGTTCCTCAAGCCTCCGTATAACACCTTCCTTGCCAGGAGTTTACCTGGCGATTAATCATTACTAGTCTGAATCCAGCTAACTCCGAAATCTTTACTGATTTTCCCATCCAGGATTTTTCACCCAACCCGCATTAAACATGGTTTTGCACCTGTTCAATCGGCATAAATCTGATTTTATGTGCGCCCTGTCGCATATTTTATACCGCACACGTGAAATATGATAAAAATGATACGTGCGGTCAGTTAAATAGTCTATAAGTTCAGTAAGTTAACTAGATTTATTCGCGAGAAATGGAAAGATGAAAAAAATGAAGCCGGTAGCCGATATGCCGGTCTACACCACGCGTGATGCAGCGCAACAACTGGGGGTGTCATTACGCACGGTGCAATTATGGGTAGACAGCGGCAATTTGCAGGCCTGGAAAACCCCGGGTGGGCATCGACGCGTGACCATCGACTCGGTAAAAAAGTTACTTCAACAAAACGGTAAGCAGGTAGTTCACCACTCCGGCCGGGATCAAGGTTATGTTGTTTTACTGATTGAAGATGACGCTGATCTGCTTCGCTTTTACCAGCTGACTATCAATAGCTGGGGCCTGCCACTCACTCTGGTGACAGCAGAAAACGGCTGTGAGGGGCTGATGCGTATCGGTGAGTTGCAACCTGATTTGATCGTTACCGATTTGGTAATGCCAGGTCTGGACGGCTTTGACATGATCCACTCACTGCGCGCCAACCCTTTATTGAGCGACACAGACGTTATTGTCATGACGTCGATAACACAGATGGAGATCGACGACCGGGGCGGTTTGCCGCGAGACTACTCGGTACTGTTTAAACCCGTTTCTTTCGCGCAAATGCGTTCACAGGTAGTGATCAGCATGAAACAGGCCCGACGTAAAAACTCACCAACAATGACAACCAATTTTTCTATTTGAGGTTTTTAACAAAGTTGATGAAATTCCCCAGATTAAAAATTTTCCAGACACCAGAAAATACTGTTGCTAAGCGTATGACGGGCAGGTCTGGTTTTAATTTTTCTGCATTGTGCATGCTTGCCTGTGTAGTTTTATTTGGTGCCTTGTTACCAGTGACGCAGGTTCAATCGGCCACAATACAGCGGACTATCACCATTGATGGGAGTATGACCGACTGGAAACTTCCGACTGACATTACCACAAATCCCGGGCAGTTTGCCACCGACGCCGAAGGTAGCTCGGGTACTGGAAGCCCCGCCGATCTTGACTACGTAGTACAGGGCACGGGCCGAGACCTGGAAGGTTTCAGTTATACCTACGACTCGACCAATCTGTACATGTGGGTTAAGCGCTATGCCAGTACCAATAATAAAACCGACTGGTGGTTTTATATCGATACCGATACCGATGGTGTCATGGAATCGACCGGTGGCCACGTCGATAAGTTATTACGCGTTGCATGGACCGGCAGCAACGGCAAGACAACCGTTCAGCTTTATAACTATGTCGAGGCAGTGGCCGGGGGCGACCCGCTGGTGTGCCCAGCTACCGGCCCGAATTCGGTTGCCGACGGCTGGTGCCCGTTGGCTACTTTTGCCGATGGTTATGATATGCCAGGCACTGTGGGAACCGAAATTGTCCTCAGTCTACCCGATGCAAAAAATCAAAATGGAGGCAGTACATCAGGAACCAGTAAGGGTGTCGAGATGGAAACCCGCATTTCATGGGCGGCGCTTGGGTTTGGCGTTCCCAGTTCAGTCGGTTTTCACATCTCCACTTCCAATGGCAGCAATATCCCTACGCAGATTAACGACAACATGAATGGATTTGGTGGAGGGATCGGAATCATAGTAATTCCGCCGGACATAATCGTGCTGAAATCTGCACAAACCATCGATGACCCGGTTGGATCGGCAGATCCAAAGTCGGTTCCGGGAGCAAACGTGCTTTATACCATCACCGTCACCAACCAGGGCGGGGGCCCAGCCGACGCCGACACGTTCATAATTACCGATGCGATTCCAGCCAATACCGAATTGTTTGTCGGTGATTTAGGCAATTCGCCAGTGGGTTCGCCAGTTGCATTTATTGACGGTGCAACCCCTAGTGGACTGAGCCTGGCTTTTACCAGCTTAGGCAGTACGACTGATGACATCGAATTTTCAAATGTTGGCGGCAGCCCTTACACCTACACACCTGTGCCCGTAGGCGATTACGATTCGAACGTTACTGACTTACGCTTACTGCTTAAGGGCACATTCGCTGCTTCTGATGGCACTAACCATCCGAGTTTTACCATTATGTTCAAGGTTCGACTGCAATAAGTCGGGGAGAAACGTTCGCTCATGATTAACAGATTTAACAAGAGGTAAAGATCATTAAAACCAGACACCAGTGCAATAACAGGGCGGGGAAAAAGTGATGCAACAGGCACTGAAACTACTTGCGCTTGCCTGGCTTGGGCTTCTGTCGAGTCAGCCGGTCTGGGCGCTCGGCACCACTGCAGGTACCGATATCACTAATACCGCAACTGCGGACTATTTTATTGGCGTTACGCCTCTGACGGCAACTAGTAACACCACAACGACCACGGTCGATGAGCTGTTGGATGTGACCGTGGTTGGGCAGGATGCAGGCGCCCAGGTGACGGTTGGTCCTGGTGATACTAATCAGGCACTGACCTACCAGGTTACTAATACGGGTAACGGTACCGACAGTTATTCGCTAACCGCAAGCAACCTGGCCGGCGATGATTTTGATGCCACTTCCATAGCGATTTACCTGGACGATGGTGACGGTGTTTTTAATGCCGCCGATACCTTGCTCGATGGCAGCAATGACCCGGTGATGAATGCGGACGATGTGATTACCGTGTTCGTCGTTGCTGATATTCCTGCAGGATTATTCGACGGTGATATCGCCAATATAGATCTGAGGGTTGATTCAAACACCGCTACCGGCGCCCCGGGCACAGTTGTCGTGGGCGGAGGTGATAGTGGTACCGATGCAGTGGTCGGCGCCAGTGGTGGCGCCGATTTGGCCACTGAGAGATTTGTTGTTTCTAATGTGGTCGTGTCCCTGCTTAAGTCCGCCAGCATTGTCGATCCCTTTGGCGGCAGCGATCCGGTTCCAGGCGCAACAATCACCTATTCCATCGATGTCACGGTGACCGGCGCCGGCACCGCAAGCGGCGTGGTAATCAGTGATCCGATTCCGGTAGATACCACTTATGTCAGCAGCAGCATGACGCTGGGTGGAGTTCCATTAACGGATGCGGTTGATGGCCTGGATGGCGCTGATTTTGGCATTACCGCAGCCAATACCATAACGGTCGATATGGGTGATCTTAGCGCGGGAACCCAGACCATCACCTTTGACGTCACTATCAATTAACCAATGAAAAAGAGGATAAATACGATGAAATTTTTAATCACAATCAGCTGGACTTTGTTATTCATGGCATCGGTCGCATCGGTTCACGCGGCGGCTGATATTCGCCTAAAAGCGGTAGCCGAGATCGAAGTCTCGGTAGTCAACGACAAGGGCGAAACCGAAATGAAAAGGGTACCAGCGGCAAAAGTCGTGCCGGGGACCGAGGTGATCTACACCATCACCGTGAGCAACCTCGGCGACCAGCCAGCCGACAGTGTCGTAGTAACGGACCCGATACCCGAGAACACCACTTATGTTGATCGCAGTGCGTTTGGTGCCGGTACTGAAATCACTTATTCAGTCGATGGCGGCACAAGCTACGACCTTGCCGACAAACTCAAGGTAAAAGATGCCACGGGCAAATTACGCGCGGCTACTGCCAGCGATTACACCCACATTCGCTGGGTATTGAATTTCACACTGAAGCCAAAGGATGTGGCGCCGGTGTGGTTTAAGGCGCGATTGAACTAGAGAGTTAATGGCTATGTTAATCGCTTTTATAAACACGTTACCAGTCAGGACCCGCATTCGTGCCGGCCCGCTGACGCGTGCTGGGCCTGGATCGTCCGGAAATTTGAAAGGAGTTTTACCCGCGGCGATGCCGCAAAACGTTTTTTTAACAATATTTAGGAGCAATCAAATGAAACATTTATTTAAATCACGAGTATCAGGTCTGTTATTGACCTTATTACTCTTAGCCGGGGGCACCCAGACTGCATTAGCAGTGGGTACCCAGTCCGGTCTAACGATAAGCAACATCGCTACGGTGGATTATCAGGTCGGAGGCGTTGGTCAGACGCAGCTATTCAGTTCGACGGATGGTCTAACGCCGGACGGTTCTGATCCGACAACCTTTCTGGTCGATAACAACGTCGACTTAACGGTCGTCAACCAGGATGGTGGAACGGTCACAGTCGCCCCGGGATCAAACGACCGGGTACTCGAGTTCCTCGTTACCAACACCGGTAACACGACTCAGGGTTACCGGCTTTCGGTGGTTAATGGCGCTATTGCGATCCCGATGGGTTCTGTAGAGATCTGGATCGATAATCCGGCCGGTGCCAGCCCTGGTGCCTACGATGTAGGTACGGATACCTTGTACGTTGCAGCTACCAATGCCGGTGATCTCGATCCGAACGGCGGTATCGACGATATGACGGTATTCATCGTTGCAGATACGCCGCTTGCCGCTGTCGATGCTACTGTTGACAACTATAACCTGCTGGCAACGACAACCAATGCAGGTACCGCAGTGGTTACTGTCGATACGGCTCCAAATACCGCAGCAGGTGTTGAAGTTGTATTTTCTGATGCTGTTGGTCCAATCGATCCGGATCAGGTCAACCCAGATGGTACGCATTCGGATGCTGGTAGTTATACCGTTGGTTCTGCAACCTTGGCCGTCACCAAAACAGCTGTTGTGGTCGATGTTTTTGGTGGTAGTTTCGCGATACCGGGTTCAACTGTGACTTATACCATCACAGTAGCGAATACCGGTGGAACCGCCGCGACAAGTGTTGTTATTAGCGATGCGATACCGGTAAATTCTACCTATGTAGCAAGCAGTATCACGCTTAACGCCGTTGCGCAATCTGATGCTTCGCCAGGTGTTCCTGCTGATACTTCAGACTACAACGTGACCACGGCTAGTGCAGTAACAGTTAATATTGCCTCGCTAGCTGGAGGCGCAACAGCCACGATTACATTCCAGGTAACTATCAACTAGTACTCTAGTTACCGCAGAATGTCGATTCGGCTCCTGAATACGTTGCTGCGCGCTGCTGCCCGAAAGGGTAGCAGCGCGTTTGCGCGTGTGTGGGATAAACGAATCGCTGACTGGCTGACGCCAGTACGTCAGCTCATACCCATACAGTGGAGGAATGGTTATGGGCGGGCGTGTCTGTTGAGTTTGTTGTTAATGCCTGCAGTGGTACAAGCGGTACCCCCCGGCACGGTGATTAATAATACCGCGCAGGCGAATTATAGCCTGGGCGTGACGCCGCAAACGGCAACATCGAATCTTGTGGCTACTACCACGGTGGCCTTACGCACTAACGCCGTGGTCGAATTGCTGCAATACGCAGTCGGTGCGGGCAGCACTGAAACCCTGTCAATCACAGAATACAGTACTACCGGCTTACCTGCCGGCCCCTTTGCCCCGCTGGCAGCACCAACACCTGCCGGCAGTACAACGCCGATCAATCTGGCAGCACCGGTGCCGATGGTGCCGGTCACGGTTTATCATCAGGGTGAACCGATTTTTATTCGTCTTACCGATGCCGACCAGAATCAGGATTCTTTAGTCGCGGAAACGATACTGGTCACGCTGACAACGGCGAATACGGGTGCTTCAGAAGCACTTCGTTTTACCGAGACCGGTCCGAATACAGGCGTATTCACCGGCTACATTCAATCGCAGGGCGGCGTTGCAGCGCTGGCGAACGACATCGTGCTCACAGTGGGTATTAATGATACGCTAACGGTGAACTACGTGGACAGTGTCGATGGTACTGACACAGCCGCATTTAGTGCGATGGTCGATCCATTTGGAATCGTGTTTGATAGTGTGACTGGTCAACCAGTGGATGGTGCGAGTGTCACCATAATTGAAATTGCCACCGGATTACCAGCACAGGTTTATGGCGATGATGGTGTCAGTAATTTCCCGGCTACCGTTGTTACCGGCGGCATTGTCACCGACAGTGGCGGCACGGTTTACAATTTTTCTGCCGGTAGTTTCCGCTTCCCGTTTGTCACGCCGGGGACTTACCGCTTCGATGTCACACCACCCGCGGCCTATAGCGCGCCTTCAGTGGTTGCGACGACTGATTTACAACTGGTGCCGGGTGCGCCATTCGCTATTACTACCGGCTCGCGTGGTGAAAATTTTGTGGTAAACCCGGGGCCAGCCTTAAACATCGACATTCCGGTTGATCCAAACATAACCGGTTTGTTTGTACAGAAATCTACCCCCACCAGAAATGTTTCGGTTGGCGACCTGCTGCCTTATAGCATCTCAGTGCAAAACACCACGGTTGCCATTATAAATGGTGTTTTTGTCGATGATCGCCTGCCGTTGGGATTCCGTTACCGTACTGGCTCGTTACGCATTGATGGGCTTGCTGCTGCCGATCCTTCAATCAGCGCTGATGGCCGTGATTTACAGATATTGCTTGGTGATATTGCACCAACCGCGATAGTCAATGTTAGTTATGTTGTTGAAGTCGGTGTGGGTACTCCGACCGGTGATGCGGTTAACGAGGCTGTTGCACAGGATGCCGGTGGTCTGGTATCCAATCTGGCGCAGTCACGAGTCGAGGTTGAAGAACTGTTCATGCGCGACCACAACATTCTGCTTGGCCGCGTTACTGTCGGTGAATGTGACGCCGAAACCAGTGAAATTGAAGGGGCGGCCGGTGTGCGCATTTACATGGAAGACGGGCGTTATGTCGTCACCGACGAAAAAGGACGTTTCCATTTTGAAGGGGTGCACCCGGGTAGCCATGTGGTGCAACTTGATGAGGATAGCTTGCCAGAGAAATATGAACCGATAATTTGTAACGAGTATTCTCAGTTCAGTGGTCGTGGCTATTCTCGGTTTGTAGATTTGCAGGGGGGTACCTTGTGGCGTACAGATTTCCATCTGGCATTAAAACCGGTAGAAACTAGTGATGTCAGTTTACAGTTAAAAGCTGAACTGGATAAGCGGCGCATTCATTACACGCTGGAATTGAATGGTGGTGACATCGATCTGAGCAAACGTAACTTAAGCCTGGTCATGCCAAACAGTGTGAGTTATGTGCCAAATACCAGCACCATCGACGGTGCGCCACTGGCAGAACCAGAAATTAACGCCAATGTTTTGACTTACCGTCTTGGTAGTAGCGACAGCGCATGGTCTGCACGCATACAATTTGAGGCCAGGATTGAGCCTCATATTTTGCCAGCGGAACTTCTCTCCAGGGCGGTACTGGGTTTCTCAAGCGTGGCCGGAACCAGTGGGCGTACACCCTTGGCAGAAGTCCGGCTGTTAACACCGCCGAAGGCTATTAAATCAGAAACCGTGCTCAGAACACGGTTTGGAAGTTTCAAAGTTGAGTTGAATGGGCAGCAAGACCAGATCGAGCTGGAGAAAATTGTCGCGCAACTGCGTAATGAAAACAACGTGCATATCTTTGTAGTCGGGCACGCCGATAATCAGAATATCTCGGAAAAAGGTCGTAAGTCGTACCAAAACAACTATGCCTTATCCGAGGCCCGTGCCCTTACTATCGGAAAATTTCTTACCGAGCGTTTAAATTTGACGCCCTCGCAGATCACGGTGCTCGGCCTGGGGACGACAGAACCTGTTTCGAATAATGATACCGAGGACGGTCGTGGGCAAAATCGACGTGTAGAGATAGAGGTGGTATCAGCAGTACCTTTACCAATAGCAGTGAAACCAATCGCCGAGAGCGTTTTACAAACTACCCAGGCGCTCGGATTGCGCCCCGGCGAAACCTTGCAAAAAGCTGAGATTGCCGTACCGAAACCGGTTACCAGTATTGCCATGCCAGTATTCGATAAGGCCTGGTTAGGCGAGACTGAGACTGGCCGGGACTGGTTGTGGCCGACTGAGGGTCATTATCCTTCGATTCCCAGCACCAAGATTGCGATTAAGCATGGTATCAATGAAAAACCGACCCTGTTGCTCGATGGTGAAGAAGTTAGTGCGCTTAACTTTGATGGAGCAGGCAAAAATACCGAGCGTAATGTTGCGGTTAGTCGCTGGTTTGGGGTCGACCTCGAAATTGGAGAAAACCATTTTGAAGTTATCTTCCACGATGCCGATGGCAATGAGACCGGGCGTTTTCAACATATGGTTTATGTCGCCAACCCGCCTGTGAATGCCGAGCTCGTGCCTGGGCAATCACGCCTGATAGCAGATGGTGGCGCGCCTTCCGTGATTGCAGTGCGCCTGACGGATCAGCAAGGTTATCCAGCGCGCCAGGGTGTG
>Ga0255049_10001851_pt1 | contig 11454 bp, 11 predicted proteins | sample JV7_2_3_MG_FD_183615 | JGI IMG/M metagenome (GOLD analysis project Ga0255049, IMG submission 183615) | Seawater microbial communities from Jervis Inlet, British Columbia, Canada - JV7_2_3 | ecosystem: Environmental > Aquatic > Marine > Inlet | place: Canada: British Columbia | collected 2016-10-06
ACGCTGTTTCCGCTGTGACGCCGAGACCGGTTCGGCCGACTACACGGTCGGCAGCCGTGAATCCATTTTCGCGATGGCGCGCATTAATCCGAATGACCTCGACAAGCAGACCAGTATTCTCGAAAAGCGTCTCGAAAACCGCGATAACCCGTTTACCGAGGAACATGTCGCGACCCTGGACGACCTCGTCTTTTTGCCCGCCAACCTGTCGCGACTGGTCATCGATCCGTACCGTGAAGGCTGTGTGACTGCGACCAAATTCGGTGCTATCCAGAGTCTCAATCTCGACATTCCGTTTACCGTCACCGGCCTTGACGACGCACCGACCGAGATTCAGGAGTCGGTCGCAAAATCAATCGCCGCACACGGCGCCGCCTACATCGGGGTCGCGCCGCTCGGTGCTGATGCCAAATGGGTCCAGGTCGTCAACTCCGATGCCGACCCGGCGGCCGATGCCATCGTCGTAAATGCCGATCAGGCTATCGCGGCCGGTAAGGTTGCACGCGCAAATCCGCAACAGCCCGCCGGCTTGCTGGTCAATTCCGACAACGTTGTCGCCGCTGTCGATTTCGCGCTGGCGCAAAACCTCGATTTCCTGTTGCTCGATCCGACCAATGGGCTGCCCGGGCTCGCGGGTGAGCTTGCCGGTGCGCCGGACATCTCGATTTTGCACCGAGCCGTTACGCACCTGCGTGCGCTCGATCGCGAAGAGGAGGTCGACCTGGTTTACTTCGGTGGTTTACGCACCGGTACCGACGCGGCCAAGATCCTCGCGCTGGGAACCATCGCTGTTACCGTAGGCGCCGCGATGGCACTGGCGCTGGGTGCCGATATTTCCAGCGGCAACCCGGTTTTCAATGCAAACCTGGACGCCGCGGAACGCGAAGAACGCAGTTCCAACCTGCTGCAGGCCTTCACCGCGGAAGCCTCGATGATGGCGCGTTGCACCGGCAAAACCAATGTGCAGAATCTCGAACCCGAGGATATGCGCGCCATTACGCTGGTCGTGTCCCACGCCGCGGGTGTGCCGATGGCGGGTAGCTTGCATCAGTACTAGTGCTCTTTCAAGGTTATAATTGCGGGTTCAGCGTTGCTGTAGTGCCTCGCAGCAAGGCGCAGCGCGAAGCGCAAGGGCCATTCCCTTGTCGAGTGCTGCAACGCGGCTGCGAGGCACTACAGCAACGCCCTTCGGGTCAGCTTGTCGTCGCCCACGGACTGCGTTGCACCTCTTGACAAGGGTGCGGCCATTGCCTGCGAGGTGCGCCTTGCCGTGAACGACGACAAGCTGACTGAACTCGCAATTATAACCTTGAAAGAGCACAAGATGGATATAGAATTAGCGGTAACGACATAACCAAAACTCCATAGGGGACAGATAGTGGCTAAAGATCTCGAAGCAATCGCGAAAGCAAAGAAAATCAAGTATTTCCTGGTGAGCTGGGTCGACCTGTTCGGTGTGTTGCGCGCCAAGCTGGTGCCGGCACGCGCTATCAAGGGTATGCAGAAAAACGGTGCCGGTTTTGCCGGATTCGCCGCCTGGCTCGACATGACCCCGGCGCATCCAGACCTGTTTGGTGTCCCGGATCCCGACAGTCTGATTCAATTGCCGTGGAAGCCGGAGATCGGCTGGGTCGCGGCCGACCTGTGGATGGACGGCAAGGAAGTCGAAGCCTCGCCGCGGGTCGCCTTGAAGCGCCAGCTGGCGAAAGCGATGAAGCAGGGTTATCGCATGAAGACCGGAGTCGAATGCGAGTTTCACCTGATCAACGCCGATGGTACCGATATTGCCGACGGCGCCGATACACAGTCCAAGCCATGCTATGACCAGCTGGCGTTGATGCGGCAGTACCCCGTGATCGGAAAAATCTGCGATTCGATGCTCGAAATCGGCTGGAATCCCTACCAGAACGACCACGAGGATGCCAACGGCCAGTTCGAGATGAACTGGGATTACGACGACGCGCTGAAGACCGCTGACAAGCACGTCTTCTTCAAGTACATGACCAAAACCATCGCCGAAGAAGCTGGCTTGCGCGCGACCTTCATGCCGAAACCCTTCACCCACCTGACGGGTAACGGCTGTCACGCACACGTGTCGCTGTGGGACAAGACCGGCAAGCGCAATCTTTTTGCAACCCGCCGCAAGGACCCACGCGGGCTGGGCCTGTCACCGCTGGCCTACCAGGCACTGGGCGGCATCATGCACAGCGCCGAGGACTTGACCGCGATCTTCAATCCGACGGTTAATTCGTTCAAACGCATCAGCGCGCCGCGCACCCTGTCGGGCGCCACCTGGTCGCCTAACGCGGTGACCTACGGCGGTAATAACCGCACGCACATGGTGCGCATACCGGAAGACGGGCGTTTCGAACTTCGCTTGATGGACGGCGCCGCGAATCCCTACCTGTTACAGGCAGGCGTACTGGCAGCGGTACTCGACGGCATCGAAAACAAGCGTGATCCGGGCGATCCAATCCATCTGAACATGTACGAGGATGGCCACAAGGTAAAAATGGCGAAGAAGCTGCCTGATAATATGCTCGATGCCTTGCGTGCGCTCGACAAGAACAAGGTGTTACGCGCGGGTCTCGGCGATGAGCTGATCGATGCCTTCGTCAAGCTCAAGCTTCAGGAATGGAACAGTTACAGCAAGCACCTGAGCAGTTGGGAACGCAACAATACGCTCGATTGCTAATTGATCCCCGTAACCGTCGGCTGAACAGAGTCAATGTTTAGCCGGCTGAGCCTGACTACTCGGGCCAGTCTCGCCTGCGCCTATAGTGGCGTTGCCTGGGGCCTGTTCTGGATACCGTTGCGCGGAATGGATCGCGCCGGGGTGACGGATGCCTGGGCGACGGTGCTGTTCTACGGCATTCCACTGGTGCTGTTCCTGCCCTGGATCCTGCGTCACTGGCGTCGCATCGCCCGCTGCGGCTGGTCGTTGCATTTTATCGGTATCACCACCGGCGCCTCGCTCGCTTTCTATTCAAACGCCATGCTCTATACCGAGGTCGTACGCGGCCTGGTTTTGTACTACACCACCCCGGTGTGGTCGCTGCTGCTGGCGCGGATGCTGCTCGGCGAAGCCATAACCACGCCCCGGGTGCTTGCCATCGTCTTCGGAATTGCCGGTATGCTGGTCATGTTCGGCGTCGACCTGGGTTATCCCTGGCCTAAGAACATCGGTGACTGGATGGCGTTGATCGGTGCCATCGGCTGGGCGGTTGCGGCGGTGTTGTTGCGCAAGGACGACGGCAGCCGCAGCATGGAGATTTGCTCGGTTTACTTTTTCTACGGCGTCATAGCCGCGGTGGTACTCGCGATCTCGCCGATGGCGGGCGATATCTCGGCTCCGGACTGGTCGGTAGTCCTTGATGTTCTGCCCTGGTCGATACCGATCGCCATTATCGTAATACCCGGCGCCTACGCGGCATTCTGGGGTGCGCCGCATCTGAATCCCGGGGTCGTCGGCTTGTTGATGATGACCGAAATCAGCGTGGGCGGCATCACCGCCGCGATCTGGGCCAACGAACCACTCGGAGTGCGCGAACTGACCGGTATTGCGCTGATCACCGTCGCTGGCCTGAGCGAATTCCTGTATGCGCCGATGCGCAAGGCCTTGCTGCGCGACGGTTAGTCTGCATGGCGGGCTATGATCACTTGTTTTGTGTCGCTTTCGCGATACTTTCATATGGCGGCAATCCATATGATACGGCGTCACAATGACGTGCCGGCCCGCGGGAATCGGCACGACCTGAAACCCTGGCGCCACGGCGCGTACCCGTTGATTTGCACGATTGGAGACTGAAATGGCAAAAAGTGATATCGAAATTGCTCGCGAAGCAACCCTCGAACCGATTAGCGAAATTGCGCAAAAACTCGATATTGGGCCCGAGTCGTTCAAGCCCTACGGACATGACAAGGCCAAGCTGACCTCGGAGTTTATCGATTCGCTGCAGGGTAACAAGGATGGCAAGTTGATCCTGGTAACCGCGATCTCACCGACACCGGCCGGTGAAGGCAAGACCACCACCTCGGTCGGTCTCGGCGATGGACTTAACGCCATCGGCAAGAAAGCGGTCATGTGCCTGCGCGAACCGAGCCTCGGCCCCTGCTTCGGCATGAAGGGTGGCGCCGCCGGCGGCGGTTATGCCCAGGTGGTGCCGATGGAAGACATCAACCTGCACTTCACCGGCGACTTTCACGCCATCGGCGCCGCGCATAATCTTTTGTCCGCGTTGATCGACAATCATATCCATTGGGAAAACAAATCGGGCCTCGACCCGCGCCGGGTCACCTGGAAGCGCGTCATGGATATGAATGACCGAGCCCTGCGCGACATCGTCGTCGCCCTTGGTGGTGCGTTTAACGGCACTCCTCGCGAGAGTGGTTTCGATATCACCGTTGCCTCCGAAATCATGGCCATTTTCTGCCTCGCTACCGATCTGGATGACCTCGCTCGTCGCATCGGTAATATCGTTATCGGTTATACCCGCGACCAGAAACCGGTGCATGCGTGCGATGTCAATGCCCCGGGTGCGATGACCGTGTTGTTGAAAGACGCCTTCATGCCGAACCTGGTGCAAACCCTGGAAAACAATCCGGCGTTTATCCACGGTGGCCCGTTTGCCAATATCGCGCACGGTTGCAACTCGGTAATCGCGACAAAAACGGCGCTCAAACTCGCCGATTACGTGGTTACCGAAGCCGGTTTCGGAGCCGATCTTGGCGCTGAAAAGTTTTTTGATATCAAGTGCCGCAAGGCGGGGCTGAATCCTGACGCCGTGGTGCTGGTGGCAACCGCGCGCGCGCTCAAGATGCACGGCGGCGTCGCCAAGGATCAGCTCACCGGTGAAAATGTCGATGCAATCAAAAAGGGCTGCGAAAATCTCGGTCGTCATATCCGTAACCTCAAACAGTTCGGTGTACCGGTGACGGTTGCGATCAACCGCTTTTCCGCGGATAGCGACGGCGAGCTTAATGCTATTCGTGACTACTGTACCGAATTCGGCGTCAAGGCCTTTGACTGTAATCACTGGGGTGAGGGCAGCAAGGGCACTCTGGAACTGGCCCAGCACGTCGCCGATGTGGCCGATTCGGACCAGGCCCAGTTCCATCCGATCTATGATGACGAGTTGTCGCTGTGGGAGAAGACGCGGCATATTGCACGAGCTCTTTATGGCGCCGACGATGTCATCGCCGACAAGAAGGTGCGTGACCAGTTTGCCAAGTTCGAAGCCGACGGTTACGGCCATTTCCCGGTGTGCATGGCAAAGACCCAGTACAGCTTTTCCACCGATCCATCGTTGATGGGCGCGCCTATCGGCCACGATGTGCCGATTCGCGAAATCAGGCTGTCGGCCGGGGCCGAATTCATCGTTGTCGTCTGCGGTGACATCATGACCATGCCCGGCCTGCCGCGCGTGCCCTCGGCGGACAATATCCGCCTCAACGACCAAAACCAGGTCGAGGGACTGTTCTAGAAATAGAGGTGACGTAATCCGGAAATCGCAGAGGCATCATGGAAACCGCTGAACAGTTTCAAAGCTTTATCGCCTGGCAATGCCGGCTGCGCAAGATGAGCATGCGCGAGCTCGGCGGGCGCCCGACCGCCGGCATGAGCACCGGGGTCTACTCGGTGTCGGGCGGCGACGAGCAAAGCCGCATGAATTTTCTCATCCTGAGGAAGGATTGCGGCGTGCGTACCGATGAATTTCGTCACATCGTGCGCAAGACCCCCGATCCAGGTGAGTGGGTAAAAAATGGTCTGCGCATACTGTCGGAGTTGCACTACCATGAGACCGACCAATTCGATAATCGGCTCACGGCACTTTTCAGCCTCGATTCCGAGTTAGCCGCCGCGCTGCTCGAGGCCGGCCAGTGCCACCTCAAGTTTGTCCAGGACAGTGTCGACTACGAATTCGATTTCGACGTGGTGGCGCTAAGCGCGGGCGATGAGTATTTCGAGGCAACCTACTGGCATAACCGGCTTTTCAATCCAACCCTGCCCGGCAATGTGCAGATACTGAGTTTTACCCCCAGATTGCAGGAAAACGACTAACTCGCATATCTCACCAGCGGGTCCCCGCCGCAGGGCTACTCAATAAAGGTTCTCGCAGAGACGCCGGCAGGCTAGACGATCCTTTTGAAGTTGCGGTAGAGCAGTTCGGCGAGGCGATTCATCTCGGGCATATGCTCGCGTGCCGAGTTATCGAAACTGGCGAGCGCACCCGCACCGAGGCTGTCTTCCAGCGCTTTTTTATACTCCGGTACACTACCCCAGTCCGTTATCGTATCGGCGTGCACCTCGACGTGGAACTGCATCGCCCAGGCATTGTTGCGATATTTGAAGATCTGGTATGGCGTGCCTGGAGAAGACCCCAGCAAGGCCACATCCGGGTCCGACTCGAGACCGCGAACTTCCCAGGAGTGCCATTGCACCGCCTTGAACGTCGCCGGAAATTCGGCGAACAGGATATCCTCGCGCGCGCCAGGCGCCATGTCGATATCGAGAACGCCGATTTCGGATGGTTCCGATTTGACGACTTCGCCGCCCAGCACTTCGCCGAGTAACTGGCAGCCGAGGCAGAAGCCGAGAAAAGGTTTGCCCATCACCACGACCCATTCGCGAATGCGCCGCTTCTCCTCGATCAGCCACGGGTACTCGGCCTCCATCCGGGTATCCATCGGCCCGCCCATGCACAGCATGGCGTCGTAACCCGACATATCCGCCGGTATCGATTCACCCTCGTCGAGTTCGACCTGGACCAGGTTCCAACCGTCGGCTTCCATCAGGTCCTTGATGTAACCGGGGTCCTCGAGCGCGATGTGTTGTAAAACCAGTATGTTCCTCATAGTTTGTCCTGGTAAATGGCGAGTTCCCTGTGATGACGTTCAGCGTCGTGGTCGTCGATCGACTGCGTGGCGCGGATCTGTTCGACGTAGTGTATCGGAAAATCGTGCTCGAGCGCACCGCGCAGTACGTGTTCCTTGTACCAGTGAAAGGGTTGCTGGCGGTGATCGATGTCGAGCGCGTAGTAGGTAAAAGCTTCGATGCGGTCGCCCCGTAGCGAAGCCACTTCGACCGACTTGTGGTCGTAGCCGAAGCCACTGGTCTCGTAAACGTCGAGTTCGAGCTTGTCGGCTACGCTCATGTGGTAGACAACGCCGTAAACCAGATGGTCGGGATGCCCTGTATAGTCGATGTCGCATTTGCCGGACTGGCCGCGATCGTTCTTGCGCCAGCACAACTGGTGCTCGCTCAAGGTCGCCACACAGTGCACCGAGGCCGCGGGAATGCGCTGCAGCAGGCGCGGGCTGGCAAGGTTGGAACCGAAGGCGAAATATTTAAGCGTCATAGAAAAAATCCGGGGACAGTATAGAATGGCGCTAAGTTAACAAATTTAGCGGGTCATCCCGGCCTACGAGCCGGGATCTTGCAAAGGCGGCACCGTTGCAAGACCGATACGTCGGACCGCCCCGCTTGCGCGGGGACGACGGGCTTAACTTAGCGCCATTCGGGACAGTATACCTATTTACCCGGCAATCAAACTACCGTCATTGCGAGCGAAGCGAAGCAATCTTTTTACTTAAGATCAACTATTTGGAGATTGCCGCGTCGCTGGCGCTCCTCGCAATGACGGCTGTCAGGCGGCGCTGCTGCGCGAGGCGCGCTTGCGCTCGTTTTCCAGCAGTAATTTCTTGCGAATGCGTACGCTTTTTGGTGTGACTTCCACCAGTTCGTCGTTGTCGATGAATTCCAGCGCCTGTTCCAGTGTCATTCTTACCGGCTTGGTCAGAATCAGATTTTCGTCGGTGCCGGCAGCGCGGATATTGTTGAGTTGTTTGGCTTTGAGCGGATTTACCACGAGATCGTTAGCACGGCTGTGGATGCCGACTACCATGCCTTCGTAAACCGGCTCGGCGTGGCCGATCATCAGGCGTCCGCGCTCCTGCAGGTTGAAAAGTGCATAGGCCAGCGCTTTGCCGGTAGCGGTAGCAATCAGTACGCCGTTCTGACGTTGGCCTATGTTGCCTTCCACCCTGGGGCCATAGTGATCGTAAACATGGTAGATGAGGCCGGTCCCCGAGCTCAAGGTCATGAATTCGGACTGGAATCCGATCAGGCCACGCGACGGAACCACGTAGTCGAGCCGAACCCGGCCACTCCCGTCAGGTACGATGTCCTTGAGGTCGGCCTTGCGTTTGCCGAGCGCCTCCATCACCGCGCCCTGGTATGGTTCCTCGATGTCGATCGTCAACTGCTCGTAGGGTTCGCAGTCGACACCGTCGATTTCACGAACGATGACTTCGGGGCGCGACACCGATAGCTCGAAGCCCTCACGGCGCATGTTTTCGATGAGGATGCCGAGGTGTAGTTCACCGCGCCCGCTGACGCGGAACTTGTCGGAATCGCCGAGCTGTTCGACTCGCAATGCCACGTTGTGCAGGCATTCGCGCTTGAGGCGCTCGTCGATCTGGCGCGAGGTCAGGAACTTGCCGTCCTTGCCGGAGAAGGGTGAACTGTTGATGCTAAAGGTCATGCTCACGGTGGGTTCGTCAACCTTCAGTGGCGGCAGCGCTTCGACATGGTTGCGATCGCACAGGGTATCGGAGATAAAGAGTTCTTCGATACCGGAGAATACGATGATGTCGCCAGCCTCGGCGACCTCGGTTTCAACACGCTGCAAACCGTTGAAACCGAACAGTTGCATCATGCGTCCATCGCGAATCTTGCCGTTGGCGCCAATGATCTTCACCGACGAGTTGCGCGTGATGCGACCCCGGCTGATGCGGCCGATACCGAGCACACCCTTGTAGCTGTCGTAGTCCAGGCTCGATACCTGCAGCTGGAAAGGGCCATCGAGTTCGACCGCGGGCGGCGCGACGTGCTCGATGATGGCGGCGAACAACGGTTCCATATTGCCGCTGCGATCCTGGTCGTCGAGGCTCGCGTAGCCGCCCAGCGCCGAGGCATAGATCACCGGAAAATCGAGTTGCTGGTCGGTCGCACCGAGTTTATCGAAGAGGTCGAAGACCTGGTCGATGACCCAGTCGGGGCGGGCGCCGTCGCGGTCGATCTTGTTGATGACGACAATCGGCGTAAAGCCCATGGCGAAAGCCTTCTGCGTGACGAAGCGGGTTTGCGGCATCGGTCCTTCGACCGCGTCGACCAGCAATAACACCGAATCGACCATCGACAGGATGCGCTCGACTTCACCACCGAAATCGGCGTGCCCCGGGGTATCGACGATGTTGATGCGATAGTCCTGGTCATGCTTGTCGAAATGCCAGTTGATGGCCGTATTCTTGGACAGAATCGTGATCCCGCGTTCCTTTTCGAGGTCGTTGGAGTCCATCATGCGATCGCCGATTTCGGCGCGCGCATCGAGCGTGCCGGACTGGCGCAGCAACTGGTCGACCAGCGTGGTCTTGCCGTGATCGACGTGCGCGATGATTGCGATATTCCGCAGGTTTTCTCGTTTGGTGGTCATAGGGGTAAGCAGGGAGGGTTCAGGCGCGCGATTATACTGGTATGGCGCCATTCCACAAGTAACGAATTCACATGCCTGTACTGGTTGCTATCACTCTCTTCGAGCGCCCATGATCGGGATTAGCCCGCAGGCTCCGATGGGCCATCCCTGGCCCGGTCCCGCGGCTATCCTGCCGCTAGTCGCCCGCGGACTAATCCCGACCCTGGGCTTGAGCAATGTCATTCCGAACCGCATGCGCGTACTCCCTGCTGTGAGTGTCGTCTAGCGTGTTCCTCCCGAGTGCCTCTTTCCTCGCCTGCCGGGCTTCAGGCCATGGACGAAGCCAGGTACTCGTCGGTCGAAGTAACCTGTGCGAAAGGCGCGCCCAGGGCTGCCATGAATGCGCCCTGCACGTCGGCGGCACTAACCGTGGCGCCATTGAATTCGAGATCACGTGTGGCGCAGGCATCCGCCAGTAGATGGCAGCGATAGCCCAGGTCGAATGCGGCGCGTACCGTGGTATCGATGCACATGTGGGTCATCGCGCCGCAGATCACGAGCTCGTCGATGTCTGACATCTGCAACAGTTGCTGCAGATCGGTTTCACGAAATGCGCTCGGGAAATGCTTGGTGATGTGGGCTTCGCCGGCGAGCGGTTGCAGGCTGTCATGGATTTCGCAGCCCGGCGTGTCGGGTACGAAAAAGCCGGCGCCGGGGCGCGTGGAGAGGTGTTGAATGTGAAACACGGGGAGCTGCGCGGTGCGGAAGGCATCCAGCAGTTTCCTGCATTGGGAAGCGGCATCTTCCATGCCCACCAGTTCCATGGAGCCGCCGCGGAAGTAGTCGTTTTGTACATCTACGATGATTAAGCCTGTTGTCATGTTGGTTACCTTGATTGTATTAATCGTAATATGGGGCTAGCGGCCGAAGTATGTTTTCAGCACCACGTAGGTCGCCGCGTCCAGTGAAAATACGAGACGGTTATCGGCAGCGGTCAAGTCCGTAGACTGCAGCCGTACCTGGATTTCTTTGGGGTTGATGTAGATACAGACAAATTCGCCGTTCTGGTCATCGATGTCGCCGATCGCTTCCTTTGTCACCAGATTTTCCGACAGCTTCTCCAGTTCTTTAAACACGGCGCCGATCGCCAATGCGCATTTGAAGGAAACAAGCTCTTCCGGCGGCGCCGCCGCGGCCGGATTCGGCAGCGCAAGCGCGAGCAGGGCTAGTAATATTACCGGCACGCGATCAAATTTCCGCGTTTGGTGCATGACTCGCGGCCGTGCCATTGTTTGACGGGGCGCATCAGGCATCGCTTATCCGGTACTCCAGGCGCGCGGTCGTTTCATGCCCGCTATCTTACAGGCCTGCTTCACGTAACCGTAGGGAAACAGCTCGAATATCCGCTTCTTGGCTTCCTTCTTGTCGCATTGGTAGTTTGTTGCCAGGTAGGTCATCAAGTGGCGAATGTCGGGCGCAATGTTGTGTTCGTTGAAGTAGTCGCGCATGAAGTCGATCGCCAGCCAGTAGTCGTCATCGATTTCGATATCTTCCTCGGCGGCCAGCTCGCGCGCGATCGTTTTGCTCCAGTCTTCGGGATTGACCAGGTATCCTTCGGCATCGCGCAGAACGCCTGTCTTGTCTTGATTCGTCATGTTTCCCCGTTTCGAGTACCTGAAATGGCAGGTATATCGATTAACATCGTTGAAAGCAAGCCTTGATCAAGTCGAAGCGTCAGCGGCCGAGCGCAGCGCCTGCTGTGCCTCGTCGATCAGCAAGTTCATCAGTTCGGTCGTGGAGCATTCACGATTGAGTGCCGCGGCCTGCCCCCACAGGTAGAACTCGAAGCCGGGTTTGCCTGTTTCCTGGCCGGATTATTTTTCGCTCGGGCACAACGGAGCCTTCCTGGTATCGATGTACTTCGTGACCAGCTCCTTCAGCCGCCGCCGGTCAAAGCTGCGGTAATGCCCGGGCCGCACTT
>Ga0255049_10001853_pt1 | contig 11453 bp, 13 predicted proteins | sample JV7_2_3_MG_FD_183615 | JGI IMG/M metagenome (GOLD analysis project Ga0255049, IMG submission 183615) | Seawater microbial communities from Jervis Inlet, British Columbia, Canada - JV7_2_3 | ecosystem: Environmental > Aquatic > Marine > Inlet | place: Canada: British Columbia | collected 2016-10-06
CTACAGGTAGATGCCGGGGATGGCGAGGTTGGTCTTGGGCGCGGCCGGTTTCTCCTCAATGCTCAGCACCTGTCCCTCGGAATCGAACTCGACCACGCCGTAGCGCTCCGGATCGTGCACGGGATAGCCGAAGATCAGGGCGCCCTCGCGAAACTCGCGCACGATGTCGTCCAGGCGAACACGGCCGTATAGGATGTTGTCGCCGAGGATCAGAGCGACGGGGTCGCCCGCGATGAAGTCCGCGCCCACTAAGAACGCCTGCGCGATGCCCTCGGGTCGGGGCTGAACCGCGTACGAGAGACGAATTCCCCAGCGCGCTCCGTCGCCGAGAAGAGCCTCGAAGCGGGGCGTGTCCTCTGGGGTCGAGATCAAGAGGATCTCCCGGATGCCCGCCAGCATAAGGGTGGCGAGGGGGTAGTAGATCATCGGCTTGTCGTAGACCGGCTGAAGCTGCTTGCTGGCTACGAGCGTGATCGGATGGAGCCGCGAGCCAGCTCCGCCCGCGAGGATGATGCCCTTCACCGGAGACTCCCCAACACCAAAGCTCTAAAGCGGCGTGATCATCCGAAATGGAGCGGATCCCGTCCAGGGAAGGGCGCCGCTCAGGCGCCGGATCGACCCAGGGCCCGGACAATCTCCTCGGGCGAGAGACCGGCCTCTTGCAGCACGTCTCCGCCGTCCGCTCCCAGCGCAGGGGCGGGTCGCTCAGCCCGCATCTCGTAGCTGGAGAGGCGCAGCGGCGGGGCCACCGTCTCGAAGGGCCCGGCGGTGGGGTGCTGCACGCTGCGGAAGTACCCCATGGCCCGCGCCTGGGGATCGCTCACCACCTCGCCCACCTCGCGCGCGGGCGACCAGATCAGGCTGTGCGCGTTGAGCCTCTCCTCCCACTCTGCGAGTGTGCGGGAGGCGAAGACCTCATCCAGGATCTTCACGAGATCGCCGCTGTTCTTGTAGCGCACGATGATGCCCGTGAAACGCTCGTCCTCGAGCAGCTCCGGTCGCTCAATCGCCCGACAGAACTCGGCCCAGTAGCGGTCCGGCTCGATCATCACCAGAAACAGCCAGCGTCCGTCCTGGGTGCGGTACTGGTTCCAGAGCGGGTTCAAGGGTGCGGTCCGGTCGTGTCGCTTCGGTGTCTGGCGGGCGACCAGGCCGAGTGCGACGTCGTTACCGAGTATGTAGAGCCCGATCTGGAACAGCGACACGTCGACCACCTGCCCCTGGCCCGTCTGATCGCGCACGCGCAGCGCCGAGAGGATGCCGCAGACGAGGCTCAGTCCGGCGGCGTGATCGCCGATGCCCGGACGCTGAAAGGAGGGTATCGCGTCGGGCTCGCGCATCAGATCCATCATGCCGGTGCGCGCCCAGTAGGCGGCGTAGTCGTAGGAGGGCTTGTTGGCCTCGTCCCCGCCGGAGCCGTAGCCCGTGAGCGTGGCGTAGATGAGCTCGGGACGCTTCCCGCGCTGGGTCTCGGGGTCGAACCCGTACTTCTCGAGCCGGGCCGGAAGCATATTGGTGAGCACCACGTCGGCGCGGTCGATTACGCGCTGCAGCGCCGAGCGTGCTTCTGGCCGGGTGAGGTCGAGCGCCAGCGAACGCTTGCCGCGGTTGTCCATCTGAAAGGCGGGAGACTCGGGGAAATCGGAGTCGAGCCCGAAGACGCCCGGCCGACCGTAGCGATAGATCTCCCCCTGAGGAGCCTCGACCTTGATGACCTCCGCACCCAGATCTGCCAGCAGGGCTCCACCCGATGGAGCCGCCACGAAGTGGGCGATCTCGACCACCCGAATTCCTTCCAGGGGTGCTGCCACGCGGGATTCCTCCTCCTTTGCCCGTTCTAGCACAGGAGCGGCGTCCAGGTCTTGCGGCGCTTGAACCCCGCGCGTGGCTGGTGTACCCAAGACGACATGGCCAAGGCCAAAGGCGCGCGCGAGAAGATCCGGCTCGAGAGCAGTGCGGGCACGGGCTTCTTCTACACCACGGTGAAGAACCGCCGGAACACCTCCGGGAAGCTGTCGCTCAAGAAGTACGACCCGGTCGTACGCAAGCACGTGGCTTTCAAGGAGACCAAGCTTAAGTAGCCGCCGGGTTTGCTAGAGGGGCAGGCAGGCTGTGCCCGCCGATAACCGGCTAGCTCCAGGTAGAATGCGGGGATGGATTTCTCGGCGGACCCGGATCTCGAGCGCATCGAGAGCGAGGTCCAAAAGCTCGCCGCCGCCTTCGGGGACGACTACTGGCTGGACCACGATGAGCGGAAGGCCTTTCCCTGGGACTTCTACCGCGCTTTCGCCGAGCAGGGCTGGCTCGGCATCCTCGTTCCCGAGAGGTACGGGGGGGCAGGGCTCGGTGTGCTGGCAGCGGGCACCCTGCTGCGGGCGGTGGCGGGCAGTGCCGGCGCCATGAATGCGGCCTCCACGCTCCATCTCTCCATCTTCGGAATGGGACCCGTGATCCACCACGGCTCGGAGGCCATGAAGGAGCGTTACCTTCCCCCGACCGCGAGTGGAGAGCTACAGGTCTCCTTCGGCGTGACGGAGGACGACGCGGGCACCGACACCTCGCGCATCCGGACCTTCGCGCGCCGCGATGGCGACGGCTTCATCGTCGATGGTAAGAAGGTCTGGAACACGAAGGCCCAGCAGGCCCAGAAGATCCTGCTGCTTGCCCGCACCACTCCACGAGAGGAGTGCGCGAAGCGCCTCGACGGCATGACTCTCTTCCTGGCGGACCTGGATCCCGCCCACTGCGAGATCCGCGAGATCGCCAAGCTCGGTCGCAACGCGGTGAACTCGAACGAGGTTTTCCTGCGCGAGCTGCCCGTCGCGGGGGAGGATGTCGTGGGCGAGGTGGGTCGAGGCTTCTATCAGCTGCTGGATGGCATCAACCCGGAACGCATCATGGTGGCGGCGGAGGCGGTCGGAATCGGGCGCCGCGCCGTTCAGGTGGCGGTGGCTTACGCCAAAGAGCGAGAGGTCTTCGAACGGCCGATTGGGCAGAACCAGGCCATCGCGCACCCGCTGGCGGACTCGCACAGCGAGCTCGAAGCGTCGGATCTGCTCTGGCAGAGCGCGGCCTGGGCCTACGACCGCGGCGATCGTTCGGGGGGAAAAGCCAACATCGCGAAGCTGCGCGCGGCCGATGCGTGCTTCCAAGCATGTGACCGCGCACTGCAGACCTTCGGCGGCTTCGGCTATGCGCGCGAGTTTCACGTCGAGCGCTACTGGCGCGAGGCCCGCCTGATGCGTCTGGCGCCGATCTCCCAAGAGATGGCGCTCAACCACATCGCGGAGCACGTGCTGGGCCTCCCGCGCAGCTACTGAAGCAGCTGGTTGGCCCACCACTGCCTTGACCCGTCGGGGGGCCCGTAGTATTTTCCCGCGCGCTGGGGTGTGTAAGCGCGCGCCACGGCGTTGAGTTCACCTGCCGCCCAGCGCTTCGTCGGGTGAGACTCCTTTCTTGGGTTCATTTCAGCGTCAACCTCTGAGGCGCGCGAGATGCTCTTCGATCCCCTGACTCAGGCTCGGCCCCTCGCGTGGGGCTTCGCCGGGCTTGCAGCCGCGAGCTTCGCCCTGATCGTTCTGGGCGCGCTGGTGCGCGCGCATGGGGCGGGCCTCTCGTGTCCCGACTGGCCGCTGTGCTTCGGCGAGTGGATCCCGGTATTTGATCTGCGCGTAGCGTTCGAGTGGAGCCATCGTGTGCTGGCGGGCTCCGTCACGCTGGGTCTCGCGGGGCTGACCCTCGGCATCGGCCGTAAGCCGGGCTGGCTCCGGGCCCTGCGCCGGCCGCTCGTTGTGGCCTGGGCGCTCCTGGCGGTTCAGATCGCGCTGGGTGCGCTCACGGTGCTGCTCCGCCTCGTGCCCTGGAGCGTGACCGCCCACCTGCTGGTGGGCACGAGCTTCTGCGGGGTCCTGGCCTGGACGTCGCGCGACCTCTTAGAGCTGGGCCGGGACCGAGCGCCCGTACGCGAGCAGGTCTCCAGCTCGGCTCTCGTCGTTCTCGCCCTCACCGTGCTCCTGCTCTTCGTGCAGATCACACTGGGGGGAATGGTGTCGAGCCACGCGGCGGGACTCGCGTGCACGAGCTTCCCCACCTGCGACGGCGCAGCGATCGTCCCGACCCTCGACGGCCTCGTGGGGTTGCACGTGCTGCACCGACTCTGCGCCTACGCGCTCTTCCCGAGCTACCTCCTGCTGGCCTGGCTGACCCTGCGCTCGGGTCGGACCGGCCCACTCGCGCGCTGGGGAATGCGGCTGATGTTGCTGCAGATCGGACTGGGCGCGGCGAATGTTCTGCTCATGCTCCCGGTCGAGGTAACGGCGCTACACTCGGCACTCGCGCTGGCCATCGTGCTGGTGACCGGACTCATCGTTCGCGAGGTTGTCTACGCGCGGGCGGAGCTGCCGAGCCGTACCCCCGTGGGCGGCGAGGCGCTGGAGGCAAAGTGAACGTGCTTGGTTCCTATCTCGCGTTGACGAAGCCGCGCCTGCTGCCGCTCGTGCTGCTCTCGGGACTGCCGGCGCTGGTCATGGCCTCGGGGGGGTGGCCCTCGTACCCGGCGGTGGTCGTGATCCTGCTCGGCACGGCGCTCGCGGCGGGAGCGGCCAACGCACTCAACAGCTATCTCGAACGGGAGCCCGACGCGCGCATGGAGCGCACGCGCACGCGCCCCCTGCCCGCGGGCGAGCTGCGGCCGGCCAACGCGCTGCTCTTCGGGATCGCGCTGATGCTCATCGGTACCGGTGTGCTGTGGCGCTTCGGAAGTCCAGTAGCCGCGCTGGTCGCGCTCGCCGGGATTCTCTTCTACGTGTTCGTCTACACGCTTTGGCTCAAGCCTCGCACGCCCGTGGGCGTGATTGTGGGCGGCGTCTCGGGTGCGGTGGCGCCGCTCATCGCCGACGCTGCCGTGCACGGCTCGATCGGCCCCGCCGGCTGGACGCTCTTCACGCTCATCTTCGTGTGGCAGCCGCCGCATTTCTGGGCCATCTCGCTGTATCGGCGGCGCGACTACGAGGCGGCAGGCTTTCCGCTGCTCGCCTCTCAGATCGGCGAAGCGGCCACACGCCGTCGCATCGTACGCTGGGTCGCGGCGCTGATTCCCATCACGCTCCTGCCGGTGGCGTTCTCGCTGCTCGGCCCCCTCTACGCGCTCGCAGCGGTTGCGCTCGGGGGATGGTTTCTGCACCACGCGCGCCGCCTCGTGCGTGAACAGGACGACGCCAGCGCCCGTCGGCTCTTCCGCGTCTCGCTCGTTCACCTGATGGGGATCTTCGTGGCGATGATCCTGGATCTAGCCTGGCGCGTGGGAACGCTGTGAGAGGCACCGCCGCCTTTGTTGCACTGACCTTCTGCATAGGCGCGTGTGGGGGTGGGGAGCCGGCGCCCCCGGCAAAGCCATTGCCCTCGCCCGCAGCGAAGCCGGTCCCCGCGCCGACGCCTCAACCGGCGCCGCCGGCGCCCCCGACGGCCGAGGTCCCGGAAGGGAGTCTGCGCGGGGATGCCCGCAAGGGCGGCGACCTCTACGCACTCTATTGCGTGACCTGTCATGGGAAGGGCGGCAAAGGGGATGGCGTGGCCGCCGCGAGCCTGGATCCGAAGCCCGCGGACCACTCCGATGCCTCGTATATGGGAAGGCTCTCCGACGCGGACATCTACAGCGTGATCAAGAAGGGCGGTGCGGCGGTCGGGAAGTCCCCTTTGATGGCGCCCTGGGGTGGCGTGCTCCCGGATCAGCAGCTCCGGGATGTCCTGGCCTACGTCCGCCAGCTCTCGGGCACCTGAGTCCGCAACCCGGTGACGCAGCCGTTCGCCGTCGAGACCCGTGCCCTGGCCAAGCGCTACGAGCACGTGCTGGCGCTCAAAGGACTGGACCTCGCGATCGAGCCCGGCTGCTTCTTCGGTTTGCTCGGACCCAACGGTGCCGGCAAGACCACGGCTGTCTCTGTACTGTGCACCCTACTGCGCCCGACCTCCGGTGAGGCGAGCGTGTTCGGAAACGACGTGGTCAAGGCGCGCCGCGACGTGCGGCCGCTGCTCGGGATCGTCTTCCAGGACCCGAGCCTCGACACCGTGCTCACCGGCCGCGAGAACCTCGAGATCCACGCGCGTCTGTATCACCTGACTGAGAGAAGCGAGCGGATCGCGCAGGTGCTGGAACAGATGGAGCTGGGGCGCGACGCGGACCGGCGCGTGGCGACGCTCTCCGGCGGCATACGCCGGCGTCTGGAAATCGCCCGCGCGCTGCTCCACGAGCCCCGGGTGCTCTTCCTCGACGAGCCTACGGTTGGACTCGATGTGCACGCGCGCCGCTCACTATGGGAGCACCTGGAGCAGCTGCGTAGCGGAGGGCTCACTCTATTCCTCACGACGCACGCCATGGACGAGGCGGCGCGCCTGTGCGACCGCGTGGCGATCCTCAACGAGGGACGGGTGGTGGCGACGGGGACGCCTCGAGCCCTGTGTGAGCAGGTAGGCGGTGATCACATCGAGCTCGAGCTGGAGCGGCCGGAAGACGCGCTTCCGCTACTGCGTGCGAAGCCGAACGTACAGGATGTCTGGATCGAGAACCGGATCGTAATCGTCAAGGTGCAGCACGCTCCCACCGAGCTCGTCGCGTTGATCGAAGCGCTGAAGCCACTCAGAGTTCACGCCGTGCGCATGCGGGAGGTCAATCTCGAGGACGCTTTCGTGCACTTTACTGGCCACAAGATCGACGCTGCGGGCAATCTCGAGTGATCGTCTTCGTGCACGACGTGGTGACGATCCTGCGCCGGGAGCTGCTTCGCTACGAGCGCGAGCGGGTCTATCTGCTGGGGCAGATTCTGCTTCCGGTGTTGGCCGTGGTGTTCATCGGGTTGCCAGCGGGCCGGCTGGGTGGGGACGTGGACTATGCGAGCTTCCTCGCTGCTGGCGTGCTGATGTTGACCATCTCGTCCGGCGCGGTCGGGGGCGGGTACACCTTGATCGAGGATGTGCAGCGGGGATTCCTGCGCCCGATCCTGGTGGCTCCAGTGAGCCGCACCAGCATCGTGGTAGGAAAGATTCTTGCCCGATTGCTGCTCTCCTTTCTGCTCGTGATCACGATGGGTCTGGTGCTCGCGCTTTTCACCGATCTCCGCCTGGCCCATCCGCTCATGTCGCTCGGCGCCCTTGCCGCGGTGACCTTCGGCTTCGTCGCGTTGGGCATCGTGCTGGCGACCGCCGTGCGCAGGACGGAGTCCTTCCGCACCGTGGCCGTATTCGCCACCGTGCCGCTCTATTTCCTGTCCGGAATGTTTTTCCCGATCGAGTCGCTGCCGGACCCAATGCACCTGCTCGCGCTGCTCAACCCGCTGACCTACGGGGTGGATCTGTTCCGCTATGGCACGATGGATGTGCACGAGCTTCCGCTCGTGGCCGACGGGCTGGTCCTGAGCGCCTTCGCGGTTCTGATGACGGCTCTGGCTGCCCGAGCCTTCGAGCGTCGCCTGACGGGGCCGTGATCCTCGAGCTGCTCTCGATCATCGCCCCGATCTTCGTGTGTGCGGGGATCGGGTTTGTCTGGGCGCGTCGCGGAGGAGCCTTCGATCAGGAGTTCATCACGTCGCTGATCATGAACTTCGGGGCGCCGTGTCTGGTCTTCTCCGAGCTCGTCTCGCTCGAGGTAGAGAGCGCCGTCATGGCCCGCATGAGCGGCGGTGCGGCCTTGGCCATGCTGGGCTTCGGCCTGGTCGGGATGATCGTCCTGCGCGTCGCCCGTCTGCCGACCCACACCTACCTGGGGCCCTTGCTCTTCTGCAACGCGGGCAACATGGGCCTTCCGCTTTGCCTGTTTGCTTTCGGATCGGAGGGCCTGGCCCTGGCCACCTGTTTCTTCGCCGTGATGGCCTTTGCGCACTACACCATTGGGGTTTGGATCTGGAGCGGCCGCTTCTCGCTGTACGAGCTCCTGCGAATGCCGCTGAGCTACGCGGCCGTGCTCGCGGTGGCGATCCTGATGCTGGACCTTCCGGTTCCGCTCTGGATCGTGAACACGACGGAGCTGCTGGGTGGACTGACCATCCCGCTGATGCTGCTCACGCTCGGCGTCTCGCTCAGCGGCATGCACCTCGGCCGTCTGCGCCGGACGCTCGGCCTCTCGCTCCTGCGGCTGGGCATGGGCTTTGGAATCGGCGTCGGGCTAAGCCTGCTGCTCGAGCTCGATGGCGTCGCGCGCGCCGTCTTCATCGTGGAGTGCTCGATGCCCGTCGCGGTCTTCAACTATATCTTCGCGCGGCGTTACGAGCGCTCGCCCGACGAGGTGGCGAGCCTCGTGGTCCTCTCCACCCTTATTGCCTTTGCCCTACTACCGTTCTTGCTAGCGTGGCTCTTATGAGCCGCTTCAGCTCAGCTCAGCGGAGCGGTACTCGAGGATCTCCCGCGCGATGATCAGGTACTGGATCTGCCCCGTACCCTCGTAGATATCGGTGATTCGGGCATCTCGGAACCACTTCTCCGCGAGGTAGTCACGCGTGATGCCGAGCCCGCCCAGGAGCTCGAGGCAGCGCGAGGTGGCGGTGCGCGCGATCTCTCCGCCCTTGGCCTTGGAGATCGAGGCCTCCAGGTTGTTGGGCTGCCTGTTGCCACCCAACCATGACGCGTGCAGCACGTTGAGCATGGCCGCCTCGATGTCGGCCTCGATCTCGATCAGCTCCTGCTGCACGGCTGAGCGGCTGTGCTTGCCGACGTCCCAGTTGATCTCGCCGCCTTCCTGCGTGAGTACATCACGCGTGAAGTCGAGCGCGGCCTGGGCCATGCCGAGCCCCACCGCGGCCACGAACGGTCGCGTGTTGTTGAAGGTTTTCATCACGCCCCGGAACCCCCCCGCACCTTTCTTGGGGATGCTCTCCTTCAGTCCCAGCAGATGGTCCCGCGGGATGCGACAGTCGCGGAAGACCATGGCGGCGGTATCGTCCGCACGGATCCCGAGCTTCTTCTCCTTGTGCGTCACTTCGAAGCCCGGGGTTCCCTTGAAGATGATGAAAGACTTGATGCCTCCGCGCCCCGCGCTCTTGTCCAGGGTAGCCCACACGACCACGCCATCGGCTCGACAGCCGGTGGTGACGAAGATCTTCTCACCGTTGATGACCCATTCCTCCCCGTCGAGCACGGCGCTGGTCTGGATCGCCTTCGAGTCGGACCCGCAGCTGGGCTCGGTGATGGCCATGGCGAGCCGCTTGCCTTTCCAGCGCTCGATCTGCTCGAGCGTGCCGGCGGCGGCCAGCGCCGCATTGCCGAGCCCCCCGGAGTCTTCGCGCATGCGCACGCTGTAGTCGCCCCAGGCCGACCCCGCGGCGATCAGCATGGCCATGATGCCGAGTGGAGCGTCGTTCTCGCCGCGCGTCGCCATCAGGCTGTAGGGATTGGTGAAGTCCTTCGCCTCGGGCAGCTCTTCGGGCACGAACTCCGCCTCGTTCTCGTCGTGGTGGCGCGCGTACTGGCGACAGATGAGCGCCTGCCGGCGTACCTCGGCCAGAATCTCCTGATCGTGCTCGGTCAGTTCGAAATCAATCATGGCTCACTCCTCCGCGGCTCAGAGCGCGCACAGACCGTCGAGGACGGTCAGGGTTCGCGCGTTGCGGTACCACATCTCGACGGGGTAGTCGCGGATGTAGCCGTGCCCCCCGAAGATCTGCACGCCGTTATCGGCGATCTTCATGCTCTCGCGGTTCGTGTAGGTCTGCGCCAGCGTCGTGGCACGCGTTGCGTCCAGCCCCCGCTCGAGCTGGCTGGCCGCCTTCCAGATCAGCCAGCGCATCGAGTTCAGCTCGATCGCCATGTCGGCCAGCATGAACGCGATAGTCTGCTTCTGCGCGATGGGCTTTCCGAAGGCCACGCGCTGCTTCGCGTACGGAAGCGCGATCTCCATAACCGCGCGCGAGAGACCGAGCGCGAGTGTCGCGCTGCCCAGCCGGCAGCTGTTGATGAGCCGTCGCCCGTCGATGCCGTCCGGCCCGCCCAGTCGCGCGGCTTCGGGCACCGCTACCCGGTCGAGCTCGAGCTTCGAGAAGGGCAACGAGCGCAGTCCCATGGTCTTCTCCGGCTCGGGCCCGATCCTGAGCCCGGGTGCGTCGCGAGGCACGATGAACGCCTCCAGATCGTCGAGACCCTCGCGCGTGCCCCCTCGCGCCACGACCAGAAAGTGACTGGCGCGGTCACCCATCGGGACGAGCCGCTTGTGACCGCTGAGCTCGTAGCCTTCGCCTTTGACCTCGGCAAAAGTCTTCAGGTTGGTTAGGTCGAAGGCGAAGCTCGGCTCGTGCAGGGCCAGCGACGCCACGTGAAACTTCGAAGTCGTGAAGAGCGGCAGATAGTCCGCTTTTTGCTGCTCGGTGCCAAAGTCGACAAGTGGCTGCACGAACAGCCCCGGTGCCAGCGCAGCCACGGCCAGCGATGCGCAGCCGTGGCTGAGCTCCTCCAGAATGATCGCGTTCGTGACGGGCGAGCGCTCGGTCCCGTCCCCGCCGAACTCCGTCGGGATGGCGCCGCTGATCAGCCCCAGCTCCCAGGTCTTGTCGAGCAGCTCGGCCGGTACCGCGCCCGCCTCATCGCTGACGCGCGCGGCCTCGCGCAGCTCGCTCGCGGCGAACTCGCGCAGCGTCTCGCGTACGAGCTCTTGCTCCTCCGTCGGTCCGAATGAAATCACTTCGAGTCTCCTTCGTGTGGCTGGCGCGGTTCGGCTGGCTGGTAGAAGTACCAGGCCATGGATCCCCCGCTGCCGTCCTTGATCAGCCGTCCCTGCTCGTGCGCCTTGCGATCGTCCATGAGGCCTAGGGCGAGCAGTGTCCAGTCGCGTGCGTCCGCCGTGTATCGCACGTCCGCATGATCCGCGAAGCCTTCCTCCACACTGCACTCGCCGTTCTCGATGCGAACGGTCCAGACGCCGCCGCCCTTGCCGGTCAGGCGGATTTCGTAGGTGATGTGGACGCCCTGCGCGCGGTCCTCACGCAGCATGAAGGGCAGCGCTTCTGCTACCGACGCCGCCGCGGTCTCGCTGTAGGGCCCGGACTGCTTCATCTGATGCCGCACCCACCAGAGCGCGATCTCGCGCACGATGGGCTCCAGGGCGCGGCCGAAAGGGGTCAGGGCGTAGAGCGAGCGGCTGCCCGCGCGCACCGTCTCTACGAAGCTCCGCTCTGTGAGCTGGCGCAGGCGCGTGCTCAGCACCCGGGGCGCGATGCCGGTGCGGTTGCGCAGCTCCTGGAAGCCCCGCGGCCCTCCCAGCAGGTGCCGCACCAGAACCAGTGTCCAGCGCTCCCCGATCAGGTCGAGGCCCCGGGCCACCGGGCAGAAGAGTGGTCGGGCGGGGACTTCCTCAGACAGCTGCGGCTCGAGTTCCGTTTGCATAGGTGCCCGAAGATTATAGAGAAATCTCTATAAGTATTCAATAGATACTTGATAGGTTTCTAAAACTCATCAGATAGAGCCCGTGCTAAGAT